>Ga0316205_10002685_pt1 | contig 18046 bp, 20 predicted proteins | sample 3monthpyrite_MG_FD_204941 | JGI IMG/M metagenome (GOLD analysis project Ga0316205, IMG submission 204941) | Microbial mat bacterial communities from mineral coupon in-situ incubated in ocean water Damariscotta River, Maine, United States -... | ecosystem: Environmental > Aquatic > Marine >... | reverse complement strand
GGCAACTTGCGGCATAATCTGCCGAATGTCCCCCAAACAGAGACCAGTTCGCTTTAATCTGATGGGGTGGACGGCCCCGACCTACGGCATCGCAATGTGCCATGCTGGAGCTGTTTGATTGCAGCAACGGAAGGAACCGTCCATGATGACTCTTACAACAATCGGCATTGATCTGGCCAAAACTGTTTTTCAGCTTCACGGCGTTGACGCGCACGGTGAAGTCTTGTTCCGCAAGAAACTGCGCCGCGGGGCGGTGTTGGATTTCCCGGGCGATCTGCCGCCCTGCCTGGTTGGGCTGGAGGCTTGTGCCACAGCGCATGTCTGGGCCCGCGAGATCGGCGCACTGGGCCATGTGGTTAGGATGACCCCACCGGCCTATGTGAAGCCCTACGTCAAGCGTCAGAAGAATGATGCGGCTGACGCTGAAGCCATCTGCGAGGCCGTGACGCGGCCCACCATGCGTTTTTACCGGTCAAGAGTGCGCAGCGTCAGGGCGTGATGATGCTGCACCGGACGAGCAATCTCCTGATGCGCCAGCGCACCATGATGCTCAATGTGATCCGCGCGCATCTGGCCGAGTTCGGCATCATCACAGCGCAGGGTCCCCGCAAGCTGGCTGCATTGCTCGAAGCGTTACGCGATGGAGATATGCCCGGCCTGCCCGACATCGCCCGCTCGGCCCTGAGCAGCCTGATGGCTCAGCTCGATCATCTGGCCGCCGAGATCCGTACACTGAAACGTCGGCTCATGGCCTGGCACCACGACGAAACCAGTCAGCGACTGGAGACCATCCCCGGCGTGGGCCTGATCACGGCAACCGCACTGTCGGCGAGCATACCCGACCCATCGGTGTTCAAGTCCGGGCGCCAGTTCGCGGCCTTCCTTGGGCTGGTGCCACGCCAGAACTCATCGGGCGGCAAGGAGCGCTTGGGGCGCATATCAAAGATGGGCGATGGATATCTGCGCCGGCTTCTCGTGGTGGGGGCAACCTCGGTCATCCGGCGCGTCGGCACCAACACGTCGGCAACAGGCAACTGGGTCAGACGTCTGCTGGAGCGCAAACCGGCCAGAGTGGCCACTGTGGCTATGGCCAACAAGACCGCGCGCATCGCCTGGGCCGTTCTGGCACGCGGTGAGACCAGCAAAGGTGTGAAACTGGAAACTGCGGCAGCTCACACGGGCTGTCGCTGACGAGATGCGAGGGCAGATGTAAGTGATGATGATTAAACGGGGCCGCAGCTGAGGAAAACCCGAGGTGCTGTCAGGGCGTTATAGCTCGATAGTCTGAGAGGGACCCCGGCACGCGGACTTCATCAGGGCCAGCGATCATACCAACCGCGCGAACAGGCCGGACACATGACCGCAACCCGCAATGATCAGAAATCACCCAAATCAACCCTTGCCAAACCGGGGCCGTCCACACATGACAGCGCCCAGGCGCATGCTGCTTACGTTTAGAAATCTGTAATCTCCTTCTCGTTGAAGATCAGCAGACAACAAATTATAGCTTACGTCAGTGTCCGATTTCCAGGGAGTAGCTCAATTTGTTATTCCATCATGTAAACGATAATTTCGTCTTCGTGGATGAACACCGAACTCGGGTGCGGCCACGGCTCACGCCCTTCGAGCAACTCTTCTCGAACGCGCTGATGTTCAGCGTAAAAGCCACTACGTGGTCCAGTAAAGTTGATGCGAGACCCCAACAAGCGCATCACGTGTTCATCGACCCATTGATCGGATATCTCGCCCACATCCATGTGCCCATCGCCACGCTGATCATAGTTATGACCCTGCGACTTGAATAAATGTTCCCGATAGTAGGACATGTGACCAACGCGGATCAGGTTGTACCGTTGTGAAGTATCGAGCTCCGGCAACGACTCGATGCGTGTCAGAACCCGATTTGCAAAGGCTAAGTCGTGCTGTTGCCCCCGCAGAAGAACGAGCTGTCGCAACATATCCGCTTGCACAAAGCTGAAAACAACAAACAGCGTAGCAACGCGAACGATCGAACCAATCACATTGCGATTGAAATACAGCAGCAGAATAGCGAGCGAGAATGCATAAACAAACCCGATGCTCCCGTTATAGCGGTATTCGTAGAGCGAACTGTCTTGCGCAACGACGAAGAAAATTGTCTTCGTCGCTATGATCATAATCGGCCACAGCGCCAGCGTTCCGATGAGTGCCGGGATTGAACGCCGTGCCTGAAACAGTGTTGTCAGGACGGCCGCTACCACAATCACCGACAGTGTGACCTTCAATGGGGTGAGGAATTCAGGTTGCGTCGTCACGAAGAGGTGCTGAATGCTAACGGTAATCAGCTGGAAGACACGCTCTGGTATCTCATGCCAAGACAGGTACTCGATAGTACGTGGTGGATCAATGTCCAGGATTTTCAGTGAGATTACATAGAGCCCGCCCCCGATCACGGTCGCAATTACGCGCGCGCTCGCGGTGATCGCAACACTTTTGGCCACCGCCATCTGATCCTCTTCATCGACCCTGCGCAGCAATTCAGCAATCGCTGCAGCGACCGCAGTTGTTACCAGGATACTTATCGAAGATTGGTAGGACGCCATTAACAAAAGCACAAAAACCGCGCCCAGCAAGATCCGGTGGACCTTGAATGTCCCTGCCGCATACAACGCCATCGCTGCGAACACCCACGCGACGAAGAAGAGCGCGGTCATGAACGTGTAGTAATAATGGCTCAAAACCATAGGGAAGGTTACGATCGTCGCAAGAACGAGGAATTTCGCAGTCGGAGACAGCTCAAATTTCCAAGATTTTAGAACCGTTTCAGCAGTGACGATCGCCATAACGATTCCCAGTAAAGGCAGGAGGATCGGAACATTGGCATTGTAATGAAAATGCGCCAAGATCGGCGCGAACCATCGCCCCGACGTCATGTGGTCCCCAGCTGGGATCCAAGGCAAGCGGAGACCATGATTATGCATGAGAGCGTGAGAAACGAAAAAGAAGAACGTGAACACGCCCAGCGCGAAGAGACCGACGTAAATCAGTTTGTCAGAATTCGAAATCGACTTGTAGCGGGCTCCCAGAAAGCCAAATAGGTCGAACCTCATCAGGCTAGTCAGCCAGTAAAGGTTGATCTTTAGTTCCATGGTTTTCCCCAAATTTCTGCTGCCTCATCCTATAATCGGGGGACAGTGAATTGTCTACTGTCCATCAGGACCTAGCTCTTCAATGCGGTAGACCCCCACGGCGTGCGCGGCAGTCTCGAGGGCGGGAAATCCATTCTCGATAAGTTGTCTGGTCCTGCCGATTTCACCCATGTTGATATCCAAGGTGCTGAATACGATATAATTCCGCCCGCGACGGAGACGCTAAAGAAATTGACCTGAGCGCCATTTGACCCCTCACTTGAATTGAGAGTCTGTCGATATGGAGACAGACGATGCGTAAGAGCGAATTTTCTGAAGAACAGACCATTGCGAATCTGGCTGAACAGGAGCGCGGCATGGCGACGGAGGAGGTGTGCCGACATCACGCGGTCAGCTCGGCGACGTTTTATAAGTGGAATGCCAAGTTCAGCGGTTTGGATGTGTCCGATGCCCGTCGGCTGAAGACGCTTGAGATCGAGGCTTACGACATCTCACAGCGCCAGACCTGTCGTCTGGTCAGCGTCGATCCGAAGACGGTTCGGCGAGAAGCGATTCCGGACAGTCCGGATATCCGGGCCTGCATGCGTGAGATCGCGGCGGTGCGTCGACGCTTTGGCTATCGGCGGATCGGTCTGATGCTTGAACGTGAGGGCATCACGATGAACCACAAGAAGCTACGTCGGCTCTATAAGGAAGAAGGGTTGGCGGTGAAGCGTCGCCGCGGCCGCAAACGGGCCACGGGAACACGCGAGCCGATGCCTGTGCCTGACGGCCCTTGCAAGCGCTGGAGCCTGGGCTTCATGTCGGATGTCTTCGGTCCAGCTCGGCGCTTCCGCATGCTCAATGTGATCGACGATTATACCCGGGAATGTCTGGCGCTTGGGTCTCAGAGCAAGAAAACGTCAGACTTTCACAATAAACGAGGGAGCAAAGGGGCGCAGGTCAGGGACTTATCTGAGCCCGCGTAAACTGAACACCCAGATTTTTTGAGAAGTATAGCTCCAAATCGCGATCATTCCGATTGCGAAAACCTGTGCAATAAGAAAATGCCAGTTCAATTGTTCAATCACAAAGGTAACTACCGACCAGTTGATCAGCATGCCCACAAATTGGACAAACAGGTATCGTGGAATTGCCTGGTTGTGTGCGCGGTCAGACTTGAACGTCCAAGTTCGCTGCAGCGTGTAGTTGATTGTCATCGACATTAAATAGGCTGGTACAGTCGCAAGGCTGTAACTCGTGTTTGCAAGCACCATCACGAGCATAATGGTGGCTGCATAGACAACACCCGAGGAAAATCCGACTATTGCAAATCGAGTGAGCTCCATCACCGAAAATTCATGCCCTAGCGCCGTAAACGACGAGTGGATGAATTCCTTCAAAAAAGTTCGAATCGATTTGGGAGTGGGCCCTTTGTGCTTCATGAAGCCGGTTTGACCTTCTTGCCAGAAGCCATCGACACGCTCGCAGAATTATGTACGTCACGGACCGTGAATTGTGGCTTTCGATTAATCGACAAGAAAATGCGCCCAACATATTCGCCAAGCACGCCCATCATCACGAGCTGAGCTCCCGAAAACACGAGAATTGCGGCGATCACAGACGCCCACCCTTGCGGAGCATTGCCGCGCATCCAATCGATGACCGCTAGCACAACCACGAGCAACCCGACAGCCGCCATCAAGAGTCCAAAAAAAGTGGCCAAGCGGAGCGGAAGAGTCGAAAAATTGATCAGAATACTCAACCATAAGCGGATTAGCTTTTGCGGCGTATAACCACTTGTTCCATGTTCCCGCTCATTGTGGTCGACTTTCAGACGCCCAAACCGATTGGAAACTTGAGCGATCAAACCGTCGACATACGGATATGGTCCGGTGTACTGGAGAACTTCATCGACAACTCGCCTCGAAATACAGCGAAAACTGCAAAGATAAATGTCATTGGGCTTGTCGAGCATGAAGTTGGCGGTCTTGTTCGCCAACCAGCTTCCCAAATTCCGGATCGGATGGTGTTTTTTCTCTTCGTAGTAGGTGTAGGTTACGTCGTTTTGGGTACGACATGTTTCATTATACAGGCGAACCACTTCATGCGGCGGATTCTGCAGGTCATCATCCATCGTGATGATGTACTCACCGCGTGCATACTGAAGCCCAGCCATTACGGCATTGTGTTCGCCATAATTCCGAGCCAACTCGATCAGATGCACGGTTGGATTGGATTTCGCCTTGCGCACCAACTCCTGACACACCTCTACAGAGTTATCAGTACCTGCATCTTCGACCAACACGATTTCCATGCTGCCGTCGATTTTGAGACCCGATAAGGCTTCGACTAGCTCGCCAACAGACTCTGCTCCATTGTAAACAGGTACGACAATGGACAACGCTGGTCTCGGCGTCCCGTCGGCTTGGCGAAATTGTTCGGCGTTTTGTTTACGCATGGAAATCACTAATTGCGGTGGAGTATCCAACCCAAAGCACTGAGCCACCAAATGGCACCGTACTTCCGGCTCGGATCAACGCACGCTCAATGAACGTGATACCATAGAGCAAGTTTTCAATCGCGGCCGGCATTAGCTGGACATCGGATTCATTTTTTCTATTTCGTAGGATAAGTCTTCTAGCCACCATCACCGGAAACAGAGTGGAATTCCAATGGGTCGCATACACGGTCTCGAACCCGGCACCTTTGAGGAGGTTCATGACACCGGAACGAGTATATCGCCTCTCAGTACCAACCTGCTCATCGTGGTAGGATTTCATCCATTGATAGGCAGGGAGATTCAGAACGCAGAAACCGCCGGGTTTGAGACACCTTTTAAACTCGCCAAGTGCAGTGGATTCTTCCACCTGTGCAGCGCCGATCACGTCTGCACAGGTTATGAGATCAAAAGCTGCATCGTCGAACGGCAACTCATTAATGCTTCCGACGCGAATGTCTGCATCGGAAGCCTTACCGCGAGCATATTCGACAGCACGCTCGGAAATATCGATCCCAGACAACGTCGCTTCCGGTGCTAACGCGTGCAGCCGCTCTAGCCACCCTCCACTGCCACTTCCGGCATCAAGTACGTCCAACTTCGCCGGCAGTGTCGAAATTATATACCGCGTAAACACCGCCGCTAGGTTGGCATGGAGGTTTCGGTACCACCACATCCGCTCCTCAGCGTCGTTCATCTTTGAGTATTCGACACTCTTCATTTCATTCCCCTAAATGCTAGAAAATCATCGAAGCAGTTGATGTAGTCATCAGCATCAAATTTATGGTCACACAGAACGAGCAGCAAGCTGTCAGAACTGTTGTAAATTTCTTCAGCCCAGAGGCTCGGCGGAATCATCAGCGCCTGGTTTGGCTCGGTCAGCTCATACGTATCAATGGCGACGTTATCCTGAACTTTTACAGTCACATGGCCGGCAAGAGCTATGAGAATCTGAGTGCAGTGAAAATGACCATGCTTGCCGCGCGATTGCCCAGCTTGGTTCGGTGTGACGTAGAAGAAACGTTCAATCTGAATCGGCACGTCAATCCCAGATTCCACCGGCACCAGCATGCCGCGCTCGTCATCGAAACGCTTGAACGTCAGCAGGCGAACATCCTTGAGATGAGCCAGCTTCGATTTGGCATTATTGGTCATTAGGGATCCAGGCTCCTAGTTAACACAGGTGCGAACAGCGTCAATGACAGTATCTACGTCAGTTTCCGACATCTGGGGGTAAAGCGGCAAAGACAATATTCTGGACTGTATTTGTTCGGTCACAGTCATCGATGCACTGCGAACACGGCCGATGTAAGTAGGCTGAGCATGAACGGGTATCGGATAATGAATACCCGCAACGACACCGCGTTCAGCTAGAGCAACTTTTACAGCGTCGCGTGCGGCCAATTGAACCACATAAAGGTGATAGGCGTGCTCGGCGTTTTCGCGCACCAGCGGACATTTAATATCCAGCTTGGCAAACGCTGCGTCATAAATCCCAGCGATTTCCTGACGACGACGAATTTCATCGTCAAGATGCTTGAGTTTTACACGCAATATTGCGGCCTGAATCTCGTCCAGCCTGCTACAGACACCGGGGCGGATGCTGTGCTGCGGCGTATCCCAGCCATACTGTCGAATGAGTTTGAGCGCCTCAGCAAGCTCGGGTGCAGCGCTGACGACAATGCCGCCATCGCCGATCGCGCCAAGGTTTTTGGTCGGATAGAGGCTGAAACACCCCACATCGCCAAAGCTCCCGACACGGTTGCCGTCCAACATTGCACCATGGGCTTGCGCACAGTCTTCGACCAACGCAATCCCGTTAATTCGAGATAGCTCACCTAGCGCTTTCATATCGGCAGGATGGCCATAAAGGTGAACAGGCATGATCGCACAGGTCTGCTCACTGACGAGCGCCTTTGCGGACTCCGCGTCCATGGTATAGGTATCCGCGTCCACGTCGGCGAGCACGGGCGTCGCGCCAACCGCTTCAATCGCCGCAACTGTTGCGACGGCCGTATGCGAAACCGTGATCACTTCCTTGCCCGGCCCTGCGCCCAGAGCACGAAGCGCTAGGCAAATTGAATCCGTGCCGCTAGCAACCCCAATTCCGAAGGCCGACCCGCACCACCCGGCGAACTCGCGTTCAAACTCAGCGACGTTGTCGCCCAGTATATACCATCCACTAGCGAGCACCGATTGAATCGCTTGATCAATCTCGGATGCGTAAGCGCGATAAGATGAACTTGGATCGGCAGTCAAAATCATTTGTTTCTCGTTATAAATTTCGCAGAAAAGCGAAAGGTTATCATCTCTTCGGCATAACAGCTCTAGTGAGACGGTCAACAAGCACGCGAACGTAGGAGTCGTAATCCGATTTGGACCCCTGCTCAGCGAGCTCCGCGAGCTGATCTCCGGAAATAAATCCTTTTCTGAACGCTATTTCCTCGGGACATCCGATTTTCAGCCCCGTGCGATCTTCAACCACTTTGATAAACTGGCCAGCAGCGTATAGTGCTTCATGCGTACCCCCATCGAGCCACGCAGTCCCACGCCCAAACCGCAATACCGTCAACTCTCCGTCGTCGAGATAGCGCCGGTTTATATCGGTAATTTCCATTTCTCCACGCGCTGAGGGCTTGAGGCTCTTCGCGTACTCCAGCACGCGCTTATCGTAGAGGTAGAGCCCGGGGACCGCAAGGTTCGATTTCGGTTTTTTTGGCTTTTCGTCAATGGAAACTGGCCGACCATCGACGTCGAGATTGATCACCCCGAACGCTGTCGGATCCGCAACTTCGTAGCCGAAGATCGTTGCGCCATTATTCGCATCCATCCCGCGCTGTACCTTCTCGCCAAGCTCGTCGGAGTAGAAGATGTTATCCCCTAGGATCAGCGCAGTATTCTTTCCCTCAATTAGATCTTCTGCGATCAGGAAACACTCAGCAATTCCGCGCGGCTCCGCCTGTTCGCGATACTCAATATTCAAGCCCCAGCAGTTACCATCACCGAGCAGAGCCTGAAAATGCGGCAATGCTTCAGGTGTTGAAATGATCACGTAATCCTTCAATCCGCCCAGCATCAGTGTGCTCAGCGGATAATAAATCATCGGCTTATCGAAAACTGGCAGCAGATGCTTGTTGACGCTCCGCGTCAACGGATGGAGGCGCGTGCCGGATCCGCCAGCCAATATAATCGCTTTCCACTCAGAACGGTCCATACCCGCACCTCCTATGCTCGAGCCAAACCCAAGCGCTCTGCGGCCAGCTGATTAACGTCGAAGCGCTCCAGATACCAGGCTACCGTTTTCTCGATTCCCGTTTCGAACGTTTCAACGGGTGTCCAACCCAATTCCCGTTCAACTTTTGTCGCATCGATCGCATACCGCCGATCATGACCAGGACGGTCCGTCACGTATGTGATCTGCGTTTCGTAGGGTTCGCCGGACTCCTTCGGCTGAAGTCGGTCGAGGATCTGACAGATTGAACGAGCAATAACGATGTTGGCGATCTCATTCTTGCCGCCAATATTGTATTTTTCGCCACGCACCCCTTTTTCCGCGATCATACAAAGGGCTCGTACGTGATCATCAACATACAGCCAATCCCGCACATTCAGACCGTCGCCATAAATCGGGATGGCCTCACCACACAGCGCGCGACGGATCACGGTCGGGATCAATTTCTCTTTGTTCTGAAAAGGTCCGTAGTTGTTCGTGCAGTTTGAAATACTGACCGGAAGACCGAAAGTCTCTGACCAGGCCCTGCACAAATGATCCGCAGAGGCCTTTGATGCCGAATATGGAGAGTTCGGTGCATACGGAGTGGTTTCAACGAAATAGCCGCTAGGCCCAAGACTGCCGTAGACTTCATCCGTCGAAACGTGAACAAATTTGAAGGAATTCTCCGCGGCTAAGCTACGATAATAGGCCAGCGCCGCCTCTAACATCACGAAAGTGCCAGTTATGTTGGTTTGAATAAACTCAGAGGGCCTATCGATCGAACGGTCTACATGGCTTTCCGCGGCCAGATGGTACACGACATCCGGCTTAAAGTGTTCAAACGCGGCGCTCACGGACGATGCATTAACGATATCCTCATGTAAAAATTCATAATTCGGCGAGTCTGCCACCTCTGCGACATTCGCCTTGCTACCTGCATATGTGAGCTTATCGACATTGACAACTTGATGTTCTTCGCGGACCAGATGCCTGACGAGAGCTGAACCGATAAAGCCTGCTCCGCCCGTTACTAACGCTCGCATGTAGATTTCCCCCAAAGGACGCTCGATTAACTGGAGGTCGTATAGACGATGACAGTTTGCTTCACAAGAAGACTTAGCCGCCAGACTCGCAGTTCCGCGAACCGTCACCGCCGACATTAAGCTCGGTGGTTTGATATGTGGATTGTCGCACGTCAGAAACGGGATGCAGTCTCCAGTAGAGTTCAAACAGCAGCGGAAAACAAGCACCGAGGGTGTCTCGAAAACTCGGGTTATTCAATACAAAACGCATCCATCGCGATATACATTCTTTGCCGCGATAAGTAACCTCGCATAAAAAGTTGCCGCCGCAGGGGAAATCGCCTATCGCTCAAGGCATGTTGATACATAACTCCAAACGCAGAAATTTCACAGGTCCATTTCGTTCGCCCGTCTATGAGTATGACGCCTCGGCGAGCGGGTTCTCATATGCAATGAAAGATCTGGCCGTAGGTCTGACGCAGGTCAGCCTTGCAGTCACGCTAATCCGGGTTGGCTTCATCCAACGCCATAATGGGTTTTTGCCAGCAGTCTTTTGGACCCTGATCTTGGCGTCTGTGACAATTGGTGGGATGTCAATACTGTGGGGAGAGATTTTTGGGGCAGACTTGCGGTTTTATTTGCCATATGTTGCCTGCGGATTGATTGTATGGGGGCTGGTATCAAGTCTGGTGAATAATGCCGCTGGGGTATTTATCGCCGCTCGATCCGTATATAGTCAGGCGACAATCGCCAGGTCATTGTTCGCGATCCGCTCGGTAGGTATCGAATTGTTGGGATTCGCAATCAAGCTTGTCGTGCTTGCTGGCGCAATGTTGATTGTTTCCCGCACGCCGAGCCTGCTCGGAGTTGCGCTTTCATTCGCTGGACTTATACTGATATTAGTCACAGGGTTCAGCCTTTGCTTATCAATAGGCATACTCGGCGCGCGTTATCGCGATGTGCCAAATTTGGCAAATGTGGCGATGACTTTCGCTTTCTTTGTGACCCCGGTATTTTGGATACCGACCCGTCTCGGGAATTATTCATGGGTGGTAGATTTTAATCCGCTTTATCATTATCTGAATGTCGTACGTGGGCCACTACTCAATTTGGAGAATACGTCGCTCAGCTTTGCGGTAGTCTGCTGTATCACGGTCGTCGTTGTACTGATCGGTGTGCTTTCTTACGGCGCATTCGCCCGCCGACTGAACTATTGGAACTGATCGTAAAGATGCCTAATATCCAGCTTGAGAACGTCGCGGTCCACTATGCGTTACCAGCGTTCGCGGGAGGCACTTTACAAAGCGCTATCTCAACGTTGGCCCTTGGGGGACGGATTGGCAATGGCCTCGGTGGAGTCGGAGTAACCGCGCTTAACGGAATTAACTTAGTGTTAAGTCATGGCGATCGGCTTGGTCTTATCGGCCCGAATGGCGCAGGCAAAACCACCCTCTTGCGTGTGCTCGCGGCCATTTTACCACCTACCTCCGGTCGGGTTCGAGTCGAAGGACGCATCTCCGCACTGCTCTCGATCCATACCGGAATTGACCAGGAATGCAGCGGATTACAAAACATTCGTGACAGAGCGCGGCATATGGGCTGCAGTGAGCATGAAATCAATCAACAGTTTGATGATATTGCAAAATTCAGCGAGCTTGGTGATTATCTGCAGCTGCCTTTGAAAACCTATTCTGCCGGTATGCGTCTTCGGCTAGCCTTTGCGATAGCGACAGCTTTTAATCCTGATGTGCTTATTCTCGATGAGTGGATCTCGGCCGGAGACGCGGCCTTTCAATCCAAAGCTCGGTCGCGGTTGAGCAACCTGATCGACAGCGCAGGCATTTTCGTATTCGCCAGTCATAACAAAACTCTGTTGTCCGAAAACTGCACCAAGGGCCTTGTACTACAGAATGGGCACATGGCTTTTTTGGGTCCAATCAACGAAGCGTTAAGCTGGAAAAGTCCAAGTTAAAAAACATCTAGCCCGCGTGCTTGACGCGAGGCGAAGTTCCAGTTGTAGCTGTCGATCAGCTCACGCCCATAGATCCGGTGCATAACTCCGAGCACCAGGTGATGCATCGCGCGAGCCCAACGCGGCGGCGGGTGCGCCGACTGGGCGTCGTAGAAACCGCGCTTGTCAAAGACGCGATATAGAAACCGATAGGCGTCAGCTAGCCGACCGTTCGCCGGGCCATGGCGTTTTAGTACCATATACATATCCTCGGCAAGCGCGTCGCCGCCCAAGGCAGTAAGATTCGTACCAGAGAACACGTATTCCGACACGATTTCGTCGATCGCAATAAAGTGCCCCTGCTCGCGGAGCCGGAGCCAAAACTCCCAGTCAAAGGCATAGCGGAGGGACAGGTCCAGCGTGCCGGCACGCCTATGCATATGTGCCCGCCACAGGCTCGACGGTTGTTCGATCGTATTCATCCACGTCAAGCGTGTGTCGAAATCTGGAGACGGACGGATGACCTCATCCCCATACGTGTAGCGGCGGAGGCACCCGCCGGTGACCAGTGCCGCGTCCGACTCTTTTTTAAGGGCTTCAGCGAGTGTCTGCAGCGCACCCGGTAGCAGTCGATCGTCGGCGCAAAGCCAAGCAAAATAGTCGCCCTCCGCCAACGCAAACCCTTTGTTGAGTGCATCCGCCTGACAAAAGTCCGGTTCGCTAACGACGGCGTCCACCAAATCGCCGAACGCCGCGATCCGGTCGAGGGTGCCGTCTGTAGATCCGCCGTCGACCACGATGATCTGCAGCGCCACGCCATCCTGATCGGTCAGAGATTCGAGTGCGGCGGAAACCACTTCGGCACCATTGAGAACCGGCACGACTACAGATATGCACGCCTCATCATTAAATTGCATGCTACGTGAACGCCTTGGCTTGAAACCATCTGATGGAAAGCCTAACACCTTTGCATCGTTTGGCTAGTCGCCGGGCACACTCTGGGGGAAATTATGACAAAACGGGCGCTAATTACAGGCGTAACCGGACAGGATGGTGCTTACCTTGCTGAGCTCCTTCTTTCCAAGGGTTATGAGGTTCACGGCGTGAAACGCAGGGCTTCGTCATTCAATACACAGCGCATCAACCATCTCTACGCTGATCCACATGAAGTCGATACGAATTTCCACCTCCATTACGGTGATATGACCGACTCCACGAACCTGATCCGCTTGGTTCAGGAAGTTCGGCCGGGTGAAATTTACAACCTTGCAGCACAGAGCCATGTGAAAGTGAGCTTCGAGACCCCGGAATACACGGCAAATGCTGACGGGATCGGAACGCTGCGACTGCTGGAGGCGATGCGCATTCTCGGCATGGAGAAGACGACCCGCTTCTACCAAGCTTCCACCTCAGAGCTTTACGGGCTGGTTCAAGAGGTCCCCCAAAGCGAAACTACCCCGTTCTACCCACGCAGTCCGTACGCTGTTGCCAAACTCTACGGCTACTGGATCACAATGAACTATCGTGAAGCCTACGGGATGCACGCCTCGAATGGCATCCTATTCAACCATGAAGGTCCCACGCGCGGAGAGACTTTCGTGACGCGCAAGATCACGCGAGCAGTCGCCTCTATCCATCACGGACATCAGTCCAAGCTCCATCTCGGCAACCTCGACGCCAAACGCGACTGGGGCCATGCGCGCGACTATGTGGAGGGAATGTGGAGAATTCTCCAACAGGATGAAGGCGACGATTACGTACTCGCTACCGGCGAAACCCATTCAGTACGCGAGTTCGTCGAACTGGCATTCAAGGAGATCGGCGTGGATATCGAATGGTCGGGCGAGGCGGAGAACGAAATTGGCAATTGCGTCGAGACAGGCCGTGAACTGGTTGCCGTCGATGCGCGCTATTATCGGCCGACAGAAGTGGATCTTCTAATCGGCGACCCGACAAAGGCCAAGAAAAAGCTCGGCTGGAAGCACTCAACGCCTTTCCCGCAGCTTGTCCGCGAAATGGTGCGGAGCGATTTGATGTTGATCAAGGTCGAAGCAAGCTATCGCAGCAATTTCGGCGGGGAGTAAGCCCAATGGTCTTTAAAATTGAAGGCCAGCGCGTCTGGGTGGCTGGCCATCGCGGCATGGTTGGCTCTGCTTTGGTGCGCCGGCTGGAGCGCGAAGGCCCAGCCAGTATCCTGAAGGTGACGCGCCAGGAAGTCGACCTGATAGATCAGGCTGCGACAACACGTTGGATCGATCGGGAGAAACCGGATGCTGTCTTCATTCCGGCTGCGAAGGTAGGCGGCATCCATGCTAACGACACCTACCCGGCTGACTTTCTCTACGACAATCTAATGATCGCCGCGAACATCATCCACGCCTGCCACAAGGTAGGGGTGAAAAAGTTGCTCTTCCTCGGCTCCTCCTGCATCTATCCGAAGTTTGCTGACCAGCCGATTGTCGAAGATGCTCTGCTTACCGGACCACTCGAGCCTACCAACGAATGGTACGCCATCGCCAAAATCGCCGGCATCAAGCTCTGCCAAGCTTATCGCAAGCAGTTTGGCGATGATTATATATCTGCTATGCCTACAAATTTGTATGGGCCAGGAGATAATTATCATTCGATGAATTCACACGTAATACCGGCTTTGATTCGCAAGAGTCATGAAGCAAAGCTCGCAGGTGAAACTAGTCTGTGTATATGGGGTACTGGGAGGCCTCGGCGCGAATTTCTACATGCCGATGATTGCGCTGACGCGCTTGTCCACCTCATGAAAAATTATTCGGCACTCGAACAAATTAATGTCGGTTCGGGAATAGATGTAACTGTGGCAGAATTAGCGCAAATGATAATGGATGTTGTTGGTCTTACGGGCAAACTTGAGTTTGATTTAGAGAAACCTGACGGCACAGCACGAAAGCTGATGAGTAATGCTAAACTTCTATCCCTCGGCTGGCGACCTTCAATCCGGCTAAGAGATGGCATTGCGCATGCATATAGGTGTTTTCTGGAAGAGTGTGCTGCGTCCTGATTCGCCCAGACTGGGTTCAGATCAGTCAGTGTCCGACTTCCAAGGAGAGATCAGGTACTGTTAACGTAGCTGATATTTGACACTCGCATTTCTGCTTACACGCGCCACGCTTGCCGGTGAAACAGCCATGCATCACCGATAATAGTTTCGATATCCGAAAATTGTGGCCTAAACCCCAACCATTCTCGAGCAAAGGAGTTATCTGCTAGCAGCTCAGGCGCGTCACCGGCGCGCCGACCATGATTACGGTACGGTACAGCGCGGCCTGTGACGCGTTCAACAGCTGAGAGCACTTCCAATACGCTTGCCCCTTTCCCTGTGCCAATATTGCAGAAATATCCACCCTCATCCACCTGTATCCGGTCCAAAGCGGCCAAATGGGCGGCTGCAAGATCAAGAACATGAATATAATCGCGAACGCACGTGCCGTCTCTCGTCTTGTAGTCAGTACCGAACAGCTTCATTTCATCGCCTAACCCTGCAGCTGCTTTTAGCGCGTTCGGAATGAGGTGTGTTTCCGGGCAATGCTCTTCGCCGATGTCGCCATCAGGACTGGCACCTGCAGCGTTAAAATAGCGGAGCGCGGCGAAACGAACGTCATTAGTCGACGCAATATCCCCCAACAAAATTTCGACCGCACGCTTTGTTCTGCCATAAACACTAACTGGCGCGCACTTCTCGTTCTCGGTGATTGGGACAAGCTCGGGCACACCATAGACGGCGCAGGTTGAGGAGAAGACGAGGGGCTTTACGCTTGCCCGCTTCATCGCATTCAACAGGGCGATCACGCCGCCGACATTGTTGTTCCAGTACTTGAGAGGATGCTTCTGGCTTTCGCCGACCTCGATATTTGCAGCAAAATGCATGACAGCATCTGGTCGGTGCCTAGTAAATGCTCGGTCCAAATCGGAGGCAGAAAGAATATCACCGCGCTCGAACGCCCCCCATTTTACCGCGTGCGCGTGCCCCGATGACAGATTGTCGAAAACAATAGGTCTATCGCCACGCCCTGCCAATGCCCGGCAAACATGTGACCCAATATAGCCAGCTCCGCCCACCACGAGTATTGTTGCCATCCTAAGGTCCTTGTTCCGCATTTTTTGGTCGCCTGTGGCAACCAACGTCAATTGAACGAACCAGCAAAACTTGTATAGCCTTGTTAGTTTTTTTGTATTTCATTAAGATCGCGGATCTGCCTTATTGTCGCATGGACAATGCGCTAAGACCTTCGCGAATTATATCTTCTGATTCGTCACTACTCTGCCGCTGTTGGTCCCAGTATGCTGCATCCCAAACAAGATGCGTCAATGCCTCATGAAGCCCCGGATTGCGGATACGCGCAAAAAATCGCCGCATGAGAATTTCGGGATCTCGCCAACGTGGCGGTGGTGCAGGTTCTAGCACGCCTGTGATTCGATTAAGAATCACCTGAGCCCTAGCTTGCCCAGCAACCAACCTGAACAAATACATCCAATTCATTCGGTCGGCTGGTATAATATGATCAATTGTAAGCTCGGGCCTATATCCTACAAAATAGCCCATTCTATGAGAGATTCTAGAAATTAGCGTGTCTTCACCACTTGCGAGTTTTTTTCTGTTTCTTCCGAGTGGCCCGCCATCCTCGGTTAACGAGATTATTCTTGAGAACGCATTCGCCACATCGCGGCGCACCACAAGACCCGCTCCGAACGGCTCCCATGGCCCCCATTCCGCACCTGATCCATGTATTGGAAAGTGGCCAAGATCGCGAATGGCATATCGAGCGAGGTGGTGATGGAGAAGCCAATCTGGATTCCGTTCGAAAACACCGCGTGCGCGGCCCGCAAATGCACCGAGCGTTGGCTCTGCAACATAAATAGCCATAGCGTTATAAATATAGTCTGGGTACAAAATATTATCATCATCTACAAAGCAAAGTACATCTGAACAGGAGTTATTTATCCCGCAAGCTCGAGCAAAAGATAACCCCGGACGCGGCTCTCGGACAATCCTGCCCTCTATAGAGCCCGCGGCATCAAGGATTTCACTTTCAATTGGTAATTCACAAGCATTGTCGACAATCACTAGATCAAAAAAAGGGGCATTGCGTTGGCACCCTATTGCATCCAAAACGCGCGCCAGACGGCGCCTATCTGGGTTGTGTGTGCAGATGATTACACTAATCGAGTTTTTCATTTTCACCTTCTCCGCCGACCTCCAAAATCAATTCAAGACTTGCCTTTTCGAATGCTTTTATAGCCTCCGTAGCCGCTCTAATATTTCGAATGTGTCGCATTACTTTAAGGAAGAGTGAACACTTAGGACTCATTGCTCCAGTTTCTACTATTTCTTTTTGGTACGCACTTGCAAACACCCGTGACCGGTTCGCCGAGTGGATTCGGAACCCACCTAGTACACTGGGAATTGTCAGAAGCTCGCATCGTTGAGCAAAACACTTCCAAAGAAAGAAGTCTCCAGCCAATCGCTGGGAAGTAAAAATGCGCCGTTCAGCGAATGATAGATTGTTGAATAACTCCGCTGAAAAGAATACGCTTTCTTGCTGGATAGCACCAAGGAAGCCATCGTGGTGGTGACCTGCCAGGATATCCTTGCGTAGGACTCTTCCGCGGGGGAGCACTCCGCGGAGCCGACCTTCCGTGTCCCAGATGCCGGGAAGGCCTGTAATCCATAGAGCTCCTTTGCCGAATTCCCGCTCGACCTCGGAGAACGCCCATGGAGTGTAAAGATCGTCTGCATTTAGCCATGCCAGCACATCGAAACCGCGCGCCTCACGGTCAAACCCTCGGCAGATCGCATCGTACATTCCCTGGTCTTTTTCTTCATGAAGTATAACTCGAGGATCAGATGCAGCGTGAATTTTGACCAAATCCTGCGACCCGTCAGTACTGCCCGCGTCTAAAACTATTTGCCGCCAATTTGTATGATTTTGCTTGCGCACTGAATCTATCGCGGCGTCTAAAAAAGTTGCACCATTGAGAACTGGGGTAAGTATTAATATGCGCGTCATTTAGTGCGCCTTCCTATCTAATTGCCGTAGGTAGAAATATTCCTGGTCACCTGCACCCCTTGTGTCCCTCGATTATCGTGGGACTCTGTCATTTGGTGCTCTGAGACCCAAGTCTGGACCATTCCCGGTTAGAGTTTTCCGGCCTTTTCACGCTGGCGGACTGGTGACGCCAGCGTGATTGATCAGCGCGACCGGGAGTTTGTTCCCGATA
>Ga0316205_10002684_pt1 | contig 18048 bp, 19 predicted proteins | sample 3monthpyrite_MG_FD_204941 | JGI IMG/M metagenome (GOLD analysis project Ga0316205, IMG submission 204941) | Microbial mat bacterial communities from mineral coupon in-situ incubated in ocean water Damariscotta River, Maine, United States -... | ecosystem: Environmental > Aquatic > Marine >... | reverse complement strand
AAACTGGGTATAAAACCAAGTGCTGTGGAAGAAAGTGAATTATTAAAAGCTGAAGCCTGTCATTCTTAAAACCGGCCATTCTAACGACAGGTTTTCAAGCCGGCCGAATAAAATATTAATAATGAAAGATCTTAAGCCGGATTTACAACAACGCAAACAACAAGGTTTATATCGAAGCCGTAAAATTTTACAAAGCCCTCAAGGTCGCGAGATAATTCTCAATGACAAACAGGTTTTGAATTTTTGTAGCAATGACTATCTCGGGCTTGCAAACCACCCTGACGTTATTCAATCTTTTACTAAAGCCGCTCAACAATTTGGTGTCGGTAGTGGTGCTGCCCATCTTGTCAATGGTCACACTTCATCTCATCACGCACTAGAAGAAGAGCTAGCCGAGTTCACTGGTTATCCCCGTGCCCTGTTATTTTCAACCGGTTACATGGCCAATCTGGGTGCTGCTCAAAGCCTATGTTCAAAAGATGACTTCATCATAGAAGATAAATTAAATCACGCCTCATTAATCGATGCTGCAAATATTAGTCATGCACAACTGAAACGTTATTTACATAAAGATTACAACAGTCTTTTAAAAAAACTATCAAGTTGTAAATCAGGTGAAAAACTAGTTTGTTCTGACAGTGTCTTTAGCATGGACGGTGATGAAGCAGATATTAAGATGATGACTAAACATTGCAGAGACAATAACGCACGACTAATGTTAGATGATGCACATGGCTTTGGTGTATTGGGAGATAATGGACAAGGCTCTTTACGTCATCAAAAAATTCCGACATCTGATGTAGATGTTTACATGGCTACACTAGGTAAGGCAATGGGCACAGCAGGGGCTTTTATTGCGGGCTCAGATGATTTAATTGAAACACTAATTCAAAAAGCACGTTGTTATATTTATACAACTGCTATGCCAGCTGCAGTAGCAGAAGCGACTCGAACTAGCCTGCAATTATTAACTAAAGAAAACTGGCGCCAACAATCCTTAAACAGCAACATTAAATATTTTAAAACCCTAATCAAACAATCAGATTTAAATCTTCTTGAGTCCAACACAGCGATTCAACCTATAATTATTGGCGATTCAAAAATGGCCATAAATATTAGCCAGAAAATGTTTGATCTGGGTTTTCATATTGCAGCGATTCGACCACCCACTGTGCCAAAAAACACATCTCGCTTGCGAATTACTCTAAGAGCAGACCACTGCGAAGCGGATATTAAGGAGTTAGTTGACGGTCTCATAAAATCAATAAACTTATAATCGTTGAAAATTAATAATTATAACTAATGCCCAATATAAACCTCAAATCATCTTTTTCAGGCGTATCTCCCTGATCATCAATCGTCGGCGAGTTTATTCTGTCCCACAGCAAAGATATATCAATATCAAATTCATTCGATATTTCATTTTCTAATGTGGCAATCATATGGTGAGTATATCCACCAGATTCGGGTCTTGATGCCTGAATGTTATATTTATAAATGAAATCTATTTTATTATTTATTTCTATATCCAGGTCGCTTGATAGTGACAACGATCCAGAAGCAACATCAAGGTCCTCTCCTGGCTGCACCGAGATATAATTTGTAGACACATACGAAGGTCCGCCAGATACACTCCATTCTGTTTGTTTGGTATTAATTATCGTGTAACCAATACCAATACCTGCAGTTAAACGTTTGTCTATGTTCTGAAATGAGTCTTGATAATACTCTGCAAAAACTGGCGTATAGAAAAAATTGCGAGTGACATATTTATCAAGGCTTGCACTCAATCGATGATTATTGACAGTTTCTTCAAGGACATTACTTACTGCATCTGTTTTTGATATATTACCTAAATAATCTACGCTGAATCTTGATTGCGATGTGCGTCTTTTAGCTGTCAGGCCTGAAGTGTAATCAATTTGTTGCGTATTACCTTTTCTTAAATCTAAACCCAGGTTGAATTTTATTGCCCATAAGTCAATTTCACGATCTCCAGACGGCGTAAATGAGACGAGTTGAATAATGTCATATTCTTTAACCTTCTCACCATCTGTTACGCTAACCTGGTCTTGTGAAATATTTAAAACACCCGTAACTTCACCGATATGCTCAATATTTACCCGTGCTGGCATAAAACTTTGTAAATACTTCACATCTTCCAGATCGATGCTTAACAGATCGAGCTTGTCACTATCAAACTCGACACTTTCGTTATACATGGATTTAATTTCACCCTTTAGCCACTCACCCGAGGTAAGCTGAATCCAGTCGAACTCTACCGCATTGGGCTTCCAGGCTATATCGTCAGCGATAACATCGGTAGAAAGCATTAGTGACAGCAAAAAAAGGTGTTTTTTAATGATTTTTATTTTCATTTATCGATTTCAGTAATTTAAACCCGTGTGATCAAGACAGCTATTTTACATTAAATTCAATAAGTTACACCTGTGTGGCTTTTAAGATTACAACCAATACAGTGCATGCCTCACTAACTAAGCGAGACATATACTGCCATGACTTACACCACAACTGCTTTAGATCAATTAAACTGTCATAAATTGAAGTTATTATTAATCACCAGTAACAGCAGATCCTCCCCAAGGTTAACAAGACTATGGCAAAAATAGAATTCGATACCCAGCTAATACAGAAATATGATATTGCTGGCCCAAGGTATACTTCTTATCCGACAGCGGTGCAATTTACCCCTGAATTCACTGAATCTGAGTACCGTCAGCAAGCCGCAAAATCAAATCTATCTGGGCGAGATTTATCGCTTTATTTTCACCTGCCTTTTTGTGACACGATTTGTTATTACTGCGCATGCAATAAAGTAATCACTAAAGATCGAAGTAAAGCGGACCCATACCTGAATTTATTACATAAAGAAATTGCCATGCAAGGTCAGTTATTTGATTCATCACGCAAAGTAAACCAGTTGCACTGGGGTGGTGGTACACCTACTTTTATTAGTCACCAGCAGATGGCTGAACTGATGCAGGTAACACGTAAACACTTTAATTTACATGATGATGATAGCGGTGAATACTCAATTGAAATTGACCCCCGTGAAGTGACTCATGACAGCGTTAAGTTACTTCGTGAAATAGGTTTTAACAGAATGAGTTTAGGGGTACAGGATTTTGATACTAACGTACAAAAAGCTGTTAACCGAATTCAATCAGAAGAGCAAACATTAAACACTTTGAATAGCGCAAGAGAGTTTGGTTTTAAATCGATTAGTACCGATTTAATTTACGGACTACCGCTGCAAACCGAAAAGAGTTTTTCAACGACACTAAATCGTATTATTGATATTAGCCCTGATCGAATATCGTTATTTAACTATGCACACATGCCAACCTTATTCAAACCTCAACGTCGTATCAATGAAGAAGATATGCCATCAGCTGAAATTAAATTAAATATTTTAAAACAGAGTATCGAACAACTTACTAACGCCGGTTATGTTTATATTGGTATGGATCATTTTGCAAAACCCGATGACGAATTAAGCATCGCCCAGCAACAGGGTAAGCTTTATCGTAATTTCCAGGGTTATGCTACCCATGCAGACTGTGATCTGGTAGGAATGGGCATAACATCTATTGGCACAATAGATAATAGTTTTGCACAGAATGTTAAAACACTTGATGAATACCAGCAGTTAATTGGATCAGGCAAACTAGCCATTTTTCGCGGCGTTGAAATCGACCAGGATGACTTATTGCGACGAGCGGTCATTATGCAGCTGATTTGTCATTTTAATTTGAATTTTTCTGATATAGAGTCTAAATTTGGTATAGCTTTTAACGAATACTTTACTGATGAAATTTTACGCTTAGCCGTTATGCATGATGACGGGCTAATTGAGATGGATGATCATTCAATCAACGTTACGCCTAAGGGGCGTTTGTTAATACGTAATGTTTGCATGGTTTTCGATCGTTACCTAAAAAACGAGCAGACCGGTCAACGGTTTTCAAAAGCCATTTAAGCTTAAGCTCTTGTGAATAAAATCTCGGGAAAAAATTTATGCCATCACAATTACTAAAAGAGTTTCTAGATGAAAATGATATTAAGTACATATCTATAATGCACTCAATGGCATTTACGGCTGTGGAGGTTGCTAAAAGCGTGCACATACGCAGCCGCGAACTGGCAAAAACAGTTGTGTTAAATGTAGACAATGAACTCGCCATGGCAGTTGTACCTGCAAACTATAAAGTTAATCTGGATATTTTGCGTCAAACCTTAAACACAGATAATGTACAGCTCGCTAAAGAGTCTGAATTCACACCACGTTTTAAAGATTGCGAAGTGGGTGCAATGCCTCCCTTTGGCTGTTTGTATGATATGGATGTATATATTGCGGAAAGCCTGTCTGAAGATGATACGATTGCTTTTAATGCTGGATCACATCTTGAAGCAATTAAAATGAATTATAAAGATTATGAAAACCTGGTAAAACCCAGATTTATTTTTCTTGATAACTAATTAGCTGGATTTTTTATTAAGACCCGCTTTTTAATAGCAAAATAATTACTTAACTCTTAAAAAATTTATATAGGCAAATAAAATGTCTCATCAACGCAGTAATGAAATAACTAATACTCGAGCAGATAATGTTCAACGCTCCGGTCGTGGATATGAAATAAATGGACAATGGTACTTTGAGCTCAGAGGGGGCGGACAAAAAGGCCCTTATGATAATGAACTTGCTATGCAGGCAAATCTGAACGAGTTTATTCATTTACATGAACAAATGGATCAACAAAAGTAATGACTCAAGCAATATAATATAAAACTTTTATAAGCTTATATTTCCGTTTAAATCAGTCACTTAAATAGCTCCACCCCATAAACGAGTCATACCACTGGTCTAGTCTCTTCGTTTTATAATTGAATTTAGCCACTTCTGAATTATGCTTAGGTTAAGCCTGTTATACAGGCATGCACACGCTAAATTTAAATGATGATAAGAGGGTCGAGAATGCAGCAACATAGAGCCGGAGAAAGCCGTACAGTTCCATTTCGAAATGAACGTTATTTTTGCGCCAATGGAGTCTGGTTTTTTGAAACACGCGGAGGAAGACAGGAAGGCCCCTTTTTAACCAAAAAAGAAATGCAAGGCGAGTTGTTAATGTATATTCGTGAACAGAAACTGCTGAATCAAACATTAAGAGAACCTTCTTAAATAAAAAGTTAATCTCTAAACTCAGAAACTCGTATCCGTCCGTTAATCATTTTTGATTCACGTTTCATAATTTTGCTCATTTTTTGCCAAAACGCCTGTTTTAAGTCAAAATCTTGAGCAATTGCTGTGCCCATTAATAAAATCATCAAATCGGCACACTCTTCTGATAACGCCTCAATCGACTTGCCTTTACTGGCGCAAGCTGATATTTCTCCTAACTCTTCTGCCATAAGTGCAATTCGATACATTAATTCTTCACCACCGGTATTTTTAAAATCATGTTTATCATGAAATGCCTGAACTTCGGCTAACATTTCGTCATAGGAGTCATTATTCATATCAGTATCTCTTTTAAATTGTTTGACTAGTTTCGGACAAAACACACTAGTAAACAAGCACAATCAGCACATACTGTGCATATGGGCGCTGATAGTTAAGTTAACGTTTTTAATAAACTTAAAATGCTAACCAGAGATAACAATATTCGCTTGTGTTATTTCCATCACGGCATAGCCCTGTAACTTCAAAGGAGAGCTCTAATGATCGCCGCTGAAAATAATCTAATTGAAATACAGATTGATGAGTCTGGGCTGCTTAAAAACCCGCAAGACTGGAACCGAGAAATTGCACTTGTTATCGCGCACGATCTGGGCATTAATTTATTAACTGCTGATCACTGGAAAGTCATTGATGCAATGCGATTACACTTTGATCGTTTTGGTGTCGCGCCAGCAATGCACAACATTTGTCACGCCAATCACAAAAAAGAAGAGTGGGTACACGAGTTATTTGGTTCCTGCTTTAATGCATGGCGTGCAGCTGGTTTACCTGATCCGGGCGAAGAAGCTAAAGCTTATTTAAACGACATGTGAAAACTAAAATAATGTAATTTGCCACAGAGGGCGCAGATAATTTGTGTGCGTGCCTGCGGCACGCATTAGGTAAACACAATACTTTTTATATTTTTCACAGTGCACTCTGTGACTCTGTGGCAAAAACTTATGATTTTCGCACGACTTCATTCTATTTTAACAATCGTTTAAAGCACAATCGTTCACGCTCATCGAACAAGCGTTTTGAAATTAACCATAAAACGGATATTACACCGAGCCCTGTGCCGGCGGTAATCATAAACATAATTAAAATTTGATATTTAACCGCTTCAACGGGCGCAGCTCCTGCCAGAATCTGTCCTGTCATCATACCGGGTAAACTTACCAGACCTGCTGCAGCCATTGAATTAATAATCGGAATCATCCCCGCTCGCATAGCCTCACGTTTAATATCTGCTATTGATTCATCTGCTGTTTGACCAAGCATTAAACGCTGCTCAATAACAGGACGTTGTTGCCAGGCATTTTGTAAAAGCCTATCCATTCCCAGGGCAATACCCGTCATCGTATTACCCAGTAGCATACCTAAGAGTGGAATTGCATATTGAGGCGAATACCAGGGATCAGCCTGTATTATTGTAAATAAACACAGCAAGGTAATTAAAAATGAAGATACAAATAATGAACCTGTACTAACACCAAAACCCCACCAGCCTTTTAACTTACGTTTTTGACGAGATAATATTTCCCATCCTGCAACTGAAATCATAATAATGGCGATTATTAAAATAAACGCCATAGACGTACTGGCAAAAAGGCTTTTTAATACCAGTCCAACTAATAATAATTGCACCGTAGTACGTGCAGCTGCAATATATAACTGCCGGGTGATTCCCAGCTTCATTGAGGCACTGAGCACGCCTAATAGCAGAACCAGAATTGCAGCCAATGCCAGATCAAAAGCACTCAGCTCAATCAACATTAACCATTCCTCCATCTGCCATTACATAACTATTTACAGAAAGCCGTTTCAATTGCTCATGGTCATGCCCAACCCAAATTGCAGATGCTGATTTTTCTTCTAAATATTGCATCACAAATTCTTCAAACAACTGGGTGTTATGTTTGTCCAGGTTAGCTGTTGGTTCATCCAGTAATAACACTTCCGGCTCATTCTGTAATAGACGCAACAAACCTAAACGTTGTTTTTCTCCACTTGATAATCGCGCAATACTCCATTGCATGCAGTCCTTAGTAAAACCTAAAGCTGCTAAATTCTTTTCTGATAATACTTCAAAGTGCTCGGCTACTGTATCAAACCACCAGCTAGTTTCCGCAGACAATAGAGCAACTTTCTGCCTCCATTGGTGAGCTGGTATGCTTTGCTGATTGAGGTCGTCCAGAACAATATCACCTTCGTGAGCTTCCAGATCAGCAAGCGTTCTGAGAAACAGTGATTTACCAGAACCCGAAGCTCCGCTCAAACCCGTAATTTCGGTTGCTTTCACCTGTAAATTGACAGGTCCGCAATGTAAAAACTTTAAATTTTTTATGTTTAGTAAACGCACAATCGTATTTGATGCTTTTTATTGTCTATAATATTCATTATGAAGAAATGCACAATATCATTACTCAGCGTTATTTTTTGCGGATTATTATTAACAAGCAGCTTTGCCAGTCAGTCAAAACGCGTTGAGGTTTATTCTATTAGTCAAAATTTCTGGGATGTCACTCCAGGTGAAACACTGGGTGATATTGTAAAGCAATTACTACCTGATAACCCGGGTTTGCGTGAAAAATTACTTTATCAAATCGTAGAGCTTAACCCTGATGCATTTAGCCAAAGTAACCCGGATAACTTAAAGGCAAATGTAAGATTATGGTTACCTAATAATGCGCCGGCTATGCGACAGGTTAAGGACAAGAAACTATTTAACATTAAGTCTTATAGTTGGGGACAGGTTTATACGCCACGGCGTGATTGATTGCTAACTTATCTTGTTCTCATGCTTCGCCTGGGTTGAAATAGATTTCACTGTTCAGACACTTCTCCCTCGGGGAAAGGTCGACGTTTTTTGGCGCCCTGTCGCCTTAACCCATACCACTATGTGCTGATAGTGTCGTGAACCGACTCCGTAAAACTCTTGATGGCATCATAACAGGGGACAGGGCACAAAAAGCAGTGACCTTTCCCCGATGGATATGTTCATTGACCGTGTAATCTAGCTTATGTGATTTTACTTAAATGGTTTTTTGTAGTTACTTTAGAGTAGGCCTCTTTCGGCAAATGAGATTACATCATCTCCTACTACAAAATGATCGAGCACCCTGATATCCACCAAACCTAAAGCTTCTTTCAGGCGCTGGGTGATTCTCTCGTCTGACTGGCTTGGTTCTGCAACACCTGACGGATGATTATGTGCAAATATTACGGCAGCAGCATTATACTCAAGGGCTTTTTTTACGACCTCTCTCGGATAGACACTCGCGCCATCAATTGTGCCTCGAAACATTTCATCAAACCGAATCACCCGATGTCGCTGATCGAGAAATAATACAGCGAACACTTCATGTGTGTAATCACGTAGTTTACTGCTTAAAAATTGTCGCGTTTCCTGTGGACTCGTTAAACTATCACCCCGCTTCAAGCCTTCATTTAAGTAACGACGCGCCATTTCCAGTACCGCCTGAAGTTGCGCATATTTCGCGGTGCCTAAACCATTATGCTGACAAAAGGCCTGCTGATCAGCCTTAAGTAATTGCCTTAATCCACTAAAGCCTTCTAATAAGTCATTCGATAAGTCGACAGCGGTTTTTCCACGAATACCCGTGCGTAGAAAAATTGCGAGCAATTCCGCATCGGTGAGGGACTGGCTACCATTAGCCAGAAGTTTTTCACGAGGCCGCTCGGCGAGAGGCCAGTCTGTAATTGACATAGAGACATCCTTTTTTCTATGGGAGCACCGAGTCTACGCTTCCGATTTAAACTTGCCAACGCCTGGATGATTAAAGACACCTCCTGTATCACACTTATCTGTCTCTGCCCCAACATCAACTCCAACTTTTTATTTACACTCTGTTTGCGTGGTGCCTCTGTGGCAATCTTATTTTTAGGTTAAAATGCTGCACAATGAATGCAACACTACACAATAAAAACGTTCTCCTCGGAGTTTGCGGAGGCATAGCAGCATATAAAAGTGCCGATTTACTGCGTCGCCTACAGGATGCTGGTGCGCAGGTACGTGTAGTAATGACATCTGCTGCCATGGAATTTATCACTCCACTGACTTTTCAGGCATTATCCGGACACCCGGTGCATAGCGATTTACTCGATACTGAAGCAGAAGCGGCCATGGGTCATATTGAGCTGGCTCGGTGGGCCGATTTAATATTAATTGCTCCTGCTACGGCTAATAGCATTGCACGATTAGCGTCTGGTCGAGCTGATGACCTGCTTACTGCTGTGTGCCTTGCCAGTAAGGCAAAGAAGGCTGTAGCACCGGCAATGAACCACGTTATGTGGTCAGCCGATACAACCCAGAAGAACGTACACAGCCTTTCTGAATCAGGTGTTGAAATACTTGGCCCCGATTCAGGTATTCAGGCCTGTGGTGAAGTAGGTGAAGGTCGCCTGCTAGATACAGAACAGCTGGTTATTGCCTGCTCTAATTTATTCAGGTCAGGGCTTTTACAGGGCCTTAAAATAATGATCACCGCCGGCCCTACTTTTGAACCTGTCGATCCCGTACGATATATAGGTAACCGCAGTTCAGGCCGTATGGGCTTTGCCATAGCTGAGGCAGCCATTGAACAGGGTGCTATCGTCAGCCTTATTGCTGGCCCGGTTCATTTAACTACTCCTCCTCATTGTCAGCGAACAAATGTTGAAACTGCATTAGAAATGCATCAGGCCGTAATGAGTAATATTGCTGTACAGGATGTGTTTATTGGTACCGCAGCAGTGGCTGACTATCGACCACTGCAAGCTCAGTCACAAAAGATAAAAAAAACCACCGCCGAATTAAGTATTTCTTTAAGCCCTAACCCGGACATTTTAAAAGACGTGGCGGCGCTGAATAATCCTCCTTTTACATTAGGTTTTGCCGCTGAAACTGAAAACGTAAAAGATTACGCTCTGTTAAAATTAAAAAACAAAAAACTTAATATGATTGCGGCCAATCAGGTAGCCAATAATGTTGACTCAGATGAAGAAAGTCAGACGAAACAAGACACAGGCTTTAATAGTGAATACAATACACTGGAGGTACTCTGGAACGGTGGTGAAGCCACATTAGAGCACGCCCGAAAAACACAAATCGCCAGACAATTACTGACATTATTAGCAAAGAAATATTATGAAAAAACTACAGCTTAAAATACTCGACCCACGTATTGGCTCGGAAATTCCATTACCTGAATATGCAACCAGCGGTTCAGCTGGTATGGACTTACGTGCCTGTATTGATGGCTCATTAAATCTTAAACCCGGTGATACCGAACTCATTCCTACCGGCATTGCGATTCACATTGCTGACCCGGGTTACGCAGCCACTATTTTACCTCGTTCTGGTTTAGGTCATAAACATGGCATTGTTTTAGGAAACCTGGTTGGTCTAATTGACTCAGATTATCAGGGACAGTTATTTGTCTCTTGCTGGAATAGAGGTAATACCGAATTCACCATAGATGCTGGTGACCGAATAGCACAATTAGTTATCCTGCCTGTTGCTCAGGTTGAATTTGAAACAGTTGACGAATTCAGTGATAGTGATCGCGGTGACGGTGGTTTTGGCCATTCTGGTCATAAATAACAATTTAAAATTTTAAAGATATATACGTTATCAGGAAAAATTTGTTTATGAGTAATATAAACCCAGCTATTTTTAAAATGTATGATATCCGTGGCATTGTTGCGACAGATTTAACAGCCGACACAGTCCGTCTGGTTGGTCAGGCATTTGCAACTGAATGTAACAAACAAAACATAAAAGAAGTTTGTATTGGCCGAGATGGCCGATTACACAGTAAAGAATTATCAATTGCTTTAACTGAAGGTTTAAATGCTGGCGGTTGTGATGTTATTGATGTAGGCATGGTACCTACTCCCGTTTTATATTTTTCAACACACCATTTAAATACCGGCACAGGCATAATGGTTACAGGCAGCCACAACCCTCCTGAATACAACGGTCTAAAAATGTCTATGGGTGGAAAAACACTTTATGGCGATGACATTACCGGACTTTACAATCTAATTGAGTCTGCTGATTTTAATAAAGGAAGTGGTAGCTATCGCGAAGAAGCGTTACTTGATGTTTATTTAGATCGAATTGTATCTGACGTTAAACTTGCTCGCCCAATGAAAATTGCTGTGGATTGTGGTAATGGTGTGGCCGGTGTGATTGCTACTAAATTATTTAAGAAACTAGGTTGTGAAGTCACTGAGTTATTTTGTGACGTGGACGGAACATTTCCTAACCACCACCCCGACCCGAGCAAGCTTGAAAATCTAAAAGACGTTTGTGCCTCCATAAAAGAACATGATCTTGAATTAGGCCTTGCTTTTGACGGTGACGGTGATCGAGTCGGCGTTATTGATGACGAACAGAATGTGATCTGGCCTGATCGTCAAATGATTTTATACTCCGAAGATGTTTTATCTCGCGTGCCAGGAGCATTAATTATTTACGACATTAAATCTAGCTATAACCTGGGTAAAGAAATCACCAAAATGGGTGGTAAAGAATTAATGTGGAAAACAGGTCACTCTTTAATTAAAGCAAAAATGAAAGAGACCGATGCAGCACTTGCAGGTGAAATGTCCGGCCATATTTTCTTTAAAGAACGCTGGTACGGCTTCGATGATGGTTTATATAGCGCTGCGCGCATGCTTGAAATTTTAAGCAAAAAAGAAGGTTCATCTTCAGAAATTTTTAATGCGTTACCTGATAGTTACAACACACCTGAAATTCAAATTACTTTTGAAGAAGGTGAACACCACATATTCATGGATAAGTTCAAAAACACTGCCAACTTTGATGGAGCTAATATTTCCACGATTGATGGCATGCGTGTAACATGGGATAAAGGCTGGGGTTTAATTCGCCCATCTAATACAACACCCTGTCTGGTATTACGTTTTGAAGCCGAAGATGAAAATTCTTTGTCAGAAGTTCAGGAAAAATTTCGCCAACAAATATTGGCCACTGACAGCTCTATCAATTTAAGCTTTTAAATAACCCCGGCATTAAATTAAATTTAATGCCGGGCAACCTAACAACTCGTTATAAGTAAATATCATGGATAACTCAAAAGCCAGCTCAGTAGTAAAAGTTCTCTCCGAGGCTTTACCTTACATTCAAAAATTAAACGGTAAAACAATTGTAATTAAATATGGCGGAAATGCCATGACAGATGAAAATCTTAAAATTGGTTTTGCAAGAGATATCGTTTTACTAAAACAGGTTGGTGTTAATCCGGTTGTTGTTCACGGCGGTGGCCCACAAATTGCCAGCCTGCTTGAACGAGTTGGCAAAGAATCAAAATTCATTCAGGGCATGCGAGTAACCGACACTGAGACTATGGACATTGTTGAAATGGTTTTAGGTGGTCTGGTTAATAAAAGTATTGTAACTATGATTAACCAACAAGGCGGACGTGCCGTTGGCCTTACCGGCAAAGATGGTAGCTTGATTCGTGCAACTAAAATGCAAATGACATCTAATGTTGACGATGCTCCTGAATTAATTGATCTTGGCCATGTTGGTGAGGTGCAAACGATAGATCCTTCTGTTGTTTCCATGCTTGATAATGATAACTTTATTCCTGTTATTGCACCTATTGGCGTTGGCGAAAATGGTGAGTCTTATAATATAAACGCAGATATTGTTGCCGGTAAACTTGCCACGGTTTTAGGTGCTGAAAAATTAATATTACTAACAAACACCGTTGGCATTTTAGACAAACAGGAAAATTTACTTACTGGTTTAAGTGCGAAAGAAGTTGATGATTATATTGCAGACGGCACTATTCATGGAGGCATGTTACCTAAGGTGAATTGCGCTCTGGATGCGGTTAAGTCTGGTGTTAAGACGTCACATATTATTGACGGGCGAGTTGAGCATGCGGTGTTGCTTGAGTTGTTGACTGATGAAGGGGTTGGTACTCTTTTGAAAGGGTAGTTTTTATTTGCTATTAACTTTTGATAACTTTATTGTTCGTTCATTACTTTTTATTATTTTTTGTGGTTAACGGCTGAAAGAGTTTTAGCAAGTTCTTAACTTTATGTAGATTTTAGTTTTATAGTTTCTACTGCTTGATATCATGCAAGCCCCTGACTTCATGGGAACTTGAATTCTGTGTAGTCGCCGCGCTGGCGACTTACTTTTCTTGCAACAGCGTAAGAAAAGTAAGCAAAAGAACGCCGTCCTTCAGTCGCTTGTTCTCATCAAAAGGCGATGAGAATTCCCGAAAATTGTAATTAAGGCTTCCAGTAAATTATTAACCTGTTAAATAATGACTCAGCTCCCGGGTCGTCCCGGTAAGCCGTCCAGGCTAATCGTGACTCAAAATCACATCCCTGTGATTTTGCCCCTACTTGTATACAATTTTCGGCAAGCTCCAGAGGAAAAATAAATCAAAACCGATATAAAGTCTTTATTCAAAAGAAAATCAATCTGTCTTGTCATTCCTGCGAAAGCAGGAATCCGGCAACTGTGAATACATAATAATTAATCCAGTATGAAATTAACAACCAGCCCACAAAGCCTGCATATGCTTCTATTTTGTTGATTCATTTCCCCCTTTATACAAGCTGATGAATGAGTCATTTTTGTGGAGGCTTTCTGCGAGAATGCCTGAGCGAATTAGCTTTTTAATTCGTGAGTTTCGCAGCAGCCACAAAAATGGGGAATGAAGAAGGTGCTTTTATTTCGCTTTTTAAATAAAAGCTTGTGTTTAGAGGGGCGGCATTTCTTTGGTTACTTTCTCATGTTTATTTTTTTGGGCTGTAGACTAAAAATGTGGGAGCTTTTTTAAACAGGCTATGCCTGGCCCGAAGGGTGAAAGCTATGGACGGCTTTCATAAAAGAAAGTAACTCGCCAGCGCGGCGACATCACAGGATTCACATTCCCATAAAGAAAGGAGCTTGCAAGATATCTAACAGTAGAAACTATAAAAAGCTAAAAATAAAAAATAAAAAATTACATTTTACTAGCGTGATCTTTATCAATCAAAGCCAAAGACAACTCTTCAATAGCGCGTTCAAAACCCGGCTTCTCCATTAATACTCGATTACAACAAGCCTCAGCTTCAACAAAGTCACCCTTCTCACGATAAATACGACACATACCAATCAGTGCAAATGCATCAAAGCCTAAATCAAGACTTCGCTCATATAACTCGCGCGCTTTATCTGATTCATCTTTACTCATCCAGGCATCACCTAAACGACTAAGAATATTCTGGTTGTACGGCTCTTTATCCAGAATTTGGCCCCACAGATCAATTGCTTCTTCAATATGGCCTGCACCACGCTGACAGTTGCCTAAACCATATAATGCATATGAATTATCAGGTTCTAACTCGGTTGCTTTGCGATAATATTTTTCAGCATTTGGGTAATCGCTTCTACGCTGATAAATATTGCCTACCATGGTGAGTACGGCAACATAATTTTCATCTAACGATAACAGAGTTTCAAAGTAACCCAGCGCCTTATCATCTTCACGATTTTTATAATATAAGTTTCCCAAACCCATTAATGCATAACGGTCATGGGGTTGAATTTTAATAGAATCAATGTATATCTGCTCAGCTTTTTCCACCATGTCCATGCTTTTATAAGCATCTGCAAGGCGCACCATTACATGTACATCACCACGATTAATTTCTAAATAACGAGCCCAGAATTCAACCGCTTTTTCTGACTGACGTAAACCACGGAAACAGTCACCGATGCCACGAAGTGCAAACACATTAGATTCATCAGATTTTAATAATCGGGTATAAAAACCAATCGCTTTATTAAAATCATTAGATAGCCTAAATAGATCACCCAGGCCAACCAGTACATAACTATTAGCGGGTTCGATCTCCAGCGCTTCCATAAATACTTTTTCAGCATCGTGAAAGCGTCGCTGTCTCATCAGCTTCTTGCCTGTTTTTGATAAATTTAAAACTTCACTATTTGGCTGTTGCACGATTATCTCTTAATGAATCTATTTAATTTTTAACATTTGTATACTGAGTATATACGAAGATACACACTTTATTTTTACTAACTAAATATTATTCAGGCTGGATAAATCCAGCCTGAATACACTTTACATCTCTTTAATACCTGAAATTAACTCACCGACCGCTTTCTGGCCATCACCATATAACATACGCGTATTATCAGCATAGAACAGATGATTCTCAATGCCGGAGAAGCCTGAACCTTTACCACGCTTGATAACAATACAGTTTTTAGCCATATCAGCATCCAGTATTGGCATGCCGTATATTGGGCTATCCGGATTAGAACGGGCAACCGGGTTTACAACGTCATTTGCACCAATAACCAGCGCCACATCAGCGGTTGGGAACTCAGGATTAACTTCGTCCAGATCGAGTATTTTATCGTAATCTATACCGGCTTCTGCTAATAACACATTCATATGCCCTGGCATACGACCTGCTACCGGGTGTATAGCAAACATCACTTTTACACCACGTGCTTCTAACAGTTTAGTTAGTTCAGATACTTTATGCTGAGCCTGTGCAACCGCCATACCGTAACCCGGTACTATAATTACTTTCTCGGCATATGCCATCATAATAGCGGCATCAGTACCCTGAATCTCTTTCATGCTGCCCTCGATATCTTCTTCAGCAGCATCACCACCATCAGAACCAAAGCTGGCAAATAGAATATTACTAATCGGGCGATTCATGGCTTTAGCCATTAACTGGGTTAACAATGTACCCGCTGAACCTACCACGGTACCGGCAATAATCATTGCCGCGTTTTCCAGTACATAACCTTCAAAAGCAACTGCCAGACCGGTGAAAGCATTAAACAGTGAAATAACCACTGGCATATCAGCTCCACCTATTGGTGTAGTAAATAGCACACCAAAAACTAGCGCCATGACAAAGAACAGTAAAACCAGCTGTATGCTGACATCATCACTGAAACCAATTATTGCACCGGCAATTACCGTCAATACAAATAAGCCCAGATTAATGATCATATGCATTGGCAAACGAATCGTTTTCTTCATTAAACCCTGTAACTTGGCAAATGCGATTGCTGAGCCGGAAAATGAAACTGCACCGATCAGGGCACCGATCACAGCTAACACCTGAGCTGTACCACTTAACTCATGTGCTGTACCGTCTGCCCCATGACCACTGGCCATTTTCACTAGTTCAACAGCTGCAATTGCAGCCGCTGCGCCACCACCCATACCATTATAGATAGCAATCATCTGTGGCATATCCGTCATCTGCACACGTTTAGCGGTAATGTATGCAATAGCCGAACCGACACCTATAGCGATGACAATCAATACAACATTACTTGTATGACTAAATACACCGGGTTCAAAAAACGCGACTAATGAAGCAGCCACCATACCGATACCTGCCCAGACAATACCGCCTGTTGCCGTTACCGGTGAACTCATTTTCTTCAGACCCAAGATAAACAATACGGCCGCAACGAAATAAACTACCTGAATAAAAATATCCATTAGACTTCGCCCTTCTTATCTTTTGGATTAAACATTTCAAGCATACGCACAGTGGCTACGTAACCACCTACCGCATTACCTGCTGCTAAAGCTACCGCAATAAATCCAATAACCTGCTCTAATGTTGATTCCGCACCGCCCATAACAACAATGGCACCCACCAGTACAATTCCGTGAATGAAGTTAGATCCAGACATCATAGGTGTATGCAATATGACGGGTACACGGCTAATCACTTCATAACCGGTAAAAGCCGATAGCATAAATATATAGAGGGCTGTGAAGCCACCAATTTCTATCATGAGTTCGCCCCTTCTTTATAACGTTCTGCTTTAATTTCACCATCATGGGTTAAAGCAGTATTTTTTATCACCTCATCTTCCCAGTCTAGTTCGAGCTCACCTTCATTAATGAAAGGCGACAATAAATTAAAACAGTTCTTAGCGTACATTTCACTCGCATGAATCGGCACTTGAGAGGCCACATTCAATGGCCCTAAAATTGTCACGCGACCTTCAAAATCGACTGTTTCACCGGGTTTGGTTAATTCACAGTTACCGCCGCCTTCAGAAGCCAGGTCGACAATGACTGAGCCAACTTTCATATTAGCGACTACAGCAGCACTAATAATTTTTGGTGATGGACGACCTGGAATAGCCGCAGTGGTGACAATGACATCTGACATAGCAATATGTTTATCTAATACATCTTGCTGTTGTTGCTTTTCATCATCGGTTAATTCACGAGCGTAACCACCTTCTCCGTCAGCACTTACACCGGTATCAACAAACTTTGCACCTAATGATTCACACTGCTCTTTAGTTGCTGAACGTACGTCATACGCTTCTACTATCGCACCTAAACGTTTTGCTGTCGCAATAGCCTGCAAACCCGCAACACCTGCGCCAATAACTAATACTCTGGCCGGGCGTATAGTACCTGCAGCAGTTGTTAACATCGGGAAGAATACCGAGGCTTTATCTGCCCCCATAATCACCCCTTTATAACCTGCAATACCTGCCTGTGATGACAGGGCATCCATAGACTGGGCACGAGTAATACGTGGCACCAGCTCCATAGCAAGACTGGTTACCTTTTTATCACACATGGCTTTAGTGAGATCCTTATTTTTGTGCGGTGCCATAAAGCTCGTAATCACACAGCCATCTTTCATCATGTTTAGTTCATCAAGCGTAGGTGGCTGAACTTTAAAGATCACATCAGCGTCTTTATATAGTTCTTCAGCTGACTCAATCAGAGTCACACCTTCAAACTGTT
>Ga0316205_10002683_pt1 | contig 18048 bp, 22 predicted proteins | sample 3monthpyrite_MG_FD_204941 | JGI IMG/M metagenome (GOLD analysis project Ga0316205, IMG submission 204941) | Microbial mat bacterial communities from mineral coupon in-situ incubated in ocean water Damariscotta River, Maine, United States -... | ecosystem: Environmental > Aquatic > Marine >... | reverse complement strand
ATTAGTCGCCGGATAATTAAGTGGTGAGAATATATCCAGCCATTGGCGAGTCAGGAAAGGTACGATATCCGTATGATGCTGGCTAACTCCTCGAACGCTACTGGTTGCTTTCTGCCACCATTCTTCCATAAGCAAAAATGATTGTTGATAAGCGTTGTAAGGCCATTGCTTCCATCCTTCATCATCAAAGCGCCTGTCTTGCGGCATAGGATGAATACAGCATTCAGTTGTCTTTCCTCCCGTAGCATTATGTGCAATGTAGTTAGCAAATAATGCGGCTTTTTCTCCGGCATTTTTAGCTAACTCTACTTGCTTACCAGGAGATAGACTTAAATGCACCATCCAGTCAAAATAAGCTGTAGCCAGTGATCCCGGCGACATTCCAAAAATATTATTCAGTGTTGAATGCAAGTAACGGTCAACTTCTGAGACTTTTTCCTGTCCGTTTGGCTCTTCGGATATGTGTTTGCTGGCTCCACAAAAAACACAAGCTCCATCTTCCTTTACCTCGCATTTATCAGCAGTTTTACCTTCTTTTTTAACCAGTTTAACAGACATAATTTATCTCCTTAAATTTTTACCCGCCGCAAGCGCAGCGCATTCATTACCACTGAGAATGAGGATGCGCTCATGGCAAAGGCAGCAAACATCGGGCTGATTAATATGCCGAACATCGGGAATAAAAGCCCTGCTGCCACAGGCACACCGGCAGCATTATAGATCAGCGCAAAGAATAAATTCTGCCGGATATTACGCATGGTCGCGCGCACAAGGCGGCGAGCACGAACAATACCATCCAAATTGCCTTTAATCAGGGTAAAGCCTGCGCTTTCAATGGCTACATCTGCGCCGGTACCCATGGCGATGCCAACATCGGCTTGCGCCAGTGCCGGTGCATCATTGACCCCGTCACCGGCCATAGCAACTTTTAACCCTTTATCCTGAAGTTCCTTGATGATTCGAGCTTTGTCTTCTGGCAGAACATCGGCACGAATCTCATCAATACCCAAACGCGCCGCCACCGCCTTTGCCGTGCGTTCATTATCGCCGGTCGCCATGATAATCCGAAAGCCCAGATCATGCAGTTCTTTTAAAGCGGCAGGGGTTGTTTCCTTGACCGGATCGGCCACGCTGACCAGCCCAGCAATCGCGCCATCAAGCACCACAAACATCACGGTTTCACCTTCATCACGCCGCACATTCGCCGCTTCAACCAGCGCACCGCTATCCAGCCCCATATCGGAGATAAGCGCCGCATTGCCGAGCGCTACTGCGTGGCCATCAACCACACCTTTTACGCCCTTGCCGGTGACCGCTTCAAAATCCGTAGCATCTGCCATTTCAACCTTGCGCTCTTCTGCACCGCGCACAATGGCTTCTGCCAAAGGATGCTCCGAGCCACGCTCTAATGAAGCAGCAAGGCGAAGTACCTCCGCCTCATTGTGGCCCTCTTCGGGGAGCACGGCCACCAGTTTTGGCTTTCCTTCCGTCAGCGTGCCGGTTTTATCGACAATCAGTATGGTTACTTTTTCAAAACGCTCCAGCGCTTCAGCGTTCTTAATCAAAACTCCGGCTTGCGCCCCGCGCCCCGTTGCAGTCATAATTGACATTGGCGTGGCAAGCCCAAGCGCACATGGGCAAGCGATAATGAGCACCGCCACTGCCGCCACAAGACCGTAAGACAGTGCCGGAGCTGGCCCCCAGACTGCCCAACCAATAAAGGATAAAATAGCGACAAGAATCACCACCGGTACAAAATATCCGGCAACCATATCAGCGTATTTCTGAATCGGCGCACGTGATCTTTGTGCATTTGCTACCATATCAACGATTTGCGAGAGCATGGTATCCGCACCCACCCGCGTGGCTTCAATGATTAAGCTACCTGTGCCGTTAATCGTGGCTCCTGTTACATCATCACCGGCGACCTTTTCGACCGGCATCGGCTCACCGGAGATCATCGATTCATCCACCGAAGAACGACCTTCAAGCACCTTGCCATCCACCGGCACCTTATCGCCCGGACGCACACGCAATTTGTCACCCACCTGCACCTCTTCAAGCGGGATTTCTTCTTCCGTGCCATCATTGCGGATCACACGGGCGGTTTTTGCTGCCATATCAAGCAATGCCTTAATAGCCGATCCGGTGCGTTCACGCGCACGCAGCTCCATAATTTGCCCAAGCAGTACCAGCGTTACAATCACCGCCGCTGCCTCAAAATAGACACCCACATGGCCTTCACCGTCACGGAATCCGTCAGGGAAAATGTCAGGCACCAGCACCGCAACAATACTGAAAAGATACGCCGCGCCCGTACCCATAGCGATCAGGCTGAACATATTTAAATTCATGCTACGGAAGGACTGAAATCCCCGCACAAAAAACGGCCAGCCGGACCATAAGATCACAGGCGTGCCTAACGCAAACTCTATCCACAGCGTGGTGCGCTCACCGAAAAATTCTCTAATGACAGTCAACCCCACGAAGGGTGACATCGCTAAAATAAGAAGCGGGATGGTTAAAACCGCACCCACCCAAAAGCGGCGGGTGAAATCCACCAGCTCCAGATTCGGCCCTTCATCCGCCACGCCACCTTTTGGCTCTAATGCCATGCCGCATTTAGGGCAGCTTCCGGGGCCGACCTGCTCAACTTCCGGGTGCATGGGACAGGTGTAAATCGTGCCTTCCGGCACATTCTCATTGGCGGCAGGTTCTTTCTTGCTGATATATTGCTCAGGCGATGCTTTGAATTTTCCTAAGCATTTTTCACTGCAAAAATAATATTCTTGCGTTTTGTGAGTGATGTGATGCTCCGTTTTTGCCGGATCAACATCCATGCCGCATACAGGGTCTTTTATATCCCCATCTTTATTTTTACCGCCGCCGCAGCAATCATGCTTTTTATGTGAATGTGCCATGTGTTTCTCCTGATTTATTTTTAGTCTGCCGTATTACTCATTGGATATTCTTCCTCGCCATCTGCTTCCATGCAGCATGAGGATTTGGCTTCTTTTTTTATCTCGACCTCTGGCTTTGCCTGTTTCTTCGAGCTGCAGCAGCACCCACCGGATGCTGCTTGCTCACTCGTTTGATTTTCTTTTACCTGATCCATGATGATGTCTCCTTGTTAGTTGTTAAGTACCGCGCTCCATTTTGGAATAAAGCCTGGAACATGCGCCTTGTAATCATCCCATGCTTTGCCGAATCGTTCTTGGGAGTCACGCTCCTCTTTTTTGGCCAGCCGCCAGTACATCACCACTAATATCGGGAACATAACCACAGTGACGATGGTTGGCCATTGCAGCAGGAATCCGAACATGATCAGCACAAAGCCGATATATTGCGGATGCCTTATCTTGGCATACAGCCCGGTAACCGCAAGCTTACCTGCCTTCTGTGCCTTGTACAGTACACTCCATGCCGAGGAGAGAAGGATAAAGCCTAGCCCAATAGAGATGATGCTGGCCATATGCAGTGGATCAAAATGGGCATTACCCTCAAAGCCGAAGATCGTATGCAGCAAATGGCCGTTTTCATGGCTTAGGAAGTCCACGCCTGGATAGTTGGCGGTCAGCCAGCCAGAAAACAGATAGATGGTCAGCGGGAAGCCGTACATCTCCACAAACAATGCGACAATAAAGGCTGAGAAGGCGCTGAATGAGCGCCAATCGCGTTTGGTTTGGGGTTTGAAAAAACTGAAAGCGAAAATAATGAAAATCGCGGAATTGAGAATCACCAAACTCCACAAACCATAAGAAGAGGCTGCTTCATGTTCCATCACTCTTCTCCTTCATCTTTATTTTTCCCATGCCCACCGTGGCCGCCATGCCCTCCATGCATAAAGATGTGCATCAATGGGCAAAGCAGTAAAATCAGCCAAATCCAATTATCCCCTATATGGGCAGCATGCTCTTTAATAAGAAAATAACCGCCAACTACGAGAAAGAAGATCAGGGTTATACCACCCGGTGTTTTCCAGAAACTGACCTCATTTTCTGGCTTGTGGTAATGTTCATGATCATGTTGCACTGCTTATCTCCTTTAGTTTTGAAGGTTTTTTTAAATTCATATATATTATGCCCACTATAGTAATTAGTGCGCCGGTTAGCATTAGCAGGCTTAGTTTTTCCCCGTAGAAAATAAAGCCCATTGTTAGCCCGAAAATCGGAGCTAAAAACGTGAATATATTTGCCCTGGATAGCTCTACTTTTTCCAGAATATTGAACCATAGAAAATAAGACAGAGCAGTTCCTGGCAACGCCAATCCTAGGAGGCTTATTATAAAGCTTCCCGACCATTGAATTTCGGTAGGATTCTCTGTGTATAAGGCCAGAAAAGCCAGAGGAATACTTCCTAAAAGAAGTTGCCACCCCATCGCTTGAAGGACATCGATTTTGCCGGCTATGTATCTTATCAAAAGATTGCTGACCGTCACTCCAATTGCCGCCATGAAAATATATATTATTCCTGTTATATAAGTATCTGTGTTGCTTGTTATCATTTGCTGGGCAGAGATAATAACTATGCCGATAAACCCAAGTAGAATGCCCACCACTCCATGTTTGCCTAATTTCTCTTTTAGAAAAACAGATGCCAGCAATGCTGCCATTAACGGCTGAGTGTTTGCTATAACGGTTGCTATGCCTGGTGAAATGAATTCGGCGGCATGAAACATGCCAAAGAATCCGAAGGTTGTCGCCCCAAGGCCAATCAATGCCAGTATTAACCAGATTTTCTTGCCCTTGGGTGGCGGGCGTTTTAGTAGTTTTGCAATACCAAGTAAAGCTAGACCGGCGATCACCGCTCTTAATGTAGCAAATGTAAGATGGGGCGCATATGGTATCCCAAGCGTTATCAGTGGAAAACACAGCGCCCACAGAAACATTACTAAGATTATTCGATACATTTGCTACGTTGCTCATCGTATTACATAATTACTGGTTAAAAATTAAGCTGCCTGCTTTTCTTTTTTGGTATTTACCGGGTTGTTTTTTGACAATTCAGAAAATACCGCCGTTGCTCCCTTGTTAATAGCTTCACCTGTTGCGGTTCCGTGTTTAACCGCTTTTTCAGCTAGTTCTTTGGAGTCTTTAAGCGTTGATTCAACGGATGTTTTTACAAAGTCAGCTTGACGGGCAATTTTATCTTCCGGCTTTATTGTCGTATCTGCCATTTCTTTGAAGAATTTTGCTAATTCTTCGGCGTTCTTCTGTACGCTTTTGACCTGAGATGTAGAAAGGTCGTGTGCGTTATCCAGCATGGATTTACTGATGTCAGTAAAAGCCTTAGTATTTGACTGCCATGCTTCAATATAGGCATCTGAATTAACATTGGCCGCAAAGGGATTTTTTTCATTCAAACTATTAAAGAAGCTGAAAAAAGGATTCTGATTGTTAGACATGATAGTACCTCATAATTAAAAAGTTAAAAAATAGTTTAGTAGAAATTCATCTTATCACTCCATGTGATGCCCTCCATTGACGGATATGGTTTCTCCGGTAATGAATCCGGCATCATCATTTGCCAGAAAGAGAACCGTTCTTGCAATTTCTTCTGGGCGACCAAGTCTTCTGACGGGGATTTGCGATATAATTGCTTCCATCACATCCCTGGGAATAGCATCGGTCATTTCCGTTTTCATATAGCCAGGAGCAATAGCGTTGACAGTAATGCCTTTGGCAGCGGTTTCTCTGGCAAGGGATTTGGTAAAGCCAAGCATTCCAGCCTTTGCCGCCGAATAATTGGTTTGCCCAACTTTCCCATTTTGGGCATTGATAGAACTGATACTGATAATTCTACCAAAACCAGATTCACGCATATTTCGTATGACAGAGCGGGACATATTAAAACAGGAGTCAAGGTTGGTTTTTAGAACATCATGCCAATAATCTTCCGGCATTTTATGCATCATTGAATCTCTGGTAATACCAGCGTTATTTACCAGAATATCAGGATATGATTTGAAGTCGTTTGCAACATTTTCAATGCCTTTTTCGCATTGCTTTAGGTCTGAGACATCCCACTTATACGCCTATACCAGTTTCCTTAGTAAAGGCTTCTGCCGTTTCGTCATGATGCGCGTAATTTACTATAACCTTATAGCCATTCTTTTTGAATGCCTTGGCTATTGCCGCTCCTATGCCTCTGGTTCCGCCTGTTACAATGGCTAACTTGCCCATTTTACTACCTAATCATTAAATTAATGTTTGTGATTGTGACCATCGCCACCTTTGTCACTACTTCCACTTTTACCCTTCATCATGCCTTGCATTTCACCCATATGTTTTTGCATTTTTTCCATATGCTCGTGCATTTTCTTCATATCGCCGTGCATTTTCTGCATATGTTCTTTCATTTCAGGGCTGCCCATCATTCCCGTCATATTGCCCATATCACCTTTCATCATTTTCATATCCTTCATCATGGCTCCCATGCCGCCTTGCATCTTGCCCATTTTATCGGCAAAAGGGCATTGCTTACCCGGAACACACTGTTCTATTTTTTGATGTTTTCCTTGTCCTTGATGCTTATCATGTCCAGAGCCAGCATAACCAGCCATAGGTAAGGCTATTGCTGATGCTACAAGTAAGGTTTTAGCTAAAGTTTTCATTTTTTATTCCTTATTTTAAAAGTTAGAAATTTTGTTTAATTTGCTATTTTTGTAATTCTGTATTGCTTATCCATCCCAAGCTTAAGCATGAAATCGACTTCACTTCCTGCTTTTACAGCGTCAAGATCCACATGTTTGGTAACTGGCAAATCCATTGTCATTTCCGGCCAGTTAATTGCTGGAATTGGCTCGTGAGTGATATTCACCATACGCTTATCAATACTTACCGAATTTATAACTCCTTTGCCTTTGATGAGGTTGTAGCTAACAGCCATTTCTTCATGGTTCATTTTACTATGATCCATTCCACCCATGTGAGCAGGGTTATTACCTGCTTTGTGCTCACCTGATCCTGCCTGGGCCACCAATGGCGTTGCAAACAGGGAGATAATAATCATAATTTTAGCTAATGGTTTCATTGTACAGCCTCCTTTTTATTCATTTCTTCACGTACCTTATGCTTCATTCAAGACGTTTTCCAACTGAACGATAGCGTGATTTAGGGCATTTTAGTCTTTCGATGGAGGCATAATATTTTGTATCATTTACTCCTTCTTCTTTTGCTTGGTCTGCTGATGCCGTTGCACATGCAGATAGTCCCAGCAATAAAGTAATTAAAATCAATTTCATTCTCATATCCTCCTTGGTAGATAAGTTGTTAATACACCTCAATTACGAAGCAAAATGATCTACCCCTCAAAATTATTTTTATTTTTTTCATTATGTTCTGGATAAAGGTAATCTAATATTGGGCATTCCATAATATGTGCGTCATCAGGACACTGATCCGCTAAGTCTTTTAATATATTTTGAATTTTCCCCAGATCAGATATTTTTTCCTGAAACTCAGTGATCTTTAATTTTGTGGCACTTAATACATCACCAGCAGTGGCAGTATCTGAAACTCTTAAATCTAGTAGTTTCTTAATTTCATCGAGTGAAAAGCCAAGACCCTGGGCATTCTTTATAAATTTTACACGCCGGATGCTTTCTGGGTCGTAGAAACGATAACCTGAATCTGTACGACCATCAGGCTCAACTAACTTAACCCGTTCATAGTAACGAATAGTATCAATCTTAACGTTACAGCTCTTTGCTAGCTTACCAATTGTTAGTTTTCCCATGTCGGCCATCTTTGTTTAAGGGTGTAACCTACACCTTGGACTCGGGTGTAGGGTCAAGCTGTTTTTTATTTATTTTCAATGACCATGCCCATCTTCCTTATGACCTTTTTTTTCACCATAATATGAGCCTTGATATTCGTTAGGTTCTGAGGACTCATTACCATGATCGCTATCTTCTCCATGTGAATGACTTCCGTGCCCACCATCGCCACTTACCTTCGGCATAGACATAACACCAAGTCCGTAACGATAAACCGCTTCGCCGCCTTTATATCCGGTGGCAGCTAATAGGGTTGCTGCAATAAGGATTGTTAGTAGAAATAACTTACCAACCTTTACTGTTTTACGGTTTGTGAGCAACGACCACACTGTAACAACTCCAAATAAAGCGGCTGTAGCAAATGCCCAGTTTCTATGATCCGTCATTGCCGCATGAGAAGGTGCATCATGAGTAACCGTATTATAGGCATCCCATCCGGCAAAAAGAGTTAGCACAGTAATAGCTGCGCCCATCCATAAATTAACATGGGCAACCCTCAGCAGGGTTTCACCCCATGATTTTTTGGAAAAGGCGCTTCCTAAAAAAAATAATCCTGTAGAAGTGGCAAATAAGGCAATAGTAAAATGCACCAATATAGGATGCCAGTTAGGTATAATTTCTATCATGTCAATTCCTCGTATTAATTGTACGTACTGCTAATACGAACGAAAATTCATTACCCCTCAATTTTTTTTGAGAAATTTCTGCCTTCCCACAAATAGTAAATTACAGGGATAACTATCAGCGTTAAAATTGTCGTCGTTACCATACCTCCGAGCATTGGCAAGGCAATACGGCGCATAACATCCGAGCCTAAGCCTTCGGTGATAAATATAGGCATTAAACCTGCCATGATTACAGCTACCGTCATAAGTTTTGGACGCACTCTTAATACCGCGCCATGCATAACTGCATCACGTAAATCTTTTAGATTTTGTGGTGGATGATTACGCACTTGTTGATCTAGGTAAATCAGCATCACTACAGCAGTCTCTACCGCTATTCCGCCGAGAGCAATGAAGCCTACACCCACAGCCACCGAGAAGTTATAGCCAGCGAAATATAGTGCCCAAACGCCACCTATCAAGCCAAACGGCAGGGAAAGCATTACCATTAATGTGCGGTCTACAGCACCAAAATGCAGCATTAGCAGCATAAAGATAATCAGAACAGCGGAAGGTACGGCAATACGCATTCTGGCTTCCGCCTCTAGCATCTGCTCAAATTGGCCTGACCAACTTACAGAGTATCCGGCAGGAAGTGTTACTTTATCTGCAACTATTTTTTGTGCATCATCAACGTAAGAGCCTATATCACGATCAGCAATATCAACAAATACCCAACCGGTAAGCCGCGCATTCTCCGACTTAATCATTGGTGGTCCTTCAATAAACTCAATTTCCGCCAACTCTCCAAGCGGTATATGTTGCCCGGCAGGTGTAGGCACAAGAATATTAGCCATATCCTCTGGGGTTTCACGGAAACGCCTTTCATAACGCAGCATAATATTATAACGCTCACGGCCTTGCACCGATTCGGATATTTTCATGCCACCAAGGGCAGTTTGAATAACACGCTGGAACATTTGTAAATCTATATTCTGACGGGCAAGTTCATTACGGTCAGGCGTAATTTCCATATATTTACCGCCTATAACACGATCTGCAAAAGCTGATCTGGTGCCGGGAACATCCTTAACCGCAGCTTCAACATCGAGCGCAATGCGGCTAATTTCATTAAGGTCTGCACCTGAGATTTTAATACCAACCGGTGTACGAATACCTGTTGAAATCATATCCATACGGATTTTTATCGGGTAGCCCCAGCTATTGACTAAGCCCGGTAATTTTACCCGTTTATCAAGTTCGCTAATCAGCTTCTTCACCGTCATTCCATCGCGCCATTCGTCCTTTGGCTTGAGTTTTATCCAGCTTTCAATCATAGAAATTGGAGCAGGGTCAGTTGCCGTATCAGCACGTCCGACCTTACCAAACACATGATGCACTTCTGGAATGATTTTTATCAGGCGATTAGTTTGCGACAATACCTCTTTTGCCTTAGTAATCGAAACGCCCGGAAGTGTGGTAGGCATATAAAGTAACTCACCTTCATAAAGAGCAGGCATGAACTCCGAACCTGTTTTAGCTAACGGCCATACAATAGTTAGGAGCAATGCGCCTGCAATAATTACAGTTTTCCATTTAAAATGCAGAGCCTTTTCTAAAAGCGGCTTATATATTTTTATAAACCAGCGGTTAATTGGGTTTTCTTCTTCTTTGCGGATTTTGCCTCGGATAAGCCAAAGCATGAGCACCGGCACTACTGTAACCGACAGAATTGAAGCAAATGCCATGGCATAGGTTTTTGTAAATGCGAGCGGTGAAAATAATCTGTATGATTGACCCGTTAGGGCAAATACAGGCAAGAATGATACGGTAATAATTAGCAGCGAGAAAAACAAACCGGGGCCGACTTCTTTTGTCGATAACAACATTGCCGCCTTTTTATCTTCCCATGAAGCATCCTTGGGCATTTCTGACAGCTTCCGGTGGGCGTTTTCTACCATCACTACCGATGCGTCCACCATTGCGCCAATGGCAATTGCTATGCCACCAAGAGACATAATGTTTGCGGTAATGCCTTGGGCTGACATAACGGTAAATGCAGCCAGAACACCAAGCGGAAGCGTGATAATTGCGACAAATGCAGAGCGAACATGCAGCAGGAAGATTAGGCAGACAAGAGCAACAACTATACCTTCTTCAATCAGTTTGGTGCTAAGGTAATCTACCGCACCTTCGATAAGTGGCGCACGGTCATATACCGTTACAATCTCTATACCTTCGGGCAAGCCTTGTTTTAATTCCTCCAGCTTTTCTTTTACACCCTGAATAACACTCAAAGCGTTTTCACCGGAGCGCATCACCACAACGCCGCCAACAACTTCACCTTCACCATTTAGCTCAACAACGCCACGGCGGAGTTCAGGGCCTTCGATAACATTGGCAACATCTTCCAATACAACAGGTGTTCCGCCCTTGGCAAATACCACTACTTTTTTTAGTTCTTCCAGATTGGTAATATAGCCTTTGGAGCGGATCATTAGCTCCATTTCGCCTTGCTCAATCACACGTCCGCCGACTTCCTGGCTGGCAGCTTTAACAGCAGCTTGGATTCTATGTAGGGGAACGTTGTAAGCTCTGAGGCGGTTAGGATCGACCAACACCTGATATTCTTTGACGAATCCACCGACAGAAGCCACTTCTGAAACGCCACTTACTGTTGCCAGTTCAAATTTCAAGAACCAGTCCTGCAAAGTGCGGAGATAGGCAAGATCATATTTGCCCGTTTTATCAACTAGTGCATATTGATATACCCAGCCAACACCAGTCGCATCAGGGCCTATTTGCGGAACTGCATTGTCAGGGATATCGCCCTGAATTTTTGATAATGCTTCAATTACGCGGCTTCTTGCCCAGTATTGGTCTACATCATCTTCAAAAATGATATAGACAAATGATGTTCCAAACATGGAAAATCCACGCACATCTTTGGTTTTTGGCAATCCAAGCATGGTAGTCGATAGTGGGTATGTTACCAAATCTTCAACAATCTGCGGCGATTGTCCGGGGAAGTCGGTGCGGATAATCACTTGTGTATCGGATAAATCAGGTATGGCATCAAGCGAAGTGTTTTTAACCGCCATAATACCGCCAACCAGCAGGGCGATCATAGCAACGACCACCAATAACTGATTATTCACCGACCATTCGATAACTTTTGCGATAAAAGATTTTGTCGGGTCATGCGCGAGATGCATTTTATTGTTATTTTGCATTTACACCTCCATCTTTCCACTCCTGTAACATTGCGTGTCCAGTGCCATAAGGATTGGCAGGCTGCTCATCTAATTGTAGCCATAAATTACCAGTGTCATGATCCATGAATAGTTTTAAGCCTTTATCCTGATAATATTGAGGCTTGCCTTCCAACAACCATGGTTTTAATGAACGTATCAGATTGGCAAGTGCCACCCTTGCTTCGCTGTCTGTAATACTTTCCTTTGCCTCCATGATGGCTTTTTCAGCCGCCTCCAAAATAAACTGCAATTTAGTACCACGGAATTTAGGCATTAAATGATCGTTTAGTTTCAAAGCTGGCATAAGCATTTTTGGGTCAATAGCATATCCGTCTGTAAGGGATTCATGAATATAAATGGCTGAATCTATCAGGTGATTTATCATCGCTAACTGGTTATTATCGACATCCAGTGATGATAATTTGGTTTGCATTTGCTGCATTTTGCGGAACGATTCACGAAGCGAACTTTCAGAATCAATCATGAACTGACTGGAAACAACAATATCATCACCTTCATTCAAGCCAGATAGAATCTGCACACGACCTTTATTATAAATGCCTGTTTTAACTTTCCTTGATTGGAAACGACCATTGCCGAGTGCAACCACAACATAATTTCCATCGGATGCTCGCAGCACCGCTTCGGCTGGAATTGCCAGACGTTTAACCGATATGGTTTCAAAGCTCACATCTGAATAAGCACCAGGGCGTAAAATTCCGTCAGGATTATCAAGCACAAGGCGAACTTGACCGGTGCGGCTGGCTTTATCAATTGTAGGATAAATATAATCTATACGAGCAGTACGAATTTCGCTGGATAAATTCGGAAATGTTACTTCTGTTTTCATCTTTTTTGATAGAAAACCTAAATCTTTTTCAGCCACAGAAACATTAATCCATACAGTAGCATAACTCTGAATTTCAGCTATCTGCATACCTGATTTCACGAATGTACCACGCTTAACATTAAGCTTGCTTACGATACCATCCACCATAGCGTAAAATGGCACATTCTGTAATTTTCGGCGCTTCTTCTTAATTTCTTCTAACGCTTGATCCTGTATACCAAGTGATTTTAACCTTTTTGCACTTGATGATATACGTCCTGTGCTACCCGCTGTAATTGCTGCGATATAATCCTGCTGGGCAGAAACCAGATCAGGGCTGTATAGGGTAAATAAAAGATCGCCTTTTTTTACTTCATCACCGACAGCCGTTACTTTCAACTCTTCAATCCAGCCACCGACACGGCTGGATATTTCATCCTGTTCACGTACATTCTCTGTTACCACACCATAGCTTCTAACATCCGTACCAAACCGTGCTGCTTCGGCTTTCTGCGTTCTAACGCCAATATTCTGGATGGTTTCAGGTGCAATGGTAATAGCTTTACGCCCGTTTTTACTAGCACCGCCCTCAGTGCCATAAACAGGAACTAAATCCATTCCCATAGGAGATTTGCCGGGCTTGTCCATTTTGTAATTTGGATCCATCGGAGCAACCCAATAGAGAATCTTTTTTTCACCTTCTTCCTCAGAAAGATTCTGTTCTTCGGTTTGTTCTTCTTCACCAGCCATTGGCACTAAGTCCATACCGCAAATAGGGCAGCTTCCCGGTTCCTCAGCAATATAATGTGGATGCATCGGGCAGGTATATTTATCACTTTCCGCAAATGCCGGAGTTACGGCAAATGATACGATCAGCAGAATAATAGTCGCTAATTTCCTCATTATTTATCTCCCATAATGTGACTGTTAAATTCAGCCGATAATTTGATATGGCGGCTACGTTGAGTTGCCAGTCTGGATGCAATGGTTAATTCATCAATCTGTGCATCAAGCACGGATTCAAGCTCGGCATTACCAGCTTCATAGTTCCGTTCAGCAGCAGCTACTATTTCACGGATGGCATCTTTTTTCTCTTGTAGGAGGGATATATTATCCAGCGCCACATCACGCTCACTAGCAATGACGGTAAGTTTCTTTTGCCACATACGTTTCATATTATCATAGGAAAATTCTGCGGTTTGCTTGGCTGATTCGGCTGCGCGGAGTTTTGGCTTTTGATTCCAATGATACCATAAGGGGACGGATACGGTGGCCTGTACCGAGAACCAATCATCACCGGCAAAGCTGCGTCCATCTTCGCGCTGCTTATATAAAGCTTGTATGCCATAGTTAGGGCCAAAGGCGCTATCTGCCGCATCTATGCCTTTTTGCGAAATGCCAATATCTTCTTTTGCGATACTTACTGCATAAGCCTGCTCAATATCATTATTCCATTGGACATTTGGTAGGCTGGGAAGTGATATTTGCGGGACTTCACCGACAAGGCGGGTAAGCTCGGCCTCAATAGTATCTCGCTCTGCTTTTAGATTATTCAGTTTTTGTTCAACTTCTGTACGCTCTACATCAATTTCTGAAAATCTGCCATAAACTGAGCTTCCAGACTCCAGCTGTCCTTTGATAAAACTTTCCAGTTCTACATAATATTTTAGCTGTTTTTGGGAATATTCTTCCAATTGTTTTACTTTATCTAGCTCTGTGAGGGCGGTAATCAGGTAGGCTTCAAGACGTTTAATTGTGTAATCGGCAAGCAGGCTTTGTTTTACTGACATGCCTTGCTGTTTTTCTGATTTAGCTTTGCGGAGACTATAGCTTGGAATTGCCTGTTTGAATCCTAACACCTTGGAGCTTGGCAGAAAACGATCAAATGCCGGATCATCCACCGGAACATTATCAACACCTAAAATAAGCTGTGGATCCGGCAAACCCATTTCACCTTTTGCCAGTTCTTTAAATTTATTACTCTCTGATAAAACTGAGGCGACTTGCGGATGTTCTTTCAAACGCTGTAAATATTCATCAAAACTTGTGGCATGGGCCTGACTAACGCTAAGTAATATAGCAGCACAAGTTAGTGTAAAATTAGTTAATTTCATAACACCTCCGCATATGTTTGATACTAATACGAAGAAGAATAGCTTACCCCTCAAAAAAATATCAGTATTTTCTGTCCTAAGATAACATTGCCACTGTAAGTTGCAACATTACACTATTTTATCACTAAAAGATGATAGAGATAGTTTGTTAATATTTTGTAAACCAATGTTATTTGGTAATGATCTTTTAATTTTTGCCCTAAAAAACACAACACCATTTGCAACTGCAATAGTGCAGGTTTTTTGAGTGCGAGAGATGACTGTTCCGGGGTTTAATTGATGTTCTTGTTCCCAAGAAATCACACCAGAAATAAATTCAACATCACCATTTGATTTTACTACTCTCAACGCTCTTAAATGTCTGTCTACTGTTTGAATATCTTTGGTAAAATCAACATTCAGTTCATTGGAGGTGGGTTTTTGCCAATAATGACCTTCTTTACATATTTGAGGCGTGGAATTAGACCAATATATCTCTGGTGATTCCAAGAATTTTTTTAATAACATTACAGCCATATCTTGGCTTCGGCATAGTAATTCATCAACATTCTCTTTGCCAGATAATGAAAAAGAATCTTGTAATACAATATTTCCAGCATCCCACTGAGGCGATAGCTCATGCAAGGTAACACCAGTTTTTTCTAATCCTTTGATGATAACCAATGGCAAAGGCATAGGCCCTGCGCCTTCTGGCAACAAAGATGGGTGGATATTAACACCATATTGAATACTGCCGCCTTGCCATGGTGGTATTTTATGAGAATAACCAGCAGAAAGAATCATCTTGCATCCTTTCTGCTGGAGTTCTTTTATATGCGTATCTGTTGGCCTAGAGTGTACGATAGGAACACCAAGAACATCGGCCTTACTTCTCACAGCTTGAGAAAAAGCATACTCCTGAGCATTACGCTCACCTGTAAATAGAGCTATTAACTCATGCCCACCTTGTATAAGCAGTTCCATACAAGGATAAAACATATCTCCGCCAAAATACGTAAACTTCATGATACGATCAACACACCTACTTAGTTTACACTACCTTGAAAATGCGAATGTCCACCGTGACCGCCACGGCTGCTACCACGATTGCTGGAATAGTCACCAGCAGCACATGCCGATAAAAACCCTGTAATTACTAACGTTACTAATATTAATTTCATTGTAGTCTCCTATAGGTTTAGATTGATTAAGAAGTGATTTTTTAAAATCACTTACCCTATACGGAGTAAAAACGCTTACCCCTCAAAAAAATATTGAAATGAGAGCTATCCGATGCGGATAACATTTTTATTAAGAAAGCTATATTCAGGTAAATAAAGATTCTTAGGAGCGGGTCCTTTGCGAATCCGTCCTGCCGTGTCATAATGCGAACCATGACAGGGGCAAAACCAGCCTCCATATTCTCCACGCGTACTTCCGGCTCGTTGACCTTGAGGCACACAACCAAGATGAGTGCAAATACCAACTACAACAAGCCATTCTTCATGTCCTTTTTTGATTCTTTCTTCATCAGTTTGTGGATCCGGCAAGTCAGAAATTGGAACATTTCGCGCCATAAAAATTTCTTTCTCCGTCCGGCGGCGGATAAAAACAGGCTTGCCTCTCCATTTTACGGTAATAGCCTGTCCTAGCTCGATAGAAGAAATATCAACTTCTACAGTGGCCATAGCTAAAACATCGGCAGCTGGATTTAATGAGTCTATCAAAGGCCATGTAGCAGAAACGGCTCCGACACCAGCTACCGCGCTGGCTGTTAATACGATAAAATCTCGACGGGTTTTGGCATCTTCTGACGACATAAATAAGCTCCACTATTATATTCTGGTAGGGCTTATACGAATCAATCGCTTTTATCCCTCAAAAGTTCTTTGCTACTTTTTCTGCTAAAATCTTACGTGCTCGATAGACACGGGCTTCCACGGTTTTAATGGTCACTCCCAAAATTTCAGCGCATTTCTCTTGCGAGTGTTCCTCGATAGCAAAAAGAATTAATGCTGTTTTTAATTTATGAGGAAGCTTCTGAATCTCGGCATCGACTGTTGCCAGATTTTGTCTAAGGTCAGTTAAATCTTCAACATTGCTGCTCGGATCCGGCAATATATCATGATAGCTGCCGCCTTCATCATCACCAATCGGTGCATCTAACGAAAAGACCTGGCGGAGTTTTTGTTTTCTGCCCCAATCGCGGCATAAATTAATGGCAATCTGATATAACCATGTGGAAAATTTATAGGATGGGTTAAAGCTATCCGCCTTAAAATGCACCCGGATAAAGGTTTCTTGAACTATGTCATATGCTGCATCTTCGTCTTTTACATATCTGCTGATAAAGGCAAATAACTTATGTTTGTAACGCCGCATTACTTCATTAAGGGCTGGTTCAACCCCTTGCGCTACCAGCCTAATTAAATCACTATCTGGCGTATCCTCTTTAATCTTATTCTTTGGCGTTTTCATAAAGGGCATTTGTTGTTAGCCGTTTTAGTTTTTTATTTTGTTCCGGGGTTAAAATAGGTTTCATCGCAAATAAATGTTCCAATGTGGTTTTTTGCATTTTGCCCATTGCCTCATGATTTTTATCAACGGATTGCTGCACTTGGGGAGAATAAAAATCATCTTTCTTTATAGCATCAGCTAGTTCCATATTGGCAATGCGTATCGTTTCTTCCAGATATTGCTTTCGCTGGCTGAATTGCTGCTCAATTTCGCTTAGTTGCTGATCCTGCTTCTCGGTGATTTGTAGCTGATTATGAAGATAGTGGTGCATATCATAACCATGACCTGAATAGCGATGATGCCCGTACATGTATTTCTGACCCGCGTATAGGGCAACAAAACCTATTACCAGCACAATTAGAATCAGCATAAAGGCGTTGATGTAGCGTTTTTTCATTACTTTCCTGTAAATTGATTAGTTAGAAGATAAGGCGTATTGTTAGCAAATACCTTTAATCCCATCACCTCGCTTGCAGAAGCGTTAGACGGTAGCGGCATAACAGGGCTAAATAAAAGCCCCAACACTATTGCTGTAATAATGGATGCAAAGCGAAACTGCGGCACAGAAAATGCCATCACCATTTTTTCATACCAAGGCAGGGCTATATCAGCCGCTTGCATACGGATTCTACGCCAGACATCTTGCTCTAAATGGTCAAGTTTGCTGTTGTCCGGTTGTTTGTTAAAATGCATAACAAGTAGTTTTTCTAAGGTTTTTCTGAGCATAACGCACTCCTTAATTGATGGCTCTATACCCCTAGTACGCACGAATAGGGCTTACCCCTCAAAAAAAATTAAGGACAGTAATATTCTGACAGAAAAAATTTAAAAAGCACGAATTATTGGCAATATTGCAAAGAAATGCAATTGCTCTAGCTGGGGAGCTACTAAAATGATTCTAAAGGGAGCATAAAGAACTAATCTTCGTCTTCCATCATGCGGCCAAATTTTGACATAGCTTGCTGCGAAGCTA
>Ga0316205_10002682_pt1 | contig 18050 bp, 23 predicted proteins | sample 3monthpyrite_MG_FD_204941 | JGI IMG/M metagenome (GOLD analysis project Ga0316205, IMG submission 204941) | Microbial mat bacterial communities from mineral coupon in-situ incubated in ocean water Damariscotta River, Maine, United States -... | ecosystem: Environmental > Aquatic > Marine >... | reverse complement strand
GGGCGGCGACGTTCGAGATGTTCAGTTGTTTGACGCCGATATCCTTGAGGTCCAGCAGGGTTAGGCCACGCGGGAACAGTTCGCGGAAAATCACCCGCTCGTTAAAGCCGGGCGCGGTGCGAAAGCCGATGCGTTTGGCCAACGCATCCACGGCCTCGCCCATTTTCTTCTTGTTGACCATCTGCTGTGCACCCATCCGATTGCGCACCACGACCCAGTCGATCGGAGACAACCCGGCCTGTGCACGCAATTGACGGGCGTTCCAGACCATTTCGGAATAGACCGATGGCCCTTCGATCTTGGTGCCCTCTTCGTTCACATGGGCCAGCAGATCGAAATCAATAAAGCTGTCATTGAGCGGCGTGATCAGCGTATCAGCCAGCGAATGTGCCACCTGAGACAGGCGCGTATGTGAACCGGGGCAGTCAATGATGATGAAATCGCTGTCGGGTTCCAGTTCGGATACGGCGGCAGACAGGCGCCTGTCATAGAGGTTTTCGCCGGGCTTGAGGCTGGCCTGATCCACCTCGGGCAGGTCGTGATAGCGGGGACCGGGAAGGGCGAGCCCCGCCTTCTTGAGAAACCGCGCGCGATTGGAGGCATAGCGGCCAAAGGTCTTCTGGCGCAGGTCCAGATCCAGCGCGCTGACCTTATGCCCCATGCGCGACAGGGCGGTGGCGACATGCATTGCGACGGTGGATTTGCCCGCGCCGCCCTTTTCGTTGCCCACGACAATAATATGCGCCATGACCGTTTACCCCTCGTGCCTGCCCGGCCTCGTTATGGATGTCACATTATCTGGCTGCTCATGCCTTGGAAAGGGAGAGTTGGTTGGGGGGTTTGTTTTGAACGTTGCTGTGTCTGTCGTGATGTAGGTCTGCTCTGAGCCCGTTTTTACTCACCTGCATCCCACCATCGCGACAGAGAACAGCGTTCACATTTGCAGCCTAGTATGGCTAGTGTTCAACATGGAGAATTACCAGAAATTGATTGCTCAATGCGAAGATGAGATCAACGAGCTTGATACAGAGCTTAAGCAAACTCTTGAGCACAGAGACAAGTCGCCACATCAGCGTGAACAATGGCATCGCGCGGCTGATGCGTTTCGAAACCACCAGTCGCAAATAGACGATTTGATTGATCAGTGCCTAGAACTCGGGCTTGAAAACAACAATGAACTAAGGCGTTTCGCTTTCGCTTACATAGACCAAGACCCATATTTTTATAGGTCTGGCTACATTTTGGAGAGCTTACTGCGTCGCGTAAAAAAGCTATCCCTCACAGCTTCAGAAAAATCATCGATACAGCGTTTGGTTCTAAAACGTATCGAGACACGAGCCCTCAGAAATTTTCGCCAAATTTGTCGATTAATCCATATGGCTGATACTGATGGCTTCCTCACCGAGGTTAGCAACCGTGCAAAATCAACCGACCCTCAAGTCAAACGGCGAGCAGAATTCGCCTTAGCCTATTTTCCATTCGACGGTCGCAAACTAGGAGCTGGTTTCATCATCAAGTAGGTATGAAGCCTAGGTCACTAAGTCCGCGAAGCAGTCAATGGCCGGCGAAACTGATTTTGGCAGGCCAAGAGAAGACTATCGGTCGGGGTGTTGAATAGAAAAAAACGCCGCCCTTTTGAGGCGGCGTTTGATGTCGAGTATCCGGGAAGGCTTAGAAGCCCAGGCCGGCGTACTTGTTTTTGAACTTCGAGACGCGACCGCCGGCATCCATCAAACGGCCACTGCCACCTGTCCATGCGGGGTGGGCCGAGGGATCAATATCCAGCGACAGCGTGTCGCCTTCGGCCCCATAAGTCGAGCGCATCGGCACAATCGTACCATCGGTCATTTTGACGTCGATGATGTGATAATCGGGATGGAGTTCTTTTTTCATGATATCCCTCCTTATGCCGACTTATCGGCTTTGGGCTTGTAAGTGGTATCTTCGGCGATACGGGCCGATTTACCGCGACGGGCGCGCAGGTAATACAGCTTGGCGCGACGCACGCGACCACGGCGTACGACGGTGATGCTGTCGATATTGGTCGAGAACAGCGGGAACACACGTTCCACACCTTCACCAAATGAAATCTTGCGAACGGTGAACGACCCGGCAATGCCATGGCCATTATTGCGGCCAATGCAGACGCCTTCAAAGTTCTGAATACGGCTGCGCGTGCCTTCGGTCACCTTAAAGCCTACGCGAACGGTGTCGCCGGCTTTGAAATCGGGAATATCTTTTCCCAGCGAGGCGATTTGTTCGGCCTCAAGTTCTGCGATCAGGTTCATCTGATCCACTCCTATATGTGCTTGCGGTTGGCCCGCAAAGATGTGCGCGTCCCAAGAGCTTGTGGTCTTCTTCCGGGTTCACCGTGGTGCCCGCCCAAGATCAGGTCGTCATTGCTTTTATTGGCCCTGCGGCCGGTCCGGTTGCCAAGTGATTATGCGCCCATCAGAAGAAAACGGGAATCAACATCACCCATGCAGGTCCGGGATGGGCGGGTGATACAGTGTTTTATGGGTTTTTCAAGTCCTAACCGTATTGTGTTTTACAAGATCATCTCTCCAATGAGCATCTGTGGTGCCACATCGGTGAATTTCACAATATCCTCAATCACGGGCCCTGCGCGCACCGCCATAGGTATTAGGCCTTGGCGGCCAGCGCAAATGCAATCATACACCGATGGTGTTCTCTCGCCATTTTATCAGCTTCTGGCATCACCTTCGATATGTCCCCCTGTTCTCGGCGCTCACTTTTTCAAGGTGGCGCGGGTTCGAGGGGCGCGCACGCGCGTTGGGTAATTTTGTCGGCAGTGCCGCACGCTGGTTTCCCGTTGCCCGGGGTCGGATCGAACGCGATCTGATACGGGTGTTTCCCACCATGCCGCGCTCTCAGCGGCTCAGGCTGTGCCGCACGATTGGGCGCAACATGGGCCAGACCCTGTTCGAGATTTACCACTGCGCGGAATTTCAGGCCCTGCAGGACAAGATGACCACTTCAGGGCCCGGTCTGGCAGCACTGGAAGAGGCCCATGCCGAAGGCAGAGGCGCGATTATTGTCTCGGGCCATTTTGGTCAATGGGAGGCAATCCGCGCGGTTCTGAACGCCCGGGGTATGGAAACCGGTGCGGTTTATCGCCCGCAATCCAATCGCCATTACCAGCGTCGCTTGCTGGCTGGCATCGAGGCCGGTGGCAAACCGATTCTGCCCACCGGAAAAGGCGGTACCAAGGCGCTTGTCAGTCATGTGCGCAGCGGTGGTTTTGTCGCCATTCTGTTGGATGAAAAGTCAAGCGACGGTGCGCGACTGCCGTTTCTGGGGCATGACGCCCTTACCTCGTTGGCGGCGGCGCGGCTGGCGTTGAAATACGATCTGTTGATGGTGCCTGCTTACGGCACACGAATTGGTCGGGGCAGTCGGTTCAAGGTCGAGTTCGAGGCTCCCATTCCTCCCAGTGACGCTATTGCCATGACACAGGCTTTTAACGACAGCCTGTCGGCGCGGATACTTGAGACACCGGATCAATGGTACTGGATGCTGCGGCGCTGGCACGGCCTCTAAAGTGCTGCGGACCCCATGACTGGGTGCCAAACCGCCAAACGGCCGCGGGCCACTACTTTTTGTCACCTTTTGCCTCGATATACGCCTGCCACAGATCAGGGCGGCGGGTGCGGGTCAGATCTTCGCTCTGGGCCTGTTGCCACTCTGCGACCTTGCCGTGATTGCCAGACAGCAGCACCGGCGGGATGGCGTGCCCCTTCCATTCGGCAGGGCGAGTATAGTGGGGATGTTCCAGTAACCCATTGGAAAAGCTTTCTTCCTGCGCCGATGCGTCGTTGCCCAACACGCCCGGCAGCAGCCGCACGGTGGCATCAATCAGCACCTGTGCTGCCAATTCTCCACCGGTCAGAACAAAATCACCCAGGCTGATTTCTTCGATGTCGTAATGGTCGATCACCCGTTGATCCAATCCCTCAAACCGCCCGCAGATCAGCGTCACCCCGGGTGCCTCCGCCAGCGTCTGTGCCTTTGCCTGGGTCAGTGGCGCACCGCGCGGGCTGAGGTAAATCAGCGGGGCATCTTTCGGGGCCGATGCGCGGGCATGATCAATGGCGCGTCCCATCACATCCGGGCGCAGAACCATCCCGGCCCCGCCACCTGCGGGGGTGTCATCGACATTGCGGTGTTTGCCGGTCCCAAAGGAGCGCAGGTCGATCATGTCCAGCTGCCACAGCCCGTCTTTCAACGCCTTGCCGGTCAGGCTTTGCCCCAGAACCCCGGGGAATGCGTCGGGGAACAGAGTGATGATCTGGGCGCGCCAGGCCACCGCAAGACGCGGATTGAGATCCATCAGATCGCGCGGTTGCAACGATGCACTGATGGATTTCCGGCCGTGGGATTTTGCAGGTGTGTCGGGCATCGGGCCTATCGCTTTGGGATCAGACGGGGCAGGGCAGTGCCCGTGTTTGCCTGCGTGGCATAGGTGGGGTCAAGCCCCTTGCGAAGGATCGCGGCGGGTGTTGCCGACGCGGCGATGGCGTTGCAGGACGTCGCGCTTGGCCTTTGTCAGTGCCTCATCGTCCAGATCAGAGCGGTTCAGCGCCAATAGTTCAAGCGTGGCCCCCTCGGGCTGGATGTTCTGTGCAGGCAGGGGCGCAATGCCCTCGGTCTCGATCCCCAGATGATCCAACGCCGCGCCCAATGGCCCAAGCGGCAGGGCACCACATGTCTCGATCGGTGTGGCCGCGACACGTGCGCGACCTTGCAATCGCGTCTGAACGGCTGTGACAATCTCATCCAGCCGTGCCGCGCGGTTCAGTCGGGGTTGATAGACCTCGAAACTCTCGGTCACGCGCAAGGCACGCAGGTTTTGATACCAGACGCTGCGCTGCCAGGGGGCGGGTGCGCGGGTGGTGTACCAGATGGTGATCTGGGTTGCTGCGCCGAAATGGGCCTGCAAGGTGGCGGTGGCGACCTCCATCAGGGCCGGGGCCGCATCGTAGGCGGGTACGTTGTGATTGCCTGGAATGTAACCGCTCAGGTCTTCGCAACTGATCAGCAATGCACGGGTGTCTGATGCCTCGATGGGTGTCATGGCCGCGGCAAAATGTTCGGCGAACCGGTGCAATGTCTCGTCATCCGGACGGGCCGAATAGCGGCGGGCGGCACGGGCCGCGTCGATCACATCCGAGGTCACCATCAGGCGTAGGTGGGGGGCCAGTTGATCCATCCGTGCCTCGGCCCCGCGTTGCAGGCTGGACGTGCCGGTCTTGTGAAACCCCGGATGCAGAAGGATGCGCATAAGGGCCTAGAACAACCCGTCAGGCGGATCGGCCACGATCCGCCCCGAGGCCAGATCGACCGTCGGCACCGAGGCAACGGTAAAGGGTAACAGCACAGTGGCCTTTAGCCCTGCACCCTGCAGTTCCAAAAGGTCAGTGGCCCCGTGGTTTTGCACCGATTTCACCGTGCCCAGCAACGTGCCACCTGTGTCATAGACCGATAGGCCGATTAGATCGGCGTGGTAATACTCATCATCGGACAGACCCGGCAGCGCCGCGCGCGGCGCAAACAGTTGGGTTCCGCGCAGGGCATCGGCCTGTTCCTTGGTTCGGATACCCGATAGCTGTGCGGCAAATCCGTTTTTGACGGGCCGTGTCAGGGTGACGGTGAACTGACGCGCGCTGTCTTCGGTGCTAAGCGGACCATAAGTGGCAATATCTTCGGGGGTGGCGGTGAAAGACTTCACCCGCACTTCGCCGTGGACCCCAAAGGATCCGGCAATCGCCCCCACACAGATCAGATCATCGGTCATCTTATCCCTCAACTGCGCAAACGCCGGACCATGTCCCGCCGTTGTTTTCGCACAGCGTCATCTGGTTGTTGCGCTCAAAAAATACGCCGGCCACAAAGGCCATCAGACACAAGACCACAAGGCGGATCAACCGGAACATATGCGCCTACCTTGTCTCAACCGGCAGATGGCCGCGCCGGTCTTCCCAGCCCGCGCGCTCCAACTCGGGTGTATCACTATCGGTCTCGGGCCAGCCGACGCAGAGATAGCCAACAAGCACCCAGTCCTCGGGCACATCAAGATCGCGGGACAGGTGCACCGGATCAAGAATCGACACCCAGCCGACGCCCAGACCATGACTGCGCGCCACCAGCCAAAATTGCGTGATTGCCGCAACGACGGAATAGCGGCGCATTTCGGGCATGGTACCTGCGCCCAATCCTTTGCCCTTGCCCGTGGTTTCATCACAATAAATCGCCAGTTGGACAGGGGCATCTTGCATGCCAGAGAGTTTGAGCGTGCTGTAAAGCTGCGCATCCTCTCCGTCATACCCATCCAGGGCCTGCACATTGGCCGTCTGGTAGTTGGCAAGCGCGGCATCGCGGGCGGCTGAACTGTTCAGCCGCACCACGCGCCACGGTTCGCTTAAACCCACGGAGGGGGCCAATAGAAAGCTGTCGAGGCAGAGCCGCAGCACCGCCTCGTCTACCGGATCGGTGCGGAAACGGCGCACATCACGCCGCCACCGCATCAGATCAAGCAGGTCGGACTGGAAGTCTTGGGTAAAGCGCGACATTCCAGATCAATCCCAGCTTAGGTTTTTGCTTCTGCCTCTTCGGCCGGAGCCTCTTCAGCAGCGGCTTCCTCGGCAGGTGCTTCTTCGGCCGCAGCTTCTTCGGCAGGTGCTTCGTCGGCTACAGCTTCTTCCGCAGGAGCCTCTTCAACCGGTGCTTCTTCTGCAACAGGCTCTTCAGCAGGGGCTTTGGCAGCTTCTTCGGCCTCGGCAGCTTTGTTTGCCTTTTCTTCAGCACGATCCTTGGCCTTGGTGCCCGGCTCGCCCTTGTTGGGGTTGCTGCGCTCGGTCTTTTCGCGCACACCAGCCGCTTCCAGCATACGGGCGATCCGGTCGGTGGGCTGTGCGCCCTGATCCAGCCAGTATTGCACGCGCTCCATGTTCATTTTCACGCGCTCTTCGCTGTCTTTGGGCAGCAGCGGGTTGTAGGTGCCCAGCTTTTCGATGAAGCGACCATCGCGGGGCATACGGCTGTCAGCCGCAACAATGCGATAGAAGGGACGTTTTTTACTGCCGCCGCGGGCGAGCCTGATTTTCATAGCCATGATGTATTCTCCTATATTCTAGCTATTTGAGAGAGGTCTAAGCCTCTGTCATTCCTGGTGTTTCTTGTGGTGTTGGATCACTTCGCCAATGATGAAATTGAGGAAATTCTTGGCAAATTCGGGGTCGAGATCGGCCTCCAGCGCCATGCGCTGAAGCCGCTCGATCTGCTGGCTTTCACGCAGCGGATCGGAGGGCGGGAGGTCGTGTTCAGCCTTCAGCTGGCCCACGGCCTTGGTGTGTTTGAACCGCTCGGCCAGCGTATAGACTAGGATCGCATCAAGCCGATCAATCGACTCACGATGGCCCGTCAGAAGGGCTGCGGCGCGGGAGGAGGTGTCAGTCAATGGGCATTCCTTTCGGCTTGAACAGCGGGTCGCAATAATGGCTGATTTCCAGCTCGATCCCATCGGCGATCTGTCCCGAGCGCAGAACCTCGGGGCTGGGGTGGCGGTAGACCGCGTCATTGCCGTCGATGGTGGCGGCTTCCTTGTCTTTGACACAGCCCAGACGCTCGGCCAGGCGAATGCTGTCGAGGTTCTTGGGGTCGATATAGCTGACCGCGCCCTCCCAGCCATTGTTGGCATAGAGATGTTTGCGCACCGCATGGGTGGCTTCCAGAGCATAGCCATGACCGGATTCGTTGGGCCAGATGATCCAGGCAATCTCGCGCTCGGGCCATTTGGCCGGGAACCAGCCACCGGCCATGCCCAGTGTCTTGTCGGTTTCGCGGTCATGGATCATCCACATGCCATAGCCACGAATGTTCCAATGTCCGATCTCGGCGGCATAGAGCATCCACGCCTCGTAAGGGTTTAGCGGTCCGCCCATGAAGCGCGAGCGATACGAGCTGAACGTCGCCTTGAAGTCGGGGTAATCCTGCGCCTCGGGTCCGCGCAGGATCAGGCGTTTGGTTTCCAACACGGGGATGTTTTGGGTCGGCATTCACACGCCCTCCGGCTTGGGATGGCGATAAACCAGCGATGGTTCGTCGTCCTCGGGATAGCTGACCTCGCCCACATTCACTGCGCCCAGCCGCCTGGCAAGCGCAATCGAGGATGTGTTGCTGGGAAAGATATAGCTGACCAGCGCCGGCAGCTTCAGGGTGCCAAAGGCGTAATCGCGCGCCGCAATGGCGGCCTCGGTGGCATAGCCCTGACCTTCCTCAGCCTCGGAGATCAGATAACCCAGTTCGGGTTCTTGATCCCCCGGCTCGGCCCCGATCAGCACAAAGCCGATCAAGGCCCCGGTTTCGGTCAACTCAACACTCCAGCCGCCATGCCCCTGCAACATCCAGCAGGCCGACAGGCTGGCAAAGTCATACCACGCATCTTCGCGGCTCATCGGGCCGCCAAGGCCCACACCGCGCGGGCCACATGAAATCTCGGCATAAAGCGCGAAATCGTCCGGGCGCGGGGCGCGCAGCGCCAAGCGATCCGTGCGCAGAACAGGCACCATCGAGGCAAACTGCGCCGCCATCACGCCGGGCGCGCCGGTGGGCAGGGTTTCGCAATACATGCTCATGCTGCGGCCTCCTCCGGCCCCGGGTGGCGGAAGGTCAGCGTGCCTTCCCATTCGGGCAGATCGGGTAGCTTCGCATCGGGATCAAGCGTACAACCGAGACGTTTGGCCAGTGCAATCGAGCGGGCGTTGTCCGGGTCGACATAGCTGACCAGAGTGGTCCAGCCGTGATCGCGGTAGGCATGTGTACGCATCGCTAGGGCTGTCTCGTAAGCGATACTTTTCCCTTCATAGTCAAGCGACCAGACACCCCAACCCAACTCGGGTTCGTGATAGCCCTCGGGCATCAGCAGCCCGACATCGCCAATCGCCTCATCCGTGCCTTTCGGGCAGATCACAAACAGGCCATAGCCGCGCACTGCCCAATGACCGATCAAACCACAGCAATGATCCCAGGCATCGGCTTTGGAAAACGGACCGCCCATGTATTTCGTGCGTTCGGTCATCAGATGCGCGACACCAGCGTCTACATCCTGCGGACCAAAGGCGCGCAAGGTGAAGCGGTCGGTTTCCAGAACCGGGGTACCGGGCAGGTGCGGGGTCATGCGTAGGCCTCGGGGGTGCCATCGCTGTCAGCACTCAGGCCCAGATCAGCGGGCGGGGGGTGCCGGAACAGCTGTTCGGCACCCATCTGAACGTTGTCATACTCGCGCTCGAACCATGCGCCCATGCGCTTGGCCAGCGCGACCGAGCGGTCATTGCCCGGCACGATGTTCGAGGTCAGCGTTTCAAAGCCAAGCTCTTCATAGGCCCATTGGCGGGCGCGCAAGGCACCCTCGTATGCGATGCCTTTGCCTTCAAATCCGTCAAAGACAACCCAGCCAATTTCCGCTTCGGGCCAGCCTTCCGGGTTCCAGATGCCGGTGATACCGCAGGGCTGTTCGGTGTCTTTCCACTCCATAGTGAAATAGCCATACCCGTGCAGCGCCCAGTGGCCGATATTGGTGGCAAACCACCGCCACGCCTTGGGGCGATCTTCCTCGGTGCCAAACCCCCAGGACCGATCTTTGTCCAGCAGGAACGCGCATAGCGGTTCGAAATCCGCAGCCTCAGGGCCGCGCAGGATCAAACGCTCGGTTTCCAACCGGGGAGGGGTGAGGGCGAGGGCGGTCATGAATTACTTCTTCTTGCCAAATCCGCTCAGGCCGGGGGGCAGGGCGCTGCCACCCAGGCCGGGCAGGCCGCCGCCGGGCATGCCTTTGCCCATCGCTTTGGCGGCTTGTTCCAGCGCCTTGGGGTCCATGCCTGCGGCCATTTCCTCGGGAGAGGGGCCACCTTTGCCGAACATGCCTTTCATGGCCTGTTTCAGCATCCCGCCTTTGCCCATTTTGCCCATCTTCTTCATCATGTCGCCCATCTGGCGCTGCATTTTCAGAAGTTTGTTCAGTTCGGACACTTCAAGGCCTGACCCGGCAGCGATGCGTTTCTTGCGCGAGGCCTGAAGCAGCTTGGGGTTGGCGCGCTCTTTCTTTGTCATCGACTGGATCAGCGCGATCTGATGGGTGATCACCTTGTCGTCGATCCCGGCGGCATCCATCTGTTTGGCCATTTTGCCCATGCCCGGCATCATCCCCATGACGCCTTCCATGCCGCCCATCTTCTGCATCTGCTCCAGCTGCATCTTGAGGTCGTTCATGTTGAACTGCCCCTTGGTGAAGCGCTTCATCATGCGTTCGGCCTGTTCGGCCTCGATGGTTTCCTGCGCTTTTTCGACGAGGCTGACGATGTCGCCCATGCCAAGGATGCGGCCGGCCACACGATCCGGCTCGAACGTCTCGATGGCGTCCATCTTTTCGCCAAGGCCGACAAAGCGGATCGGCTTGCCGGTCACGGCGCGCATCGACAGGGCCGCACCGCCGCGTCCGTCGCCGTCCATTCGGGTCAGGACCACGCCGCTGACGCCGATCTTGTCGTCAAACTCGGTTGCGACGTTTACCGCGTCCTGACCGGTCAGGCCATCAACCACCAGCAGGGTTTCACGCGGGTTGGCCACATCGCGGACCGCTGCGGCCTGCGCGATGAGTTCCTGATCAATGTGCAGACGGCCCGCAGTGTCGAGCATGTAGACGTCATAGCCACCAAGGCTGGCTTGCGTCTTGGCGCGTTTGGCGATCGCCACCGGGTCTTCGCCCTTGACGATGGGCAGGGTATCGACACCGATCTGAGCGCCAAGAATGGCAAGCTGTTCCATCGCCGCGGGGCGGTTCACGTCAAGCGAGGCCATCAATACGCGCTTGCCGTCCCGTTCGGTCAGGCGCTTGGCCAGCTTGGCGGTGGTTGTGGTTTTCCCCGAGCCTTGCAGGCCGACCATCAGGATTGGGGCGGGTGGGTTGTCAATTTTCAGCGCGCCGGGGTCTTCATCGCCGGTGAGGGTTTCAACCAGCGCGTCATGCACGATCTTGACAACCTGCTGACCCGGCGTGATCGACTTGGTGACCGCCTGACCGGTGGCCGCGTCCTGCACACGTTTGATGAAATCGCGCGCCACGGGCAGCGATACGTCGGCTTCAAGCAATGCCACGCGCACTTCGCGCAGGGCGGTTTTGACATCATCCTCGGACAGCGCACCCTGTTTGGTGAGCCGGTCAAAGACGCCAGAGAGGCGGTCGGAAAGACTTTCAAACATACAGATGCCTCCTTCGGCGGTTCCTTTTTGCCTCCCCAATATAGTGGGCGGCGGTTCAAACGATAAGCGCCCCCACGGGCGTAACACGCTGGTGGGGGGCGATCCCGGGAATGACCCCAAGGGACCGGAAGCGATAGAACTTCCGGAATTTCGCCTGCGTTTATGGGGGAACAAGGTATGAGTCAAGCCATCTGCAGGGTTCTGTAGAGGCATTGGGGATGATAGCGTGACCCAAACGCATTTGGACAAAACGCATTATGGAAGCCCTTCTTCTTATCTTTGGTGAAATCCTGTTCGCCTGTCTTGCCCCTGTTCTTGGCCTTGCAGGGGCCGCGCTGGCCGGGTTGCTTGAGCTTATCGCTGCGTTTTTCGCCCTGCTGTTTGGTGAATTGTTCGGGGCGCGTAAAAAGCGGCGGGCCGCTGACAAGGAAGGCGCGCCGGCAACGCCACGCAAACCTATGATCCCCCGCAAGGCGCTGCATTGGACGGCAGGGATCCTTGGTGGAATTGGGGCAGTGGCCGTGCTGGCATCGGTGCTCTTTTTCCAGCCTATTCTGAACTATGCGATGGCAAGTGCGGCTGCGAAGGCGGGGATGGAGGTGCAGTTTGAGAGCGCCAGCGGCATGTTGTTGACCGGGCAGGTGACATTGGAAGAAGTGCATGTCACCCGCGATGATCCAGACGGGCTGAACCTTGATATCCGGGTGGCAAAGGCACAGGCGGATGTGGACCTCTGGACGTTGCTGGGCAGCGAACCGGTGATCACCCTTGCCGTGGTTGAGGGAGTGACGGGGTATGTCAGCCCGCCGCGTCCTGACAAGGACAAACCCAGGAAGAAACGCAGGGACTTCCGCGCTGATCTGGTTCAGGCGACAGGGGTTGATCTGGAAATCCGCCCCAAGGACAGCGCGGCTTATGACCTGGTCATTGATACGGCAGAGCTGGCACCTTTCCGCAGCCGCTCGGCCCTGTTTGACCTGCTCTTCCGCGCCAACATGACGGCGCAGATCGCGGGGCAGGACCTGATCGTGCAGACCCGTGAGATCACGGAACTGGGGCGCGAAACCTTCTGGAGCTTTGAGGACGTCGAGGCAGAACAGATCAAGCTGCTTGTGCCCAAGGCCCCGCTGACCTGGCTGAATGGCGGAACAGTGTCGGTGCGCGTTGATGACAAGTGGAGCCTGTCGGACGACTGGATTGATATGGATTGGAACATCCGCTTTGATCAGGTGCGCATCGCTGTCCCGCAGGAGGCGGGCACGACAGAAAAATTGCTCGGCGGCGCTTTGGCCAAGGCGGTCAGGGCCAGGGGCGGCACGGCGGATTTCCAGTATAAGCTCTCACTTGATCCCGAAGATGTGCGTGCACTGCGCTCGGGCGATCTTGCCCATTTCTGGGATGTGGTTCTGTCGGGCGTCATGACATCTGTGAAAGACCGCCTCCCGTTCAGTGGTGGCAACGACGAGTCCACACCTGATGATACACAGGTGCCTGATGACACAGAGGACGCAGAGCCGAAGAGCGGGGCGATGGACAAGCTGAAGGGTCTGTTCAACCGCGACAAGGACGAGTGATCAGCCGCGCGTCAGCCATCTGTTGACCGCATCCACCATTGCCTCGGGGCCGGGGCCACTCGTGAAGTATTCGTGCAATGGCACGCTTGTTTCGGACGGTTTGCCGCTTCGTTTGCTACTGAGGATCAGAACGGGGCGGTACAGTGTCTGACCGTTTTCCGAGAAACTCGTTTCAATTCGGACTTCGATCAGACGTGAGAGTTTGTGGGTGATCTCGGTATGTTTTAAAATCGAGCGGCGACGGATTATGATCTGGTCGTTGGGGCGGTCAAAGATGAATTGCAGGCGTTTAACGAAAACTACCAGGCAGAAGAACCATATGCCGCCGCCGGCAAAGATAAAGAAACCCGAAAACAGCCACTTCAGAGGATTAGCGGATTGCTCGAGTGACGCAAGCCCGATGCCCACGAAAACCAGAATTAGACACACCAGCCCAAGTGACAAGAGTATTGGCTTGTGTTCGAGGACAAGGCGCTCGGATGTGCTCGTCGTGATTTTCATGGGCGCACGCTAGGGCGGGTTGCAGGGTGTCGCAAGACCCTGCGAGGGGGTTTACATAATCATGCATCGGTGAACAATTGGCCCCACGACGTGTATTTGTGTGCATCGAAGAACAGGAGCCATCATGGACAACTGGGATGAGATCAGAACCGCCTATAATGTGGCGCGGGTTGGCACGGTCAGCGGGGCGGCTGATGTGCTGGGGGTACATCATGCGACGGTGATCCGCCATATTGATGCGTTGGAAGAACGCTTGGGCGTGAAACTTTTTCAACGTCACGCGCGCGGCTATACCGCCACCGAGGCGGGCGAGGATTTGCTGCGTGTCGCTCAGGCCACTGACGATCAGTTCAGCCAGCTTGTTGGCCGGATCAAGGGCCGGGGCAACGAGGTGGATGGCGAACTGGTGGTGACCTCGCTAGGGGGGTTCAGCCACCTTTTGGTGCCGGTCCTGACCGCGTTTCAAGATCAGTATCCCGAGATTATCGTGCGCTATCTGACCAGCGACCGGTTGTTCCGACTTGAATATGGTGAAGCCCATGTGGCCATTCGCGCAGGGGCCGCGCCGGATCAGCCCGACAATGTCGTGCAGGCCTTTCACCGCGATACGGTGACGCTGTATGCCAGCCAGGCCTATGTCGACAAATATGGCTGTCCGTCTGGCAGCACAGACTATGCCGGGCACCGTTTTGTTGGGATGGATGACGCAAAATCCCGTGCGCCCTTTGCCCGATGGATGAATAAAAATGTCCCGGCCGAAAATGTTGTGTTTCGTAGTGGTGATTTTCATGCGCAACGTCGCGCGATCATCGAAGGGGCCGGGATCGGGTTTATGTCGCAGCTTCAGGCCGCAGAGTTTAGTGAGCTGACCGAAGTAACCCCGCCGCGCGATGAATGGTCAACGCCCCTTTGGCTGGTCACCCATATGGATTTGCATCGTACCACCAAAGTACAGGCGTTTCTGGGCTTTCTGAAAGAGCGGGCCGCCGCGTGGACTTAAGCATGACAGACGCCCTCAAAGGGCATCTGGCGATGTTGATGTTTTCCGGCCTGATTGCCGGGTCATTCGCGTTGGGTTCAATGGCAGCGCCGCAGGTGGCACCGACCGCGTTGAATGCGGTGCGGTTTGTTCTGGCTTCGGTGATTGTGGGTGCATGGGCGTTTGCCATCACCGGTGTGCAGCGCAGCGCGTTTCAGGCACCGTGGCGCTATTTGTTGATGGGTGCGGCGATGGGCACCTATTTCGTGCTGATGTTCGAGGGTCTGAAAACCGCGCCACCAGTCTCTGCTGCGGCTGTGTTTACCCTGACCCCGATCTTGTCCGGCCTGTTTGGCTATATCCTGTTGCGCCAGATCACAACGGGGCGCATGGCGCTGGCGCTGGCTGTCGGGGGGTGTGGCGCACTCTGGGTGATTTTTCGCGCCGATTGGGCCTCGTTCCGGCAATTCGATGTGGGGCGGGGCGAGGTGATCTATTTCTTTGGCTGCATCGCCCATGCCTTTTACACACCGCTGGTGCGCAAGCTGAACCGGGGCGAGCCGCCGGTGGTGTTTTCTTTTGGCGCGATGGCCGCCACGGCGCTGTTGGTGGGCGTGGCGGGATGGAATGACATTGCGGCAACAGACTGGCTGGCGTTGCCGGGGATCGTCTGGATCACCATCGTCTATACGGCCATTTTTGCCACCGCGATGACGTTCGTGTTGCTGCAATATGCCTCCCTGCGCCTGCCCAGTGCCAAGGTGATGGCTTATACCTATCTGACTCCCAGCTGGGTGATCCTGTGGCAAGCAGGGTTGGGCCACGGCCTGCCCAAGGGATTGGTTTTGGCGGGGGTGGCGCTGACCATTCTGGCGCTGGTGATGCTGTTGAAGGACGAAGACAAGCCAGCACCGGCCAAAAGCGTTTCGAAATTAACTTGAGACATCAGGTAAATGCGAAACGCGCCCAACGCATAAATGGTGTACGCGTTTCGCGAAAAGCTGTGTCTCAGGTTTTCCTCGAAACGCTTTAGATCAGATGCGCGGCTTCCAGCTGTTCCTTGAGTTTGTGAAAGCTGATCGGCGCGGCGCTGTCTTTGTTTTGCAAGACGGCGTCCTCGTCCTCTGCTTTCTTCATCGGGTTCAGCTGAACCAGATCAATCGTGGCAAAGGCCTCGATCTGTTGGGCGATCGCCTCGATTGCGTCCACACGGGGGCGGCGCTGGATCAGGCCCAGGCGGGTTTCGGATTGCATCGCAAACGGGGCCAGATGAAACGCTGACCCGTCGCCGCCAACAATCGTATGGGCGGCGCGATACACCTGACATTGCGCGCGAATACTGTGTCGTTGGGGGTGAAAAATCGCGTAACCCGCAGATTTCATCAGTTTTTCGATCCGCACTTCCTGATCAACACGCTGATGGCTGAACTTCAGCTTGCTGCGCGAGATGTAGATTTTATCCGGCCCGATTGCGGGACAATTGCGGTCAATCCGTTCGCGCACATAGCGGCGAAACTCATCCGTACCGGTGGCCCATTGCATATGCCCAAACCCCTGCGCCGGCAGGTACAGCGTTTGGGCGGTCACCGGTGTGCGCACCAGATGAAGTGGCATGTCACAGCCCATCAGCCGGAAGAATGACAGCATGCGGCGCCGCAGCACCGCGCCAAAGTCGGTTTTATGCATTGGCAACAGAATCAGCCCGTCGAACCGGTCTTGCCGCCCGTCCATCGCCCATAACCGGGCCAGGGTTTCCATGATGAAATGCCCAAAGTGGTGTCGACCGATGCCACCAAACAAGTAAGTGCCCTCCAGCGCCGGGCGTGACGCGTGGCCGGGATGATCGGGGACGGCCGAAAAGCGACTTTTGGAAATGCGTGTGCGCGACAGGTCACAAAAACTGCCATCAGAGCGGAACACCCCGCAGCTGATCCCGGCATCCGGGCCCACCGGCATGATCACTGCATCGCGGATCGGCTCGACAATGGGAGGGGGCAGGCGCTCAAGCGACAACAGGTCGGCCGGACCGCCGGATGGGGGCGGGGGGGCCTCAGTCATCGGTTTTCAACTCGGCCTCAAGAAAGCGCTCAAACGCGTCCAGATTGACCGCCTCGAACTGACCAAAGCTTTGCATCCAGATGCTTGTGTCGCGCATCGCGTCGGGTTCCAGCTTGCACCATTTCACTCGCCCGCGCCGCTCCTGACTGATCAGACCGGCGCGGCTGAGAATATTCAGGTGTTTTGAAATGGCAGCCAGACTCATCTCGAACGGTTCGGCCACGTCTGTGACGGCCATATCATCCTCCAGCAGCATCACAAGGATCGCGCGACGGGTGGGATCGGCCAGGGCAGCAAAGACAATATCAAGCGAGTGGGTCATTGTCTGTTGGTTTGGGCCATGCCTGCCCGCCCGTCAAGCGGCGCATTGATGCAACGCAAGGCGCAATGACCCCAACAGGCGTAAGCTGTGTGCGTGAAGGAGGGCGGGCAATGTTCACGAATATTATGGTCCCGGTTGATCTGGCCGAGAAAGACAGCTGGACGCATGCGGTCCAGGTGGCGTGTGATCTGGCCGAGCGTTACGGGGCCAAGATCACGCTGGTCAGTGTGAGTGGCGGATTGCAGGGCAAGGTTTCTCATTCCAGCGAGGAATACGGGCGGCGCCTGGATGCCTACGCGCGCGAGATCGCTTCGACATATCATGTCGATGTCGCCAGCCTGAGCTATGCGGTGCCCGACCCAAGCGTCGAGGTCGATCGGACATTGATGCAGGCGATTGCTGAATTGCACGCTGATCTGGTTGTCATGGCCAGTCATCAACCCGGCTGGGTCGAGTATTTCATAAATTCCCACGGCGGACGGATGGCCAGCCATGCGCCAATTTCGGTGTTCATCGTGCGTGACCCCACCTTAAATGGATAAATGATCAACCATTTGGTTGAATATCGCAAAACCCCAAAATCCGGGCCAAACGCTGCTGCGACAGAGTCTCGCAAAGCGAGTGCGGTGCGGTGAAGTTGTTTAAAAACAAATAGATAAACCAAGTATTTCCATACCCAAGGTCGCCTTGACTCGCACGTCATCGGCGCATAGCAACAACCCAACCGTTCTGAGGGGCAAAACGTGTGACTGATCCTGATCCAGCTGAGCGCCTTGCGCAGCTTGAAGCCCGGATCGAAGCGCTGAAAAGCAAAGATGCGCCCAAACCCCATCAGGATGACCACTATTCTCAGGCGCAACACGCCTGGCGTATGGTGATCGAGCTGGTTGCGGGTATCGCAATTGGTTTTGGCATTGGGTACGGGCTGGACAGCCTGTTCGGGACACTCCCGATCTTCCTGGTGCTGTTCACATTGCTGGGCTTTGCAGCGGGCGTCAAAACGATGATGCGAAGCGCCGCAGAAATCCAGCAGCAGACACTGGCCGATCAGGCCGCGGATAATTCACCCCCTAAGGGGGTCGAGAAGAGGGCAAAAGATGGCGGGTGATACGAAGGGTTCTGACGAAGTTGGTCTGGTTTTCCACCCGATGGATCAGTTCATCGTCAAGCCGCTGTTTGGCGATGGGCCGGTGGGCACGTTCACCATTACCAACGTAACCTTCTGGATGGCACTGGCCGTTCTGGCGATCATCGGCCTGATGGTGCTGGGCTCGTCCGGGCGCTCGACCATCCCGTCGCGGATGCAGTCGATTGCCGAATTGGCCTATGGTTTTATCCG
>Ga0316205_10002681_pt1 | contig 18055 bp, 19 predicted proteins | sample 3monthpyrite_MG_FD_204941 | JGI IMG/M metagenome (GOLD analysis project Ga0316205, IMG submission 204941) | Microbial mat bacterial communities from mineral coupon in-situ incubated in ocean water Damariscotta River, Maine, United States -... | ecosystem: Environmental > Aquatic > Marine >... | reverse complement strand
GAGAATCTACTTCGCCGAAAACCCAAGGTTTCCTACGCGATGCTCGTCATCGTAGGGTTAGTCGGGACCTAAGTCGAGTCCGAAAGGGGTAGACGATGGCAAATCGGTTAATATTCCGATACCGACGATTGTTCGTTTGAATGATGGAGGGACGCATAGGGCTAAACGAGCTCACTGATGGAATAGTGGGTCGAAGGACGTAGGTTGTGAAGTAGGAAAATCCGCTTCACATGAGACCGAGATCTGACAGGCAGAGCAATTGCTTCGGCAAGCGCTCTGAATCGTTGATGCCGTCGTGCCGAGAAAAGCTTCTAAATGAGAACAATCGTTGCCCGTACCGCAAACCGACACAGGTGGGTGAGATGAGTATTCTAAGGCGCGTGGAAGAATTACTGTTAAGGAACTCTGCAAACTAACACCGTATCTTCGGTATAAGGTGTGCCCCATTGGTATTAGGAATTTACTTCCGAAAGCTATATGGGGTCGCAGCAAAGAGTCCCTCCCGACTGTTTACCAAAAACACAGCACTCTGCTAACTCGTAAGAGGATGTATAGGGTGTGACGCCTGCCCGGTGCTTGAATGTTAAAAGGATTGCTTAGCTTTGCGAAGGCATGAATTGAAGCACAAGTAAACGGCGGCCGTAACTATAACGGTCCTAAGGTAGCGAAATTCCTTGTCGGTTAAATACCGACCTGCATGAATGGCGTAACGAGATGGGAGCTGTCTCAACAGTAAATCCAGTGAAATTGTAGTGGAGGTGAAAATTCCTCCTACCCGCGGAAAGACGGAAAGACCCCGTGCACCTTTACTATAGCTTGACACTGCAAATGGGACATTTATGTGCAGGATAGGTGGGAGCCGTTGAAGTACAGACGCCAGTAGGTACTGAGGCACCCTTGAGATACCACCCTTAAATGTTCTGTTTGCTAACTCCGTACGATTATCTCGTGCGAGGACAATGTCTGGTGGGTAGTTTGACTGGGGCGGTCGCCTCCTAAAAAGTAACGGAGGCTTACAAAGGTTGGCTCAGGTGGGTTGGAAATCCACCGTAGAGTATAATGGTACAAGCCAGCCTGACTGTAAGACATACAAGTCGAGCAGAGTCGAAAGACGGTCATAGTGATCCGGTGGTTCTGTGTGGAAGGGCCATCGCTCAAAGGATAAAAGGTACGCCGGGGATAACAGGCTGATCTCCCCCAAGAGCTCACATCGACGGGGAGGTTTGGCACCTCGATGTCGGCTCATCGCATCCTGGGGCTGGAGCAGGTCCCAAGGGTATGGCTGTTCGCCATTTAAAGCGGTACGCGAGCTGGGTTCAGAACGTCGTGAGACAGTTCGGTCCCTATCTTCCGTGGGCGTAGGATTATTGAGGAGAGCTGACCCTAGTACGAGAGGACCGGGTTGGACGTACCACTGGTGCACCAGTTGTTCTGCCAAGAGCATCGCTGGGTAGCTACGTACGGATGTGATAACCGCTGAAAGCATCTAAGCGGGAAGCCAACTCCAAGATGAATAATCCCTGAAGAACGCTTGAAGACTACAAGCTTGATAGGCTGGGTGTGTACGCATAGCAATATGTTTAGCTGACCAGTACTAATAGTTCGTTTGTCTTTTTTTATACAATCGTTGTTCACTGCCTTATTAAGTATATCTATACTTATAAGACTTTAGACACAAAGTTTACAGTTGTAATTTACTAACAAAACGTATTGACATGAAACATTGAAATCATAACACCCTTAGTCCAGATCCCTGAACTAATTACTATTCGTAGTACTTAGTTCAGGTGGTTATAGAGAGGGGGAAACGCCTGGTCCCATTCCGAACCCAGAAGCTAAGCCCCTCTTCGCTGATAATACTGCACCTTTCAGGTGTGGAAACGTAGGTCGCCGCCTGGACTTTCTTTTTTACAATCCCTCATTTACTTTTATTCCAATTTACTTACACTTTAAACTTATGACTTTATTTATCTTTGAATAGTTACGTCCTTGTGATTCTACTTTCTTATTATGCTAGTTTTCTTATTTTGTCTTAGCCGACGCTGGAATCTGCCCTACAATAGTTCTGGTTTTACCCCAAGGGTATTTGTCATTTCATTCGGGTACGTTCAGTTGTTAGACCAGCAGAGGTCTTCTCTATTTGAACTTACTTAGGTCACCCGATTTTTTGTTGCTTCCTTAACTATTATTTACTTACTTTTACAACAGATCTAAATTATATTTTTATTTGTGTCATCTTTAATTGTATATTACCGGTAGTAAATATATTAGTTTAATCAAATTATTATTGTTTGTTTTTTTATTCTTAATTCACTCGATTAACATAGGGTATATCTAAAAGTCGTTATATGTTCCTTTATGTAACAGAAATAGATCTTGAGATATTAATTTAATTTCTGAAATAAAAATGTTTCAATTTAATTATTTATAACTATTTTCTATAAAAAGAGCTATTATTAGTCTAATATGATAAATAAGATTAATAATTTTCATTATATTTGTACTTTTATATAATTTACAACTACTATTAATAACTAAAACTTATAATTATTTACTTACCTTTAAGATTCACTTTATTTTATCTCACATATAATGCTTGCAATCGAAAAAAGTGTTTTAGAGATTGGCTCTTGAATCATTTTTTTTTACTTTTTTAATCTTAGGAGAATAGATGACAAAAACAATTAAATTAGCTCTAGTAGCAGCAATGGCTTTAGGCTCAACGTCTGCATTTGCAACAAATGGTGATATTTTACTTGGTATCGGTGCTAAAGCACGCGGTATGGGTGGTGTTGGTATCGGTATGAGTCATGGTGCTGAGTCTGCTTTGGCAAATCCGGCGTTAATTACTTCTGTTAAAGGTACTGAAGTTCAATTCGGTGGTACTTTATTTATGCCGGATGTTAATGTAAACATGGGCCTGGCGCAAGACAGTGATGCTGATATGTTCGTTATCCCTTCTGTCTCAATTGCACAAGAGCTTGATGATGGTTTTTATGTTGGTGTAGGTATGTGGGGAACTGCAGGGATGGGTGTTGACTACCGTGGTCTTCCAGGAACGTTTAACATGGTCACTAACCTTCAGCTAATGCAGTTTGGTGTGCCTTTAGCATATAAAACTAATGGTTTCAGCGTTGGTTTCACTCCAATCGTTCAGTATGGTGCATTGGATATCGATTATTCGGGCACTTTAGATGTAAGTAATCTATTTGGTCCTGGCGCAACTGCTGATGTTGATGGCGGTTCAGGGGTAGGACAAGACCTTAGTCTTGGATATACAATTGGTGCAGCATATGAGATGGAAGGTCTTACTGTAGGTGCTTCATATAAATCAGCGATTAGCATGGATTATAAAGATGTGCTTCCAAGTGCAGGACAAGCTTTTGCTGACTTTGGTCTGTTTGGTGGAAATACTTTCGGAAGCAAGCTAGAGCAGCCTGCTGAAATCGGTGTTGGTGCATCTTATGTTATGGGTGATCATACAGTGGCAGTTGATCTTAAAGAGATCCAGTATGAAAGTGCTGAAGGTTACAAGGACTTTGGTTGGGAAGACCAAACAGTATTTATTATCGGTTATGAGTACAATACAGGTGACTGGTCTGCTCGTGCTGGTTATAACTATGGTTCAAATCCAATCAAAGAAGCAGCTCCAGGTGGTGCTGGTGCAGACCAGTCAGGTTCAGCATTGAACATGTTTAATCTTCTTGGATTCCCTGCGATCGTTGAGAGCCACTTAACACTTGGTGGAACTTATAGATTTAGCAAACAAACTTCACTGGACTTGGCTCTTGGCTATGCTCCAGAGGTTGAAGAAACATATAGCATGGCAGGTTTTGCAGACTTTGGAGCAACAAATCCAACTTCTATTACAACTAAACACAGTCAAACTAGTGCTTCTATAGCGGTTAATTACAACTTCTAAACTAGAATTTTACTGCCTTCGGGCAGTTTAATGAAATTTTCACTCCTCTTTTCCCTTTTATTTAACAATAATTATTTTTATAAGTTAAAACAATAAAATAAATTGTTTCGTTTGTTGTCAATCGATAAAAAAATCTTTCAAAAATTTGTGATTCAGACATATATTTATTGTACACAGGTAGAATAGCGTAACGTTATTTTAAATAAGTTCCATATAATATTAACTTATTTATTATGTTCAAGTAAAAAAAGATGTGATATTTTCAGTAAAACCTTAGGAGAATAGATGATAAAAACAATCAAATTAGCTTTAGTAGCTGCAATGGCAATGAGTGCAACATCTGCATTCGCAACTAATGGCGATAGCCTGATCGGTACAGGTGCTAAATCACGGGCAATGGGTGGTACCGGTATCGCGCATTTTAACGGTTCTGAGTCTTCGACCTCGAATCCGGCTTTGATCACAAAGGAAAAAGGTACGCATTGGTCATTTGGTGGTACATATTTCCGTCCTGATGTTTCAGTGCAAACTGAAGGAACGGCAATGGGTACGGGTGCTTATGATGGTACTTTTAATAGCGATGCCAAACATAACGTTATTCCATATGTGGCTTTGACAGAAAACCTAGGAAATGGATTTGTGGTTGGTGCCAGTATGTTCGGTTCTGCTGGAATGGGAACAGACTGGAGAGGCGTTGAAGATGATTATGCTTCAGGAAATATGGGCCTTTACTCAATGAGATCTAACTTATTACTTCTTAAGTTTTCAGTTCCTATTGCTTATGGTCAGGACAACTGGTCTGTAGGTATTGCTCCAGTTATGATGTATGGTGCTCTTGATATGTCGTTTGATGCTGCTCCTACGGGTGAAGATATTGGTAATGGTTCATCTTCAAGCTTTGGTCTTGGTGTTGAATTAGGTGCAGCTTATACACTCCCTGATATAGGAGTGACTTTGGGTGCTATTTATCATTCATCAATTGAGATGGAGTATAAAGATCAGATTTCAACTACAGCAGCAGCATTTGGATATGGTAGTAATCCGGCAGCATTACCTGGATTTTCTGATAAATTAGAACAACCAGCAGAATATGGCCTTGGTATTGACTGGACAGAAGGTGATATTTCTGTGACTGCTGATTGGAAAAATATTCGTTGGGCAGATGCTCGTGGTTATCAAGACTTTGGTTGGGAAAACCAAGATGTATATGCTCTTGGTGCTGAATATCGTATGGATGATCTTGCATTACGTATAGGGTACAACTATGCAAAAAACCCAATTCAGAACAATACTGATGGAACAATTATTAGTTCCGGTACACTACCAACAGGAGCGTATGATCCAGCTACTGACGGCCCGCTCAACAGTGATGCGATGAATGCTTTAAATCATGTAATGTTCCCGGCAATAACTGAACGTCACTACACGATTGGAGCTGGGTATCAGTTTACAAAAAATGTTGGTGCTGACTTTGCGTTCACATATGCAACTAGCCCAGATGTAAAAGTTTCTGCAGCAACTGTTGGACTAGGTGATCTTACAGTTACTAATGATCAAATGGCAGTCTCTGCTAACCTTAACTACTCTTTCTAAGATCAGTTACTTCTCTTTACTACCCGTTAGGGTGGTATAAAGTTTTAATAAAGTCATTCCACAATTCCCCCACAATCATCTGCTTAAATAATAATTCTCATTGATACAGTGTATGAAACTTAATTGTATATGTTTCATTTGTTACCAATGGTAAAATTTAGATACATGATACTAAAAATTCAGAAGTTTGTTTACCTCGTCTATGTTAGAATGTAGGACAAATTTCCAAAAGGAAGAATATGTTTACGAAAACAATTAAAACTGCAGTTGCTGCCTTACTACTTATAGGAAGTGTAGCTGTTGCAAAAGATGGTATTTATTTTAACGCAGTACAAGGTGATAAAGAAGAAGCGTATAACGAGATGATCAATAATAAGATCGAAGAGATCGGTTTTGTTCTTTCTGATCCACATGAAAGAATCAACGATGCCTATGCAGAAAAATATTCTAAAGAGCCGGGGTATAACACTACACTTGATAACCTTGGGTTTTTCTCAATCGGTAATGATGAAGTACTAAACGAGTTGCTTACAAAAGAGCCTAGACTTGGTGGTTTTTCTCCGTTTAATCTTCATATTTATAAATATGCAAACGAGGATGTGACACGTGTTGGCCACGTTAACCCGGAAGTTATGTTAGACATCGTAGGTGCATCAGATAAAGATGTGCGCGCTAAGTTTATCGCATCGTTCAAAGATCTTGACGCTCTAGTAGACGCTGAGATCGGCGGCAAGAAAGAGATTGTTTCATTTGATAAGCTTCCTGCAAAGACATTGATGGAGTTTGAAGTCGAATTTGAACGTCCAGATGAGCTAGATGATTTCGTCGACAGCTTTCAAGAAGAGTTTGAAGAGGCATTTGAAGAGAAAAAATACATTATTGCTGGCTATAAGAACTACAAAGAAGCCTTTACTGACTTAGAGATGCCATTTCCTAAGTATGACAAGTATTGGGTTTACTCACTATGCCACTTCTACTTCTCGTATGGTCTATTCAACCACGGAAGTGCACAAGCGGGTGCTTTTGCTCCATGCTCAATGTATATGTATATAGAAAAAGATTCAAATGTTTTGAAGATTGGTATGCCTTATCTAGAAAACTGGATCAATGTTGCTGGCGTTAAAGATGCTAAACAAGTTGAATCAATCCGTACACTTGATAAAGAGATCATCAGTATTATGGAAGGTCTAGGAGCTACATTAAAATGAGAAAAATACTTGGTACATTTGCATTAATATTCGCAGTTTCATTCAGTGGGTGTAGTTCACAGGCTTTAAGTGCAGGTGAGTCAGCTGCTCCTAAAGTTGTTCATGCTTACCTGGTCGGTGCATTTATGACAGCTGAAGAGGTAAGCGCAAAGCTTACAGAAGCCGGTTTTGAAGTTATAGGTACGTATGAAGTCAACAAGAAGAATAAGCTTCAGACTGTTGTCTATACGAATGCTGCACTTAAAGCTATGGCAAACAAGCCAGGACGTGGTTTTGCAGCTCTTGGGCGTGTTCTTATTGATAATAAGAACAATAAGATCTCAATCTCTAACCCTGTTTACTTCGGTAAGGCATTTATGCAAGACGAAGCGGATTATGGGGAAATGAAAAAGGTTAAGGATGCACTTACTACTGCATTTACGGGTCTAACTGAAGCTTCAGACAAGTGGGAGTATGCAGAACTTTCTGATTACCACTTCATGGTTTCTATGCCGTATTACCAAGACAGCATTGTTATTGGTGAGGGTAAGACAGAAGCGCTTCTTCAAAAAGCCGAGTTATATAAGAAAGGAAAGTCTCATCTTTTCACACTAAAGATTGCAGACGGTAAATATCTTGTCGGATATGATCTAGGAAAACGTACAGCTAAGTTTCCTGAGAAGATCGGTATAGAGAATGCAGGACTGCTTCCTTATACGATCTTGATTGAAAACAATGAAGCACGTATACTTGCACCTAAGTTCTATCTTGCAGTATCTTATCCGCAGTTAACTATGGGTCAATTCATGAAGATTGCTACAGTGCCGGGTGCAATTGAAAAAGACCTTTCTAAACCTTTTAAATAATATTTCCTGACTGCCTTGTGCAGTCAGCTTTCTGCACGAAACTCTCCTTAATCTCTTTTATAAACAGTTAAAATCATTAATGCTATAGTAGCTGCTTCTAGTAACATACTTGGAGTTATTATGTCTATTATATATAAAGACCCTGTTTCAGATGAATGGTATTATCCTGAGAACGCATATATCTTGAGTGAGACAGATGAAAAGGGGCAGGTTTTGTATGCAAATAAACTCTTCTGTGAGATCGCAGGTTATACTGAGACTGAATTGCTGGGAGAGGCACATAATATTGTCAGACATCCTGATATGCCTAGAATTGCGTTTAAAGGGCTTTGGAATGATATTCAATCAAAGGGCTTCTGGACTGGTTTTGTAAAGAACAGACGTAAGGATATGGGCTCATATTGGGTGTATGCTACAGTCATGCGTAAGTTGCAGCCTGATGGTTCAGCGCATTATCTTTCCGTACGCGTTAAGCCAAGTCGTAGCGATGTGGCGTACTACAGTAAGTTATATGCTGAACTGAAAGAAAGTGAGTGATTAAATATATAGTCTTTGTGACCTTAAAGGTAGGTGTAGAAGTTGTATATACGGATATTACAAGGCCATTAATGACCTTGTAATGTGTTAAAGATGTCTATCTTTCCAGTGGGTTTCCATTAGGGACTTGAATACCGCCAAGACCTTCTATTAGAGAGGTTATCTCTGTATCCAGTTTGTCGATGATGTCTAGCTTCTTAGGATCCGTCATACCTAGAGCACCGCTCCATGCTCGTAGTGTCGGCATGCCTATAACGATCTTGTTCTCGCCTTCTCTGACGTATACATACATCGAACAAGGAGCAAATGTACCAGCCATTGGTACACCTTCTTTTCCGTCAAATACATTATAAGAGAACTCAATGTGGCAAAGGTCAAAGGCCCAGTAAGATACATAATCCGGCATGACATCAGCATCTGTGTTTAAACTCTCTTTTACATTATAGAATCCGGCGATGATATAGCCATTAAACTCAAATGTCGCCTCAAACTTCTCTTGAAAGTCTTCAAGAAACTCATCTATGTCTTCAGGTTCTTCAAAAGGTATCTCAAAGTTCATCATTGTATCTTCTGCACGGCCTGCAACAGGTACATACGAGACTTCTCCGCCTAATTTATCTGCTATAGCAGCATCAAGAGGTTTAAACATAGCTGTAAACTTTGATCGAACTTCTTCGTTAGTTATCTCAAGTATGTCCAGCATCGCTTCAGGGGTTAAGTGGGCGACATTTGTCTTCATCTGAGCTTGTGTACGATAAGTTAAAAGATTAAACGGTGTAAAACCTCCCAGACGGGGGTCAATGTTAAGTAGAGGTCTAACATCTTTGTCATTTACAAGGGATGAGAATGCGATGTTGTCCAGATCAGTCGAGCCAAAGTTCTGTTCATAAACGGCTTGTACATTATGATGGGGATCATTAACAAAAAAACCGATCTTACTGAGATCATTTTTAACAAAAGGGAAGAACTTTTCATCTATGTTTTCATCATAGGTATAGACGATGGCTAGATTCTTATTATCAGATGGTGTAAATTTGACGTCACCTTCCTGAGGTACAGCATGGGCAGTGACACTAACAAGTGCAGAGATGATCAGTGTTGATAGTAGTTTCATTAAATAGCCTTTTTACTTCATAATATAATAGAAGCGTATAATTTTGTTAGATTAGTATAGCTTTTTTTGTGAGAATAAAAATAAAAAGTGGGAGTTAATTTTTAGAGATTTGCTACTTGTTACCAAGTAGCAAAGTTCTCTGAAGAGAGATGACTATTCAATGATTGAGTTAACAGTACCTTGAAATAATTTTTCTGCTTCAAGTAGTGAGTCAAACGTCTTTTCCTTCTCTGTATCTAAGTCAGTTGAGCTGATCCAGTTGTCAACAGCTGGGTAGCCCATATATGTTTTTGCTTCACCTTTCTTTTTGTAGATATAGAAAGTACATGGTGCAAATGCTCCAACTTCAGGGTGATCTTTGTGAATCGGGTAGATTACATCCAATTTACATACTGAGTATGTGTCATAGTAATCATATGGCTCATAACCTTTATCTGCAAACTCACTAGCGAAGTCAACGAAACCTGGGAATAAGAAACCGATTGGCTCCATCTCACCTTCAAACTCAGCTTCAAAATCATCTTTCGCTTCTAGGATCTCATCCTCATTTTCACCACCAAGCTCAGCCTCAAACGTCGTTGCATGCATTTGTAGCATATCAGCAAGGTGTTCGTAGTTAAGCTCTTTAAAATGACCGCCAGGGAGTGCTTTAGCAAGTGCTTCTTCTAATAGCTTAGCATATGCGATTAGATCCGGATTTTCCATTGGAATACCTGTGATTCTTGACATACCTCTAAGTGTAAGTCCAGAGATACTCATGGTCTTACCGTTTGATGTATCATCATCTCTGTTAGAGTAAATAGACATGCTTAAAGGAGATAGAAGACCGATGCTTGGGTAGTCCTTGACAAGGGCTAAAACATGTTTTGAGCTATGCACCGTGAATAGGTGATATGTCTGATAGTAAGTCTTACCAAAACGAGGCTTGAATGGAGAGTTCATGTTGTTGTTACCATCGATAATGAAACCAGTGCTTTCAAAAGCAGCTTCAATTGTCGCTGCAGTAATTTTTCCATCCTCATTTGACACCGTAAAGATACGGATATCTTGTCCGTCATCGATTCCAGCTTGTACTTTTGGAGCAGCTGCTGAACACGCAGTTAGAGTTAATGCTACTAGAGCTGATACTATGATTGAATAGATTTTTTTCATTTTAATCCTTGGTGTTAGATATAGCCCGTGGCTACACAGTTTTAAACTTTAATGGAAATGTTAGCACTATTTTCATCTAGATAATCTTAATTATTAGATGTAAACCTTATCTGCTGTTTTTACATTCCCACTGGTTACAGTTTTTGCAAAGATTCCCCTGTGGTGTTTAAGTACTTTTGGTGCTTTTGTACCCACTTTAGACAAGCCTTTGCATAAGGTACAGTTTTGAGTGATCTCCAATAGCACCTCACCGACTTTCAGTTGATCTCCTACATCAAAACTGTAAGGGTTAAAGTCCATTAAGATATTTTCGCCCAGTGAACCAAAGGGCATGTCTAGATTATTCGCTTTCGCTAAGGTGTAACTGTCCAATGAGCTTATAAGGATAGACCGCATAGGGTCTTTAGCATAGAACTTATCATCAATAACTCCTTGTTGATCAAGCGTTATTTCATCTTGCTCTATGGTCTTTGTCTGTCCATCTGTATCTTTTATCGAGATGAATAATTGTAAAATTTTGCCTACGTGTTCTGTGCTCATTTTTTTGCCTTGCTAAAGTTTATAATGAAATAATCATAATGAGATGATTTGATTATAATCTTGTTCTGTTGAGTTTAGTTCGAGGTGTTTGGAGGATGGTTAAACCAAGATGACTTAAGGCCATCTTGGTTTCTGAAAAGATTAAGAATATTACTTGATCTTAGCTGTGTCAGTCTTAGTGTTACCTTTGCGGTCAACCCAAGTCATTTCAAGTTTGTCGCCTTTTGCAGCACCTTTGAATTGGAACTTTACGATAGGATTTTTAGATAGGAATTGACTTGTAGAAACTTCATATACAAGTTTACCGTTAACAGATGCAGTCAAACGTGTGATAAAGTTTGCATTTTCTTTATCCCCAGTCTTTTTAGCTGCTTGATCGTACGTAGTCATATCGTGTTTTGCTAAGGCTTTAACTTTAACGATATCACCTTTCATTTTTGCTTTAATTTTCATTATTTGTTCCTTTCTGGCGCTAAACGCCGATGCCCCTGTCGCTAAAGCGAAAGTGGGGTATATACATTTATGTAAGCGAAGGTGGATTAACCTTCACAACCACCAAGTGCAACTGTAAGTGTCTTGACACCAGAATACAGTTTTCCGTCTTTACCTTCTACGATAGCCGTTACCGTGATAGGCGTACCATCAGATTTCAACTTGATCTTAAGATCATAGTTGATGATGCTGTTTTCGTGAATAGTAAAAGCAGCTACAGCTGCTTCAGGGTTTGCATTTTGAAACAGTGCTACTGATTTTGCATCGATATCAGACTTGATGTTTACCGGAACAGCACCACCGTTAGCAGCAACATCTGGCATAGTAACCGTTACACCGCTTTCAGTTGTCGCTTTTGTACCGTACATTGCCATTACAGCATCATCAACAGTGTGGGCTGTCCATACAGTTGGTTTAGTTTTTCTAAAGTCTTCAGCGCTTGCCGGTACGACAGCAGCTACTGCTGCTAGTCCACTTAGGCTTAAAAATTTTCTTCTTTCCATTTTTGTTTCCTTTGTTTTATTTACCAGCGATTAAGTAATCAACCACTGATTTGAATTGTGCATCTGTTAGGCTAGATCCACCTTTTGCTGGCATTCCGCCTTCAGTACCATTGATACCGTTAGCATAAACTTTAGCGATACCTTTTCCAGTATACCCAGCCCAGTCAGAACTACCTGGTGCTAAGAAAGAAGAGTGACACATCGCACAGTTGCTTTCATATGCTGCTTTTGGATCAAAGCTACCTTCTTTTTTCGGCAGGTCTCTTACCGTTGAGATAGGTGGTAAGAAATCTCTAATACCACCACCTTCTTTAATACGGACAACTTTTGCAGTCGGTTTTTGACAATCTTTCATACAACGCTCAGACGGTTTTACTTTGATAGCGCCAAAGTTAGTCGGATTTGCATAGTATGCACGAACATCATCAAGAGCACCAGGGCCGTCGATATTTGGTTCAAAACCGTTCTTGTTAGGCATTTCGATCTTTCCAAAGTTGTCTTGGTTAAGTTCAAAGTCATCGTCATCAGCGACTACACCGTCAACTTTTAGCTCGTTGATACTTAACATATATGCAGTCAATGCATAAGTCTCGTCATCACTTAGAGATTTAGTGTTCGGGTGAGGCATACCAGACTGGATGTACCACCACATCGTACTAGCATCTGGCCAGTAAGAACCGAATACACGAACCGGACCTTCATTGTCTGGCTTGTTTCTTTGGTTGGTCAACGTCTTTTGCAATTTGTATGCATTGCCTTTCGCCAGTGATGGGTATCCACCACCGCCTGAACCGAAGTCTCCATGACACATAACACACTGAGCTTCATAAAGCTCTTCACCTTCTGAAACTGTACCAGAACCAGGAGGAGGAGGTGATGTTGGAGTAACATCCTTGTCCCATGCTGCGATCTCATTTGCAGTCGCTCTTCTACCGTGGTTAAGTGTAAGATCATGCGCGTTAGTATTAACTGCATATGGACCTGTCTGAGCATTAACAATCGGGCTATATGTACCACCGTCAATTGTTGGCTTTCCGTTCATTGTAAGCTCACCTGCCGGTGTCGCTTTACCCTCTACACAACCTGCTGCAAAAAGCGCAGCAACAGTTACTGCTGAAGCAGAAATAATTAATTTACGATCTAATTTGAACATGATTCACCTTTCCTTCAGCTGTTACTTCCCACGTCTCTACACCATTTCTGTGGTAGACACCTTCTACACCAAGCACATCTGTCTCTTGGTCAACAGTCGGCTGGATATAACCTGCATCATCCATTGCACGTGATGTAAGTAGAAGCGTTTCACCTTTCTTATACGTGTGCATATAGCTCCAGCGCGTCCATGATTTTGGAAGGATAAGACCTTTTAGTTGTGCTTCAACGTAGTTCTTTCCACCATCAAAAGAGATATCAACACCTGTAATTGTACCCATACCTGACCATGCAAGACCTTCGATCTCGACGATGTCACCATCTTTAAGATTAGTCCATGGTTTTTCAGGAGATGGAGTAACTACAGTAGAGTTGACTTCATTTGCATAGAAGTGTTGGATAGCCTTACCTGACTTTTTAAGCGCAGTATATTTAGATGTCTCTTCTTTACAGTAGAACGGTTCTGCAGAGAACTCTAAACGCTTTAGCCATTTAACACAAAGGTTACCTTCCCAACCTGGGACAAGTAAACGAACTGGATAGCCTTGCTCAGGACGTAATGCTTCACCATTTTGTCCCCAAACCAGCATCGCATCATCCCATACTTTATCCATAGGAATAGTTCTACCCATCTCAGAGTTGTCAGAACCTTCTGCCAACATCCATTGCGCACCCGGCTTGATACCAAGATCTTTGATCAGATCTTTAATGTAAACACCAGTCCACTCAGCAGAGCTCATGAAGCCTTTAGCAAATTGTAAAGAGTTGAACTGAGGACCACGCCATTCTTGTCCGCCATTGGCAGGACATTCGATGAAGTGCGTACGCGTTACACGAGGATAACGTTTAAGTTCTTCTAGAGTAAGGACGATGTCTTTTTCTATTTCTGCACCGTGGATCATAAGACGGAACTCATTTGGATCTACATGTGCAGTACCACCGTGACAACGAGAGAAGAAAAGACCATTTGGTGTGATGATACCTTCTGATTCGTGGATAGGACAAACGGCAATTGATGCTTGGAAGTTACCTGAAGCAAGAAGTTTGGTATTTCTTCTTGTATTGTTGTGCTCATAAGCAGATGGAATACCATAACGGTTTTTCGTTACAGGATCTCCTAGTTTTTGACCCCATTTTACGTGGTGCATGATTAATGGATCATCACCTGTCGTTGCTTGGTTCGCAGACAATGCAGTAGCAGCTGCAACCGCACCGATTGAAGCCGTTTTTTTGAAAAAGTTTCTTCTGCTAGATTCAGTGTTGTTGTTAGACAATTCTAAATCATTTTGAGAATTTTCATTCTTCATTGTTTCTCCCTTTCGTATTGTTGTATCTATAGATTTCATTTTTATTAGGCAATAAATGAACCCACACCTAACCATTTTCATAATTATTGTAGCGTAGTTATGCATTTATTAAGTCGTAAACTTGAGTAATTTAACGTAGTGTTTTAATACTCAATATTTTTGAACACACTGTCTAGGTGCATTGAAAATAGAACGATTGTTAGTATACTGCAATATTGGTTTATAAATAGTTATTAGTAGAAACAACCGAAATCCCCTTGTTACTAATTGAAACAGACGAAGTCGATTTTGACGCGTCAGCGTGGTAGTTTGTTCAATTATATGAATATATTTGGCCATAAGTTACATGAATGTGCTTAAGCTTTTACCATATTGTTTTTTTCAGTAATTCCCAAGATAAGAAATGTATCATTTACTTCATCATAAACAAAGGGAATGGTGTAGCCCTGATGCTCAATGTCTCTGATGTCCTTATCATCAAAATAGATGGACTTTTTATACTTTTGCACCTTGCTTGGCATATTTAAGATGACTGTGTCAAGATAAAGTTTGAAATCCTTTATTCCTTTGGGGTCACTCTGAAGGTAGGGTTCTAAAATAGATTTGAGTTGTTCTTGATAGAGTTTGGAGCATAAAATCTTCATTTCTTTCCTCCTTCTTTCAGCCAACCATCCATCTCTTTCATTGCCTCATAGTAAGGAGTGAACTTACCTTTACCGTGAAGAAAGTTTTCAAGTTCGTCTTGCAGTTTTTTTTGATTGTCAATAAAAGTTTGATCGACAATTTTTATCTTATCTTGGGGAAGTGACTCTAAGAAAGTTTCCAGATAATCATCTTCGACCTGAATTTGTATCGTCTTCATATGAGTCCTTGTTTGAATTTTTACAGCCTGGCACTAGGCCGCTATTTTGTATGATATGTCTTTATAATTGATAAGCGAGTATTATATATAAAATTATCAAAAAAAATCTTTAGCCTGTTAGCTCAAACAACCTGCGAATATGTCGAGATTCCAGGTTAGATGGGAAGTTAAAGTATATGGCGGGCATTCTGTTATAATACCTACAATATAATCAGTGCTGTAAACGTCTTGAGTCGCTGATGAATTTTATAAGGATTAACATGAGATGGTTTATTGTTGTTTTGGTCTCTTTGTTCGTTTTAGGTTGTGCTCCCATTCAAAAAGGTGATTATGTTACGTATACAAGTCAGGATTATATTTTTATCGATAACAGTTTTATTGATAAAAGTATAGATTGTATTTATCTTGGCATGATGAAACAGGGTGATTTAAACGTACTGTATTGTTCCGGGATAAACTATGCATCGTCACCTGTTGAGGGTTTTATATTTGAGCATGAATACAACAGTTATAATGAACGTTTTTTCGGTTCAACATTAAGTTTTAAAACTAAAAAGAGTATTACTTTCAAGTGTAATTCAGAGACGATAGACGATTCGGCTAAATCAGGCAAAGAGTACATAAACTGCATGATTCCAAAAGCGGTTTTTGATCTGCACTATTATATGATGAATTCGTCTGAAGACATTCTTGGGGTATTTAGAGCTCCAGTTGGGAACCATAAGGTATATTATGGGGTTATTGATTCCGAAGGAAAAGCACTTCTCGATCAATTCCATAAAGATATCAGAGAGAATACAAAAACAAAATGGAAGAAGAAAAAACTTTAGTCCTTCTTCTTTATTTACAGCTTTTCTTGCTAGCTTTCAGATAGTATTTGTTTGACCATCCTTTTTTTCCGTTGTATTCGATATAACACCACTCTTCTTTTGCCTGAGACAAAAATGTTTTGATCTCATCTTCTTGCATATTTAGCATTGCCTCAAAACCAATGTCCTTTCCACAACCGTAGTTGATAACGCATTGTGCATTATAAGGGATGGCGGAGACCTTTTTTGATGTATGGTCTGCATGCTCACGTATATTTAAAGTGTCATTCTTCTTAACTTTTTGAACTTGCCAAAAACCGATTTGTTCTGCATTAAGTGAAGAGGTTATCAAAAGTGAGACGAGGATCAATGTTTTTTTCATATAGTACTCCCTATGTAAGTATTGATTTGCATTATAGCAAAGTGTCAGTGAAATAAGAAGTTGTAAGTAAAATGAGAAAAATTTGAGGAATGAGAATTGATAGCGGTAACAGAAGAACAGGCCTTATTATAAACCTGCTGCTTTTATCTTTTCTGCCTGGTAATGGGCCTGAAGAGGCTCAATGATCTCATCCATCAATCCTCCACCCAGTATCTCGTTCAAGCGGTAAAGGGTGAGATTGATACGGTGATCTGAAATACGGTTTTGAGGATAGTTGTAAGTACGAATACGACCAGATCTGTCACCTGTTCCTACCTGTTCTTTACGTGCAGCACCATCGGCTTGCATCTTTTCTTGCATCTCAAGGTCATATAAACGGGCTTTAAGGACTTTCATCGCTTTTTCTTTGTTTTTGTGTTGAGACTTTTGATCCTGATTAGTTACTACCAGGCCTGTAGGCAAGTGTGTGATACGAACAGCCGAGTCAGTTGTATTGACAGACTGCCCTCCACATCCAGATGAACGCATAACGTCTATCTTCAAGTCACTGGCGTTGATCTCGATCTCGACATCATCGACTTCAGGCATGATCGCAACGGTGATAGCTGAGGTGTGTACGCGCCCTTGAGACTCTGTTTGAGGAACACGCTGAACACGGTGAGTCCCGGATTCATGCTTAAGATAAGAGTATACTTTTTCACCCTTAATAAGTGCGATTATCTCTTTGAACCCGCCGGCATCACCTTCGGATGAAGACATGATCTCGATCTTCCAGTCTTTCAATTCGGCATAACGTGTGTAGGCCGTAAAAAGATTTCCGACGAAAATAGCTGCTTCATCACCACCTGCACCTGCACGCATCTCCAAAAAGATATTTCTATCATCATTTGGGTCTTGCGGGACAAGCAGGCCTTTGAGCTCATCTTCGATCTGAGGGATTTTTGGCTCCAGTTCTTTGATCTCTTCTTTTGCAAGATCTGCCATCTCCGGATCACTCAGCATCTCTTTATTGTCAGTAAGTTCCTGCCGTATAGCTATGTACTCCTTCGCTTTTTCAACGATTGGCAAAAGGTTTGATTGTTCTCTTGAGAGTTCAGTCATTTTTTTAATATCAGATGTGATATCTGGTGCGCTCAAAAGTTCAGTAAGTTCATCATAGCGATTCAAAAAAGGTTCAAGTTTTGATTGTAACATTGGAGTCTCCAGTCAAGGGTGAAGAAGTTATGCTTGATCCGAATTGGATCAGCATGGTGAAGAGGTACTGTGGAAGGAAATATGTTCGGCTATTAATAGCACACTACCTCTCACCACAAGCGTCATTGACGCTTTGCTTAAACTCTTTTAATTAAGCGATTGCGTTAACAGCAGTGTGCAAACGGCTTACTTTACGTGCAGCAGTCTCTTTTTTCAAGATACCTTTGCTTACAAACTTATGGATCTGCTGATTAGCAACTTTAAGTGCTGCAGATGCTTCTTCTTTGTTACCTGCGTCGATTGCAGAACGAACGTCTTTAACGATGTTTTTAAGACGAGTACGGTAGAAACGGTTACGTTCAGTCTTTTTGATAGTTTGACGGATACGTTTTACTGATGATTTATGGTTAGCCATATCAATATTTCCTTCATAGGTGCTCTAA
>Ga0316205_10002680_pt1 | contig 18062 bp, 10 predicted proteins | sample 3monthpyrite_MG_FD_204941 | JGI IMG/M metagenome (GOLD analysis project Ga0316205, IMG submission 204941) | Microbial mat bacterial communities from mineral coupon in-situ incubated in ocean water Damariscotta River, Maine, United States -... | ecosystem: Environmental > Aquatic > Marine >... | reverse complement strand
CCTTACGAAAAAGTCATTCCTGGTAAGAGGCCGCCTTTATTAAAAGGGATGTTTACCGCCGTCGAGATATCCGCGCCAGAGCAATTAGCCATAGTCATCCCGAGAAAGGCGGTGCATCACGGCAGGGCCTACGTCGTTAATGAAAAAAGTCGTTTACAAATCAAGGCCATTAAGATCAAGCAACAACAAGGTGATTTGGTAGTGATTGAAGCAGGCTTACAAGAGGGAGATCAAATCATTATTAATGATCTGGTACCTGTGATAGAAGGAATGCCACTGAATCCTATAGAAGCAACCGTTCATGAAAAAGCGCTGGCTGAGCATATCAGCAAAGCGAATTAATGATGATTCGTTATTTTGCCAGCCACCAGACGGCAGCCAACATATTAATGTTTGTTATATTGTTGGCTGGCATGCTTGTGCTACCAACATTAACCAAAGAAACTTTCCCTGAAGTTGACACTAACAAAGTACAAGTAAGCGTGCCATACCCTGGTGCTAGCACTAGTGAAGTTGAAGAAGGCATTTGTAATCGCCTGGAAGATGCAACCGACGGTATCAGTTTTCTGGATGAGCAACGTTGTGAGGCAAGAGATAACATCGGCGTACTAATACTCGACATGCAAGAAGAAGGAAAGCTGAACCAGTTTCTTGATGACGTTAAAGCTGCTGTTGATGGTATCAGCGATTTCCCAGACAATATTGAAGAACCGATAGTAGAAGAACTGGGACGCACCAAGCCGGTCGTCAGTATTGCCATCAACGCTGATTTGGCTCAGGCAGAATTAAAAGCACTGGCTGAGTATTATCGTGATCGTCTGCTTGCAATATCAGAAATACCCATGGTGACAGTGTCCGGATTTTCCACACATCAACTGAGTGTCTTGATCAAACCTGAAAGCTTGCGTCAGTACGAACTCAGTGTAGATGATATAGCCAGTCGTATCAGGAATCAGTCGTTGGATATGCCCGCAGGGATTATGGAAACTGATCAGCGCTCATACCAGATTAGAGTGACTAATGAACGCCGTACAGTAAACGAACTGGCAGACTTGATTATTCTCGATAACGTTAATGGTGCTCAATTAAGATTAGGTGAAATAGCTAGAATCGTTGATGATTTTACGGATTTAGAAGTACGCACAGAATTAAACGGTAAGCCTGCTGCTACACTGAAAATCAGTAAAAATCAGAAAGACGATACCTTAACCATTTTTAACGCCGTTAAGCAATTTGTCGAAGCAGAAAATAGCCGTCTTCCTGAAGGCACACGACTGGTTATCACCCAGGACACCGCATCCATTGTACAAGACAGATTGAGCTTGTTATTAACAAATGGTTGGCAAGGATTATTATTAGCAACGATTGCATTGTTCCTGTTTTTTAGTTGGCGTTACACATTTTGGGTCGCATTGGGTCTGCCATTATCTTTTATAGGTGGACTGGTATTGATGAGCGTTTTCGCTATTAGCATTAATATGATTTCGATGGTGGCATTGCTGATGGCTATAGGCATATTGATGGACGATGCGATAGTGATATCTGAAAGCATTGAAAATGAATACCGTAAAGGTAAAAGTCCACTTGAAGCCGCGATAGATGGCATACACAAAGTAGCGCGAGGTGTGTTCTCATCCTTTGCAACCTCGTCCATATTGTTCGGAAGTTTGTTGTTTCTAAAAGGCGATATGGGCCAGATCATGGGAGTATTACCCATAGTTTTACTCAGTGTCTTGGTTATTAGCCTGATAGAAGCATTTTTGATTTTACCGCATCATCTTAAACACTCTTTGGAACTTCACGACGAGAAAAATCTGCCAGACTGGCGTAAGCATTTTAATGATGCATTTGAAAAACTGCGTAATAAAGTTGGGGTACTGGGAGATCTCTCTATTCGTTACCGTTACGTGGTCGTTGGTAGCACATTGGCGTTATTTATTGTCTGTATCAGCCTGATTCCTGCGGGTGTAATAAAATTTAAATCTTTTCCTGATTTGGAAGGTAATATTCTTGAGGCTAGAATTATCATGCCACAAGGCACCCCTTTCTCGCGTACAGAGGAAGTTGTTAACTTGTTGTTAGATAGCCTGAAAAAATCACAAGCTCAACTACCACCGGAAGAAAATGCCAAACTGGTGAGAAACACACAGGTTTCCTACAGCGTGAATGCCGATGCCGGCGAAGAAGGCGCCCATCTGGCGACGATCAGTCTAGACTTACTGGATGCCGAGACACGCATCAACTCATTAAATGAGCTACGTCGATTATGGTTGAAAAACACACCCGTTATAGCCGATGCTATTTCCATACAATATAAAGAGCCAGCCTTTGGTCCTGCAGGACAGGCCATTTCGATAAGATTACAAGGCGAAGATCTGAACCAACTATCCCAGGCATCATGGGAATTACAAAATTGGTTGAATGCCTATCCAGGCGTATCCAATATAATGGATGATTTAAGGCCAGGTAAGCCACAGTTTAAAGTTAATCTTTATCCCGGTGCACTCAATTCGGGTCTGGATGCACAATTACTTTCGCAGCAGCTACGAGCTGCTTATCAAGGTATTAAAGTCAGTGATGTTTATCAGGGACGAGAAGCTTATGAAATCAATGTTAAACTAGATATTGATCCGAAAAAATCGCTGACACAATTTGAAAACCTGACCTTGCTTTCAAGGCAAGGCGTCGCTATACCCCTGGCAGCTATCGCCGAGATAAAAGAAAACAGGGAGTTTTCACGTATTGTTAGAATCGATCATCAGCGCACCATTACGATTTCAGGTGATATAGACAGTAACGTGGCAAACACCAATGAGGTCATTAGTGATACGCGTAAACGTTTCTTACCCGAATTACAAAAAAAATATTCTGGGCTCGTATTCAGCCTGGAAGGTGAAGTAAAAAACTCCAGTGAAACCAATGCTTCAGTGATGGGAGGCTTCATTGCCGGCATTGTTGGTGTGTTTTTATTACTGAGTCTGACATTTAGAAACTACCGTGAACCCATCGTAGTATTAATGAATATTCCATTAGCACTGATAGGTGTCATCCTTGGGCACATAATTATGGGATTAGACCTGACTTTACCCAGCATGATAGGTTTTGTTTCACTGGCAGGAATAGTTGTAAATGATTCCATTTTGTTAGTTGAGTATGTGAAGTTTCGTAGTCGTGAGGGTATGTCTTTACATGAAGCAGCCAGCCAAGCCGTACGGGATCGTTTCCGCGCTATTTTTCTAACGTCCATTACCACCGTTGCTGGCATGTTCCCATTATTACTGGAAACAAGTTTACAAGCTCAAGTGTTGGTACCTCTGGTCGCCAGTGTGGTTTTTGGCATGTTCACCGCGACATTTTTAACCTTGATGGTGTTGCCAGCCAGTTACTCAATTATGGAAGATTTTGGGTTTGTGGAAGTGGCAGAATAAGCGGAAAAATTTGTTAAGAGTTATTGTAGAAAAAACAAGCTTAGACAGCTTGTTTTTCTTCACGTAAAGCTTTACCCGCGATAACTCGCTTTATAAGAGATGAAAGTTTTTCTATCTTTCTTTCAATTCCACTGTGTAATTCATTTTTCACGTCATTTTCAATATCCAGTGCAACGTCCATTACAGAGGGAAACCCAAGAGACCCGCTAACCCCTTTCATTTCATGAGTATGTCGGGATAACTGTTCCCAATCATTATTGGTATACGCATCCTTAATATTTTCGAACATGAGAGGTAGGCGATCGATAAACATATCGATAATTTCCTGGAAATCATTATCATCATCGTCCATGATAGAGTCGATAGGTGCCTCATAATCAATTTTCTCAATGGTTAGATAGTGAGTTAACAAGTCAACAAATTGGTGGCGATCTATCGGCTTCGGTAAAAAATCATCACAGCCTGCCTCACGACATTGTAACTCGTCTTCTTTCATGGCGTTTGCTGTGAGTGCAACAATGGTCCCATCATAATTATTGCTACGTAATTTTTTTACTGCCTGAATTCCATCCATGACCGGCATTTGCATATCCATCAATATCAAGTCATATTCTTGTGCTAGAGCAGCTTTTACAGCTTCTTCTCCATTGTTGGCAATGTCAACTTCGGCCCCGGTTTTCTGGATATATATGGAAATAAGACGTTGGTTATCTATCACATCTTCGGCTAATAAAACTTTTCCACGCAGACTAAATTGATCCATGATCTTGGACTCTTTAAAAGAATCGTGCAAATCCACAGGTATACAGTCTACGAAATCTGAGCTTTTCAGGTCACCTGGATTAATCAAAATTGTAAAACAACTACCAATTTGGGGTACGCTTTTAACTGTAATATTACCTCCTAGTATTGTCGCTAGTTTGCGAGATAAAGGAAGTCCAAGCCCAGTGCCACCGTATTTACGTGAAGTACTGGAGTCAGCCTGAGTAAAGGGTTCAAATATTTTATCTACCTGGTTTATTTCAAGTCCAATGCCTGTATCATTAACATCAACGCGTAGCATATTATCGTTTTCCTGATACGAAATATTAATATCGACACTACCTTTCTCAGTAAACTTGATCGCGTTGTTACAGATATTGATCAATATTTGTTTATAACGTAAAGGATCAGTGACAATTTTTTCTGGCAATGGAAATTGATAATTAATCGCATGCGATAAACCACACTCCCTGGTTTGAATGCTAACCAGTGTTTCTACATGCTGGATCAATTCAAATAGATTGACTTCAATTTTTTCAAGCTCAAGTTTTTCAGCTTCAACTTTAGAAAGATCAAGAATATCGTTAATGATATGTTGCAGATGTAGTCCGTTTTGAACAATGGAATCAACTGCTTTGCTACGGTTTCCCGATGTAATATCAGGGTCTTGTAAATAATCACCAAATCCAATAATGGCGGTAAGAGGTGTTCTTATTTCATGGCTCATATTAGCCAAAAATGCACTTTTTGCGCGTGTCGCCATTTCCAGGCTCTTGTTAACATTTAATAATTGGTCAACAACGTTATCTTTTTCTTGTTGCGAACGGTTTAGTGAATCGGCCATTTGGTTAAAGGAACTTGCCAGTGTGCCTAGTTCGTCATTAGAAATAATGTTTGCGCGTGCATTTGCATCACCTTTAGCAAGCTTCTCAGAACTAGTGATTAAATCCTGAATGGGCCGAAGTGCACTTCTTTTAAAAACGTAGTAAATACATAAACTCAAAAATAAAATAATGATCATTATCTCGACCAGATGTTCTTTCAATACTCTGTTGGAAAGTTCATCGGCACGCTCTGTACTTAATCCAATGATGACAGAACCGATAACAGCATCTTCATTGTTAATATTGAATGTTAAGGAAAGTACCCCATCATGATTATTCACCTGGGAAACAATATCCATCAGAGAGTCAGCACCTTCTTTTACCACAGGGGCGATGAACGGGTGTGACTTATTAATATAAGAACTCAAGCTGACATTATCAGGTGATATAATGACACCGTATACAACATCCGGTTGATGCGATATTTCTTCCATATAACGATCCAGCAACAAAAAATCGTATCCCAGAATGGCATCGGCACTGATCAGGGAAATAAAGCTACCCATTGAATGGGCTTTTGCCGTTAGTTGTTCAACAATCATCCTTTTTTGCATTTGTACATTAAAATACGAAGCTACACTCATCGTTGTTAATAATATAAACACAACCAGTAAAATAAACTTGGTGCCAAGGCTGATAAAATGATGCTGTGATGGTGATTGAGTATTCATCTGCTATTTAGGAAAAGTCGCTAATTCCTTAATGATATTACGGTGTAGATCGTATTGCGCATCATCCACCGTGAGTAGGTTGGTCAATTTAGCTTTTTGTAAAATAGAACGACCCGCTTCAGAGTTGTTTAGTACACTGAGAGTCGATTGTATTTTTGATCTTAATTCAGGAGCCATATCTCCTTTGACAGCCCAAGGTAATTGGGGCATTTTTTCACTCAATGCAAGAAAGCGGATCTTCTTTGTATCAATTTTCTTTTTGATGGCGGGGAAACGTATGATCAAATCCCCTGTACCAGCGGCATCAGCATGTTTTTGATAAACAGCCACACAGGCATTGGGTGGGTTTTTAGCAAATAATTCCTGGTAGTCTCCTTTCATGAGGCCTGCTCTGCGTAGCATCAAAGTCGTTACAATGTACGATTGCATGGCTTTAGGTCCACCACCAAACAATATTTTTTTACCCCTGAGATCTTGCAGTGTCTCTATGCCACTGTCTTTTCGCACTACCAGTGCACCAGCAATTAATGATTGGCCAAATTCTTCATTTTTTAAAATAACTTCATAACCATAATCTTCATGAGATTTTATATAGTGATATTGGTTATAGTGAACAATATCGTATTGATTAGTAACCACACCCTTCCAGAATGCATGAAAATTTTTGGCCGTGACCAACTTGACCTCCCTGCCCAGCTGTTGAGATAAGTAGCTTGCCATGGGTTTGAACATAGTGATGGTAGCGGCCGCATTTCGACGAGGGAATATTGCCATCACCAGCGGATCTTCAGCGCTTAATACAATGGCAGGAAAGAATAATTCGTAACATAAAATAAAGATCACGAATAAATACCGGGAAGAAAATTTATGCTGCACAGACTTTCCTTTTACATGTGTAGGTGTGTAACCGATTGAGAACCGATGAAATTAGATTTATAACGGGTTCTATAGGTCTATAATTCGGCGAAGTGTGTGAAAAACTTTAATAAAAAGTAACTAACCGCTTTTATAATAAGGTGATATTGCCTTGTGGTTATGTTTATTGATTGAAGCGTACATTCAGTGACCCAGATCAACATTTGCTAGTGATCTCAGCCTGCGAATGTAATACCATTAATCGATAGGGTTGGAATCTAAAATAATCTTTATCATACAACTGCTTAGAACATAACAGGGGATCTTAAATGGAACTTGAATTTTACGGGGCTATCGGAGGCGTCACCGGCTCCTGTCATATTGTTCGCTGTGGTGAATACCAGATACTGCTCGATTGCGGCCTGATTCAGGGTAGACGAAAGGAAGAACAAGCTAATCATAACCCCTTTCCATTTCATGTTGACGATATTGATGCCGTTGTACTCAGCCATGCCCATATAGATCACTCTGGGCGCCTGCCACTGCTGGTTAAACGTGGCTATCGAGGACCCATCTACACCCAAAATGCCACCAGAGACTTATGCGCCGTATTATTGCGCGATTCAGCCAGCCTGGCTGAACGCGACGCAAAATATGAAAACAAAAAACGCGCTAAAAAGAAAATGGAGCCGATCGAGTCGCTATACACAGAAGCTGACGCCATTAAGGCCTGGGACCATATGAAAGGGCTCCGTTATCAACAAAAAACAGAAATACTACCCGGCATTAGCATACGTTATCAGGACGCAGGACATATTCTCGGCTCCTGTATGGTAGAAATCTGGTTAACTGAAAATAACGTTACCCGCAAAATTGTATTCAGTGGTGATATAGGTCAGTACGATACACCCATACTCAATGACCCTACCACCATCAAAGAAGCCGATTTGGTCATGATGGAAAGCACCTATGGTAATAGACTACACAGAGATCGTATTCATACCATTAATGAAATAGGGGAAGTTATCAGTAAGGCTGCGCACGAGCATGGTAATGTTCTTATTCCGGCATTTTCTATCGGTAGAAGTCAGGAATTGTTGTACCTCATGGGTACTCATTATGACGAATGGAAACTGGATCCCTGGCAAATTTATCTGGACAGTCCCATGGCAATAGAAGCGAGTCATATCTATTGGGATTACCCACACTTATACGACGAAGAAGCTACACGACTGCGCAAAAATATTAATGAAATGCCACGCATGAAAAATCTACACTTGACGCATGCGGTAGAGGAATCCATGGCAATAAACGAACTGAAAAGTGGCGCCATAATCCTTGCCGGAAGTGGCATGTGTAATGGTGGACGTATCGTCCACCATTTAAAACATAACATCACCCGTCCTGAATGCCATGTCATGATCGTGGGTTACCAGGCCAATGGTACGCTTGGGCGTCGTCTGGTCAATCGCGAGGAAGAAATAAAAATCCACGGCGAATTTTATAAAGTAAACGCCCAAATTCACACAGTGGGTGGTTTGTCGGCACATGCTGATCAAAACGAGTTGTTACGCTGGGCGAGCGGGTTTGAAAATAAACCCATGTTCTGTGTCGTTCATGGTGAAGCAGAAGTAAAGCAAGAGTTCAGTCAGTTATTACAGAAAAAATTACAGCTAAAGGCTGCTGTCCCACAGGCCGGCGAAGTTATTGACCTTGCACAAATATAGAGGTCATGATCAAAGTAATACTCTGGTGTAAGACAGACAAACATACTCTATTATAAAAAATGCTAACGGCTCAGAAGGGTTTGCAGTTTATTACGCATCGCCTGGCCCTCCCAGTCAATGGGTCCGTGATGCGTTTCCAGGATATTTCCATCAGCATTGATAAACACGCTGCTAGGTAATACTTTTATTTTATAATGACGCATCGCTTTTCCATATTGATCCAGTAATGCGTTTATACCCAGATCCTGCTCATGTAAATAGTTTTGTACATCATCACGGTTGTCGGTTGCTACGTAAATAACCCCTAAACCCAGTTCCTTTAGTTTGGTTTCAGTTTTGACCAATTGTGGTAATTCTCTTAAACAAGGAGAACACCAGGTTGCCCAAAAATGTACAACGCTAAGTTTGTAAGGAACGTGATTAATTGAAACAGGTCGGCCCTTATAATCTTCAAGCTTAATAGTAGCAGTACTTCCTTGTGCATAAGTAATAGCACTTGTTATGCATAAAAGTACAAATACACCATACCTTAATAGGCCCATGATAAAGTAGCCATCCAGCGGCTATCCGTTACTTGCTGGTAACCATGAACATTCTGATAGACAGGTAATTGATATTTAAGCTCCAGGTTACCACCGGTGTTTGGAATCTTGTACTGCACACTGGGCGTAACAAAATAAGACCTTAATCCAGTGTTGTTTGTATTATCCACCATGGAAGTAGCTTCTTGTGAATACAAGCCATCATGGTCCCTGTCATTCCCTGCATATATGGCATTAACAGCTAGACCGAGATTAAAATAATTAGACACTTGATAACGTGCAATTAAATCAAGGTTTAACTGGTTGCCGAATTGATAACCCTGGTCGCTTTCAGTGGACAAGTGATAAAGTATATTTATTTGCGTGATGAGTGGATACCATGCGCGCATGTAACTGAGCATAAAGATTGGATCCCATGAACCCGTGCCAGGTTGCATCATGGCGTGAACATAGTTACCCATTGGATTACGAATATCGTTCTCACCCGTTGGTGTCTTTATGCCAAAGCCCAGTGTCAGACGTTTTTTAGCTCGAATGGGCGCATCGGTATAAGCGGTGTACAAACCCATTAGCGTGATATCGCCAAGACCGGAAATTTCATCCATTGTCATATTCATGGTCATTCCACTGGGCATTTTGCGTCGCATATCCATGTTATTTCGAACCAAGGGTACAATACCCAGTATCTGCCAACGTTCATTCAGTGGTTTCGCCCCAATCAGAGATAATTTTTCCATCAGCATATCGGTGGGTACGGCATAACTGGAACCACTGCTCCAGAATTGGTTAATGACATCATCCGGGCTCACCTCTTGACTATCACGGCGGATAGTTTTCATATTCATGCGTTCATATTGCACTGAGAGTCCAAAATTTTCCGACAGTGTGACTCCAGAAGTATTGGTACCACCAATACAGCATGACAGACCACACTCGCCAAGCGCATTTACTTGGGAAGAAGACAGTAAAGTAATTAAAAAAAGCACAATGTATTTATTGTTATAGTGAAGCATGTTTTCTCCGGTTTAAATATTTCAACATCAATTTGTCTACTCTAAACCAGGAAAGTGTTAACGAGAATGTGACACAGTGACGCGCGACAAATTGTCGCAGTGACTTGTGAGTTCTGCATAAATACATACAATGGTATGATGAGAGAACAAAAACATTTCCATGGTAATTCCCTTAATTTGCAGCGTTTAATATGGTTAAGATTAATCGTATTAACAGCAGAAGTGAGCGCCTCCTGGGCGGTCGTCACCTACTGGCATATATCGCTATCGATTTCTGCGTTGGTGATTATCTGGATCACCATGGCGTTAACTTGCGTAATGACATTGGTACGCCTGCTTTATGATAAGCCGGTTTCTGATGGTGAGTTATTTTTTCAATTACTCCTCGAGGTAATGGCACTGACAGGTGTATTATATTTCAGCGGTGGTTCCACTAATCCCTTTGCACCCTTTTATCTTTTACCCCTGACGTTGACAGCTGCATCGCTCTCGGGAATATATACCTGGGCGATGATGTTGTTTACCCTGGGTTGCTATACGTTACTGCTTTTCTATAATGTTCCACTACCCGCCGTTCATGGCGGACATGGCACTGATTTCCGCTTGCATGAATTAGGTATGTGGTTTGGTTTTCTCCTGAGCGCGAGTTTAATAGCAGGATTTGCTGTGCGTATGGCATCAACAGTCCGACATCGTGATCAAGAGATTGCTGATATGCGAGAACAACAATTACGTCAGGATCGCGTGCTGGCCCTGGGCACATTGGCAGCGGGTGCCGCACATGAATTAGGGACACCCTTGGCCACAATGGCCGTACTATTAAAAGATATCCAGCCCGAACAAGCCATCAGTAACAAGAAACTACAAATATTGCGTGGACAAGTAGACCGATGTAAACATATTCTTGGCTCAATGTCCGCAGCATCAGGTGAAATGCGCGCGGAATCAGGATCAGTACAAGCGCTGGATAGATACCTGGAGCAGTTACTAAGGCGTTGGTTGACGACACGAACAGGGGTTAACCTTTCACAAAACATTATCATTAGTGAGCCTGTGCCTAAAGTGGTAATCGATCAAACACTTGAGCAAGCGATTTTGAATATACTGAATAACGCCGCGGATGCCTCACCTGATGAAGTCAGTTTTGAGGCACGATGTAAAGATAATTTACTCGCAATAGATATTGCCGATCGTGGAGAAGGCATTTCATCAGAATTGGTTCGTCAAGTGGGAAATACTATTCGTAGTACAAAGCAGGATGGTCTGGGACTCGGGTTATTTCTAAGTTATGCAACACTTGAACGCCTGGGAGGAGAAGTGCAATTACTACAGCGTGATGGTGGTGGTGTTATATGCAGGATCGATTTATCGTTAGATCAAATTCGAGTCAGGGATCATGAGTGACCATGAGCAAGATAAACCGAGCCTACTCATCGTTGATGACGATATAGTGTTCTGTGAAGTGCTGTCTGAAGCACTGGAAAATCGTGGTTATAGTGTACGAGTGGCGCACGACACTGATCAGGGAGTAATGCTCGCAAAACAGGAATCGCCAGAATTTGCTGTTGTCGATTTACGCATGCCCGGTGCCTCAGGCCTCGAATTGGTACAAGTATTAACATCTCTGGATGAAAATACCCGCATCGTCGTACTAACAGGCTATGCATCAGTCGCTACAGCCGTTGAAGCAATTAAGTTAGGCGCGAAACATTACTTATCAAAACCAGCTGATGCCGATGAAATTATCGCTGCCTTTTACAAGGACCAGGGCGACGCGGGCATCACTGTTCGTGACAAGCCCCTTTCTGTTGCTAGATTGGAATGGGAGCATATTCAGAAAATACTTAGTGAGTGTGATGGCAATATTTCACTAACTGCACGTCGTCTTGGTATGCATCGCAGAACCTTACAACGTAAATTATCAAAACACCCAGTGAAAGATTAGAATATTAAATCCAGTAGACTGAGTCTGATTTTTGTCTTTTTAAACCATGAAAATAATGCAGTAAAATGCCTAAAATAAGTAGCAATATTCATTGAATACTAATTTCTGCTAATATCGATAATGAGTACCTACATAAATAATAAACCATGCTTGCTAATAAGAAATCTAAAGTCTATTTTTGTTGCATACACCCTGTAGTAATCAGGTATTGTATTGGATTAATTCTAACCCTGTTCTTACAGACTGCTATAGCCAGAGAAGAAAATTCCTCTAGTGCTGCCCCGATAAAAAAGCCACAGATCCTACGTGTTGTAGGATGGGATGTATACTCAGACCCAGATAATAATCGTAAAACAATTGGCTACCAGGCGTTCGAACGAGAATACGGCGTTAATATCGAATACACGCCACTGAAAAATCTCGACGATATCATTGAAGCGGCAGAGTCACGCAAACAGTACGATGTCATTATCATTTCTAATGAAGGCATACAGGTCCTTCAGGACATGCGATTGGTGACCGCAATTGATAAAGTTAAACTGACAAATTATTTAGACTTAAATGCAAATATTAGTAATTATAAGAAATGTCATTTCCCGAATAAAGTATGCGCCGTGCCATGGTCTTGGGGAGCTACAGGGCTCATCTATGATACGAATTCAATGAGCGAACCGGATAGTTGGAATGATTTATGGGATCCCAGGTATAAAGGCCAGGTTACCGTATGGAACGACGTTTCCATGGTGTGGTTCACTGCACTCTCACTTGGTTATAAAAATGTTTACAACCTGACACGTCAACAATTGGCAGATGTTAAAGCAAAATTACTGAAATTAAATAAGCAGGTTCACCATTATTACAGTGGACAGCAGGACGCACTGGAACATATTCGTGGTGAAGAAGCTATTCTCATGAATGCCTGGTTTGATCCTTCAGTACGATTGCGCCAGGAAAATCTTTTCTTTAAAAAAATCACACCGCAAGAAGGCGTTGTCGGCATGTTCGATAGCTTATTAATTAGCAAGAAAACCAGTAATATTGATGTGGCGCACCAATTTATCGATTACATGATTAAACCGCAAGTCCAACATCTCATGGTGAGTAAAACCGGGTTAGCCCCCGCAAATACTAAAACAGTCAATCTACTAGAAGCGCATCAAATCGACTCTTTACATTTGGATGACGAATATTTTTTTAATCGTATGATACTTAGGGATGTGATGCCAAGAAAACATCTTTATGAAGCTATTTTAAAAGATGTTCGTGAAGACTTTAAACAATTATCAGGGCCATCGTCACAACTGGAATTAACTGAATCGGAACAAATGTGGATAAAACAAAACGCTGATATTAAATTTACAGGTGACCCGAACTGGCTGCCCTTTGAGGCTTTTGACAATAATGGTAATTATATTGGTATTGTGTCTGAGCATCTAAAACTTATAGAAGAGAAAACGGGTATCACCTTCAAATTGAGCCCTAGCCAAACGTGGACAGAGTCAACTGAAAAAGCCAAGCAAGGCTTGGTGGATATACTGTCCGAAACGGACGATTCTGATTTAATATCGCACCTGAATTTCACAACACCTTATTTATCAAATCCCATTATTATAGCAATGCGCAGTGAGGAAAATTATACAGAAAATCTGAATGCGATAAAAAGACAGAAAATTGCGCTCATCAAAGACTATGGTTACACGCCAAAGATTCGGAGAAAATATTCAGGTATTGATTTTATTACGGTAGAGGACATACAAGATGGCCTGCTCGCTGTATCCACTGGAGAAATTGATGCACTATTATGTACACTGGCCCTGTGTAGTTACACCATCGCTGAACTTGGTCTGAATAATGTTAAAATTACTGGTAAAACAGAATTCGAGACGAAGTTGGCTTTGGGCGTGCAAAAAAATAAGCCGGAACTCTTATCTATCTTAAATAAAACGATAAAATCCATCACACCCGAACAACAGCAGGTTATTCTGGATAAGTGGATTAAGCAAAAATACATTGAAAAAACAGATTATACCCTGACCTACCAGATAGTTGCTCTTGCATTGGTGTTGATAGGTCTTTTTGCTTTCTGGAATCGTCGGTTGTCTCAAGAAATTAACTTAAGGAAATCAACCGAAAAAGATCTTATTGGTGCAGAGGAAATATTACGTTTATCTCACCAGCGCTTATCTTTACATCATGAGCATACTCCATTAGCAGTAATCGAGTGGAATACTGATTTCGAAGTCATTAGCTGGAACAAGGCAGCGGAAACCATTTTTGGCTTTACCAAGGAAGAGGCGCTCGGTCACCATGCGACAGAGTTAATCATTTCAAATGACAATAGAGAACAATTAGATAAAGTATGGAATGATTTACTGACAAGTTCGGGAGGTGAACGCCACACGAATGAGAACAAGACTAAAGACGGAAATATGGTCTTATGTGAATGGTACAATACACCATTGATAGATCAAGATGGAAAAGTAATAGGCGTAGCATCTCTTGCTGACGATATTACAGAGAGAAAAATATCTGAAGAGTTAATCTGGAAACAGGCGAATTATGATACGTTAACCGGCTTACCAAATCGTAATATGTTCCAGGATCGACTGTCCCAGGAAATCATTAAAACTAAAAGGGCTGGGCAGTCATTGGCATTACTGCTTGTAGATCTTGATCAATTTAAAGAAGTGAATGATACGCTGGGCCACGATTCGGGTGACCTGCTATTGCAGCAGGCTGGTAAGCGAATAAGCGAGTGTATACGCAGCTCTGATACGGTTGCACGCCTGGGTGGTGATGAATTTTGTATTATCATGGCTGAACTGCCTGATTACACCAAAGTTGAAGATATCGCCCAATTAATCATTAATAAACTGGCCGATGTGTTTTATATAGAAGATGAAGCGGTGCATGTTTCTGGCAGTGTTGGTATTACTTTGTATCCAAACGATGCTACTGATATTGATGTGTTAATGAAAAATGCTGACCAGGCCATGTACGCTGCCAAGAAAAGAGGTCGGAATCGCTATAGCTATTTTACCAAAGCATTGCAAGATGACGCGCAAAAAAGGTTAAGTCTGTCCAATGCACTGCGAGAAGCAGTCAAGGAAAATCATTTCGAGGTCTATTTTCAACCAATTATTAATTTAAATACCGGTCTTATCTGTAAGGCTGAGGCATTGCTACGATGGAATCACCCTGAACGTGGCATGATCAGTCCTTTGGATTTTATTCCGCTGGCTGAAGAAACCGGATTAATCAACAAAATAGGTGCATGGGTATTCAAGGAGTCTGCACAATGGGCCAAACGCTGGAGCACGCAGTTTGATGAAAATTTTCAAATTAGTGTCAACATGTCTCCCGTTCAGTTCAAACAGGAACATCATGTTTTCACAACAGAATGTATCGACTATTTGCAGGAGTTGTCGCTATCGGGCAAAAATATGGTGGTAGAAATAACGGAAGGTTTGCTACTCAATGCGGAACCAGAAATTCTGGACAAACTGTTGTGGCTGCGTGATGCAGGGATTCAAGTAGCTATAGACGACTTTGGCACGGGTTACTCCTCGCTCTCGTATTTACGAAAGTTTCATATTGACTACCTGAAGATTGATCAGTCATTCACACAAAATCTTGTCAGTGACTCAAATGACATGGCGCTTGCGGAAGCCATTATTGTTATGGCACATCGGTTAGGTTTACAGGTGATTTCAGAAGGGGTGGAAACCGATGGGCAGCAACAATTACTTGCTGGTGCTGCTTGCGATTATACACAGGGTTATCTGTATTCAGAGCCCGTACCTCCAGACGTGTTTGAGAGCTTGCTTAAGGCAGAATCGCTCCCAAGCGTATAACCCTTTTTAAGGCACAGTTTGCTTCAATCCTCTACTGCAGATAAATAGATCCCCGGTGTTACTCTTGGTTAAATGTATCCAAAGAAAAATAGGTTCACTAAATGATGTGCACAAGAGCAAAGGTGGTGATTTGGCTATAATCATAAAAGAGCATAGAATACGCACTGGTTAAAAAATGACCATTTTTTATTAATAAGGCGCTATAACGCCCCTTATATTAAATAGGCTAAACCTATTAATAGAATATAATTAATAGGTTTACTCTTAATATTATTCTTACCTAATAAGCAAATAAAACAGTGTTAGAAATTTAAGTTATTGTATTTATATGATTTATCAACAAACATTTGATGTGATTGTGATAGGGGGCGGCCACGCCGGAACCGAGGCTGCTCTGGCTTCTGCTCGTATGGGCGCGAATACCCTGTTATTGACACATAACATCGAAACGTTGGGGCAAATGAGCTGTAATCCGGCCATTGGTGGTATCGGCAAAGGCCATCTGGTCAAGGAAGTGGATGCTATGGGTGGCGTCATGGCGCATGCCGCAGACCTGGGAGGAATCCAGTTTCGTACCCTGAATGCTCGCAAGGGGCCCGCCGTGCGCGCAACCCGTGCCCAGGCCGACCGGGTGTTGTACAAACAAGCTGTTCGGGAAATTCTTGAGAACCAACCCAATCTGAGCCTGTTCCAACAAGCGGTGGATGATCTGATTGTCGATAAAGACAAAGTGGTTGGCGTGGTTACGCAAATGGGCCTGAAGTTTTCAGCCAATTCCGTAGTGCTTACTGTGGGGACATTCCTGGGTGGGCTCATACATATAGGACTGTCCAATTATCAGGGAGGTCGAGCGGGAGACCCTCCATCCAATGCCCTGTCACAACGCCTTCGTGAGCTACCCTTCAGGGTCGATCGATTAAAAACCGGCACACCGCCACGAATTGATGGCCGTAGTATTGACTACAGTGTGATGGAAGAACAACCTGGTGACACACCTCTGCCGGTATTTTCTTACATGGGCAACGTGGATGAGCACCCACAGCAAATTCCCTGCTACATCACCCATACCAATGAGCAAACTCATGACATTATCCGTTCAGGCATGGATCGATCGCCAATGTACACCGGTGTTATTGACGGAGTTGGGCCGCGCTATTGTCCATCCATAGAAGATAAGGTCGTGCGATTTGCAGACAAAAACTCACACCAGATTTTTGTAGAACCGGAGGGTTTGAAAACTCACGAAGTTTACCCGAATGGTATTTCAACCAGCTTGCCGTTTGACGTTCAGTATGAACTCGTCCGTTCAATGAAAGGTTTTGAAAATGCACACATTACCCGACCGGGCTATGCAATTGAATATGATTATTTTGATCCACGCGACTTAAAACCTTCACTGGAAACCAAGTTTATCCAGGGCCTGTTTTTTGCCGGACAAATTAATGGCACCACTGGTTATGAAGAAGCTGCAGCGCAAGGACTGGTGGCCGGTATTAATGCCTGTCGTTTTACACGGGAGCTGGAGCCCTGGTGCCCTAAACGCGATGAAGCTTACATCGGTGTATTAATTGATGATTTAATCACGCGGGGTACAGCAGAACCCTACCGAATGTTTACCAGCCGTGCTGAATATCGCTTGCTACTGCGTGAAGATAATGCCGACTTACGTTTAACGCCGACAGGCCGTGAACTCGGTTTAGTGAACGATAAGCGTTGGCAGGCATTTGAGATAAAACAACAAGCAATAGAAATAGAAAAAAAACGGCTTGCCAGCACCAGTATATCGCCAGAGAAAGTACCCGAGGATGTGCAAACGAAATTATTAGGCCAGACTTTATCTCGTGCTGCAAAACTGGATGAATTGCTCAGCCGCCCCGAAGTCAGTTACGAAAACCTCATGGCACTACCGGGTGCCGGCGCAGCCGTTACAGATGCGGAAGTGGCAGAGCAGGTAGAAATCCAGATTAAATACTCCGGCTACATCAAACGACAACAAGAAGAAATAGCAAAGCATCGAAAACACGAAGAAACAAAAATACCCGAATCAATGGATTACAAGACTGTTAGAGGCCTCTCTTTTGAAGCAACAGAGAAATTGGCTAAAACGAGACCAGTGACCGTAGGGCAAGCCAGTCGCATACCCGGTATGACACCGGCTGCGGTTTCTTTATTATTGGTGCATCTAAAAAAACAACGACGTTCCGCGTGATGATTGTGTGTCTATATTATTAATTTTATTGATATTTTTGAGGATTAAACAAAGAAAAGCACATGCCACAGCACATTGACATGTAAATACGTTGTAAATACACTGTAAGTATGATCGAATTTGAATGGGATACTCGAAAAAATAAGTCGAATCTCAAAAAGCATAACGTTTC
>Ga0316205_10002678_pt1 | contig 18072 bp, 16 predicted proteins | sample 3monthpyrite_MG_FD_204941 | JGI IMG/M metagenome (GOLD analysis project Ga0316205, IMG submission 204941) | Microbial mat bacterial communities from mineral coupon in-situ incubated in ocean water Damariscotta River, Maine, United States -... | ecosystem: Environmental > Aquatic > Marine >... | reverse complement strand
GCTGTACGTATGCCGGGCCTTCGATCGGGTTCAGCGTCGGGTTGATAAATGCTTCCTCGTATTGGTCTTCGTCAAATCGCAGACAACTCGAATAGTCTTGGGTGTCTACAATATTGGGAAGCATGGCATTGTAAATTGCCTCTCCCGGTGCGGTGGTCCAGCTGAACGGTACAAGCGAAATCACGACATCGCCGGGGTCTGAGCTGTTCAAAATGGTTGTCACGAATTGCTTGGCTGCGATTTTCAGGTTGGTCAGCTTGGTCCCGCTCATGGAGCCAGACACGTCAAGGACAAGGGCCACCTCCAGTTTGGGTGTGCGGACTTCGGCTGTGGCACCGCCGCCAGCATCCAGCGTGTTCACACCCATCAGTTTGATCAGATAGGTGTTTAGGGTCATATCGGCCGAGGCGGTCACTGTACGGGAATTGAGTGTCGCTACGATATCGTCGTCACCGATTGCATTCAGGTACTCAGCCTTGCCACTCTTGGCAAAAAAGTCTTGAACGATGGCCTTGATCTCTTCGTTGGTGGCCCCTGCGGGCGCACCACCACCAGCCAGAACGGCGCTGTCGGTGACGGCCTGTAACTGTGTGCGTTCCATCTCGTGGCGCATCAGATCAATACTGAGGCCACCCATCGTAAGCATCAACAGGAAGATGAAGAAGGCAATGATGGCCATCCCGCCCTCGTCGTCCTTTTCAAAGGAACGGTACCGGGCATCAAGCCGGGCCATGATGGCACCCCGAAGCGAGCGTTTGCTCAGCTGATTGCGTGTCACGTTCAATTTCATGTCGTCACCTCTTTGAGCGGATTCAAGCCCGGAAAACACGTTAATCCACCCTCTTCATTAACAATTTCTGTGGCTGAATTATGGCAAAAAAGCGAATAAATACGAAGGATTAGCTCTTATATCTCAACAATATAGAGAGGTATTGTCGGTTGTTTCCAAATGGGTTGGTAATGCGCCTTGAAGTTGCATGTCCGTTGGCGTGGCAGGGTGGATTTTACGCATTGGGTGGACAAAATTGTCGCAGGCATTAACCATACCTTCACATCCGGCGCGTCAAAACCAACAAGACCAAGCAATTCCCGGATGACAGAGGGAGAGAGAATATGTCGCCAGCCAAAGAGCCGAGCTTTCGTGAAAGTGTGGACCTGATGTTCAACCGGGCCGTTGCCCTGATGGACCTGCCACCCGGGCTGGAAGAAAAGATCCGGGTCTGCAATGCCACCTACACGGTGCGCTTCGGGGTGCGCCTGCGCGGGCAGATTCATACCTTTACCGGCTATCGCTCGGTGCATTCGGAGCATATGGAGCCTGTGAAGGGCGGTATCCGCTTTGCGATGGGCGTCAATCAGGACGAGGTCGAGGCGCTTGCCGCCCTGATGACCTATAAATGTGCTTTGGTCGAGGCACCTTTTGGTGGCTCAAAGGGCGGTTTGCGCATTGATCCGCGCGAATGGGACGAACATGAGTTGGAACGGATCACCCGCCGTTTCGCATATGAGCTGGCCAAGCGCGACCTGATCCATCCTTCTCAGAACGTGCCCGCCCCCGATATGGGCACCGGCGAACGCGAGATGGCCTGGATCGCCGATCAGTATCGCCGTATGAACACCACCGACATCAACAGCCGCGCCTGTGTGACGGGCAAGCCGGTGAATGCAGGTGGCATTCAGGGCCGGACCGAGGCAACGGGGCGCGGTGTGCAATACGCGCTGCAAGAGTTTTTCCGTCACCCTGAAGACATCAAGGCCGCAGGCCTGAAAGGCACGCTTGATGGCAAGCGCGTGGTCGTGCAGGGCCTTGGCAACGTGGGCTACCATGCGGCCAAGTTCCTGAGTGAAGAGGACGGCTGCAAGGTGACCGCGATCATCGAACGCGATGGCGGGCTGATGGACGAAAGCGGTCTGGATGTTGAGGCGGTGCGCAACTGGATCGCCAAACACGGCGGAGTAGATGGCTATCCGCAGGGCAAATACATCCGTGATGGCTCGAAATATCTTGAACATGAGTGCGATATCCTGATCCCTGCCGCCCTGGAAGGCGTGATCAACATGTCCAACGCCGCCAATATCACGGCTCCGGTGATCATCGAGGCCGCCAACGGCCCTGTTACAGCCGGCGCGGACGAGATTTTACGCGAAAAGGGCTGTGTGATTATCCCGGATATGTTTGCAAATGCGGGCGGTGTGACTGTGTCCTATTTTGAATGGGTCAAGAACCTGAGCCATATCCGTTTTGGACGGATGGGCCGTCGGCAAGAGGAAGCCCGGCACGAACTGATCGTGCGGGAGTTGGAAAAGCTTGACGACCATCTGGGCGATGCCTGGACCATGACCCCGAATTTCAAGTCGAAATATCTGCGGGGTGCGGGTGAATTGGAGCTGGTCCGCTCGGGGCTGGATGACACCATGCGCGCGGCCTACCAGTCCATGCGTGAGGTCTGGCACGAACGCGATAACGTGACCGATCTGCGTACCGCGGCGTATCTGGTATCAATCGGCAAGGTTGCCACCAGCTACCGCGCGCTGGGCCTGTAAAAGATGGCGGCAGGTGTGGTTGATCATACCTGCCGCTGCGGGGCCACGCATGTGCGTGCCGACGTGCCGGGCGCGACGGCGGGCACCCGCCTGATCTGTTATTGCAAGGATTGCCAGACGGCTGCGCGGTTGCATTCAGAGGCCGATGATATGCTTTCGCCTGCGGGTGGCACTAACATCTGGCAAACCACCCCCGACCGGGTTGAGATCGTGACTGGTGCTGAGCATCTGAAAGTGATCCGCCTGTCGCCCAAGGGCCTGATGCGTTGGCACGCGGGCTGTTGCGGCACACCCATGTTCAACACGTTGCCCAATGTGAAACTGCCATTCCTTGGCATGATCCTGCGCCAATCCACCCGTGCGGAGGCCGACGCCGTTTATGGCAAAATCCGCTGTCATGCCTCGACCGGATCGGCGCCCCCCGGTGGCGGTGCACCCACGCGCGACAAGGGCTTCAAACGAGCCGGTTTTGACGTGCTGCAACGAATGCTGGCCGCCTGGCTGAGTGGGCGCAGCAAAGACAATCCTCTGATTGGAGAGGGCGGCGTGCCGATCACCCCGGTTGAGATAATTACGAAAGATCAACGCCGGGCTGCCACGCCCTCTCACCTATCCTGAAGCTCCAAACTTGCGGCTAAGTGCGGTTTGGAAAATGCGTGTTTGCTTCGCCTTCCGCGGTAGGGGTCGCACGTTGACCTGCGTTTGTCGAAATGGGCTGAGCGGACACTGAGCCCCATTGCTATCCGGGACGGAACTTGGTTGAGTTCGGCCAATGGCAAGAGGAGAGGCTTGATGCGCTTTTCAGGGCTGCGCGTTCTCAAAGAAGGTTTGACCGGCAATAAAGGCTGGCAGGCCCATTGGCGTGACGCCAAGCCGAAGCCCGAGTATGATGTGGTCATCATCGGCGGTGGCGGTCATGGGCTGGCTACGGCCTATTACCTTGCCAGAAACCACGGGATCACCAATGTCGCGGTGCTGGAAAAGGGCTATCTGGGCGGTGGCAATGTCGGGCGCAACACCACCATTGTCCGCGCCAACTATTTTTTGCCAGGCAATTCCGAGTTTTACAGCCATTCCTTAAAGCTATGGGAGGGGCTGGAGGACGACCTCAATTACAACGTCATGCATTCGCAACGGGGACAGATCGGCCTGTTCCACAATGATGGCCAACGCGATGCCGCGATCCGCCGGGGCAATGCGATCCGCAATCAGGGCGATGATGCCGAATTGCTGAGTGTTGGGGATCTGAAGCAGATCCTGCCCTATCTCGACTATGATCAAACCCGCTTTCCGATCTATGGCGGATTGCTGCAACGCCGCGCCGGCACCGCGCGCCATGATGCGGTGGCCTGGGGCTTTGCCCGGGGCGCCAGCGAACGCGGCGTGGACTTGATTCAGAACTGCGAAGTCACCGGCATTGATATCAAGAATGGCGTGGCCAAGGGTGTTCAAACCACGCGCGGCGCGATCCGGGCCAAGAAGGTGGCAATCATCGTCGCTGGGCGCACATCCCAGGTGGCGGCGATGGCCGGTATGCGCCTGCCGATTGAAAGCCATGTGTTGCAGGCCTTCGTGACCGAGGGGTTGAAACCCGTGATCGACCATGTGGTCAGCTTTGGCATGGGCCATTTCTATATCAGCCAGTCGGACAAGGGTGGTTTGGTCTTTGGCGGTGACCTTGATTTCTATGCTTCTTACGCGGCGCGCGGCAACCTGCCGATGGTTGAACATGTGATGGAGGCCGGCATGACCCTGATGCCGATGATCGGCAAATCCAAGGTTTTGCGCAGTTGGGGTGGGATCATGGATATGACGCCCGATGGCAGCCCGATCATCGACAAGACGCATATTGACGGTCTCTACCTGGATTGCGGCTGGTGTTACGGCGGGTTCAAGGCGGTGCCTGGCTCAGGCTATTCGATGGCCCATCTGGTAGCCACGGATCAGCATCACGAACCGGCGGCGCGCTTCCGGCTGGATCGGTTCCGCACAGGCCACGGATTGATGGATGAGGAGGGCACCGGTGCGCAGCATAATCTACATTAGCGCGGCTTTCGCGGCAGGTATGGTGGTGGCGCTGGATGGGTACGTGCCTTTCAAGAGTAGAGAACTGAGATGCGATTGACCTGTCCCCATTGCGGAGACCGCGACCGGCGCGAGTTTTATTACGTTGGTGATGCGCTGGCTTTGCAGCGCCCCGACGGCGATGCGTCCGTCGAGGCGTGGGATGACTATATCCACAACCGCGATAACCCCGCGGGGGTGACCCGCGATCTCTGGTATCACGAATCCGGCTGTTCCGCCTGGCTGATGGTGACGCGCAATACGGTCACGCATGAGGTTCTGGGTGTTGAACTGGCCAGTGATGTGAAGGAGGCCAATACATGAGGCTGTCCAGCGGTGGGCTGATTGATCGCGACGCCCCGATCCAGTTTTCCTTTGACGGGCATCACTATCATGGGTTCGAGGGTGACACGCTGGCCTCGGCCCTTCTGGCCAATGATGTGCGTCTGGTGGGGCGGTCGTTTAAATATCACCGTCCACGCGGGATTCTGACCGCCGGTAGTGAAGAGCCGAACGCGCTTGTCACGCTGGGTCTGGAAGGCGCGCAGGAGCCGAATGTGCGGGCGACCACGGCCGAATTGTTCGAAGGGATGCTGGCGCGCAGTCAGAACCGCTGGCCGTCTCTGGGCTTTGACATTCTGGGCCTGAACGATTGGGCGGCGCCTTTTCTAAGTGCCGGGTTCTATTACAAAACCTTTATGTGGCCCAAGGCATTCTGGGAAAAACTGTACGAGCCGGTGATCCGCCGCGCGGCGGGTCTGGGGGCACTGTCCGGGGCGCATAACACCGATAAATACGAAAAGGCCTATGCGCATTGCGATCTGCTGGTGATCGGTGCGGGGCCTGCGGGTTTGATGGCCGCGCTGACAGCGGCGCGTGCCGGGGCTGATGTGATCCTGGCCGAGGAAGATACGCGCACAGGCGGGCGGCTGAACGGTGAAACCTATGAGGTGGATGGGCAGCCAGGTCATCTTTGGGCGGTAGAGATCACTGCAAAGCTGGCCGAACTGGACAACGTGCGGATCATGACTCGCACCACCGTTACCGGGGCTTATGATCAGGGCACGTATGGCGCGTTGGAACGCTCGTCTCCCGAACGGCGCAATCGCAAGGGCGCGCCGGTGGAAACCTTCTGGCGGATCGTTGCGCAGCGGTCCGTGCTGGCCGCAGGAGCCCTGGAACGCCCCGTGGCATTTCAAAACAATGACCGGCCCGGGATCATGAATGCGGGTGCGGTCCGCGCTTATCTCAATCGCTGGGGCGTCAGCCCGGGCAAGAACGTGGCAGTGTTTGGCAATACCGACAGCGCCCATCGCACCGCCGCCGATCTGATCGCGGCGGGCATCCATGTCAGCGCATTGGTTGATGCACGGCCCCATGCCACCACCGATCTGGATGTGCCATTTTATGCCGGTGCGCAGGTCAGCAACGCAGACGGTAGCAAGCGGCTTGAGGCCGTCACCGTGCAAAGCGTCAGCGGACAGGACAAGATTCAGACTGATTGTCTGGCGATGTCTGGCGGGTGGAACCCATCGGTACATCTGACCTGCCATATGGGCGGGCGGCCTGAATGGGATGTGGATATTCAGGCCTTTGTCCCGACACCAAATTCAATTCCCGGTATGGGCGTCGCGGGTGCTGCGGCGGGCCGGTTTTCCACCCGCGCCTGTCTGGAACACGGGGTTGAGGCCGCAACCGAGGCCCTCGGCGCGCTGGGCATGAATGCCCCGGAGGTCACAATCCCCGGCTCGGACGATGGGGTCTATGACATCACCCCACTCTGGACCGTTCCCGGCAAGGGCCGCGCGTGGCTCGATTTCCAGAACGATGTGACGGTCAAGGATGTGAAACAGGCCGCGCAGGAAAATTTCAAATCCGTCGAACATATGAAGCGTTACACGACGCAAGGTATGGCTCCGGATCAGGGCAAGAACTCGAACGTGGCTGCCTTGGCCGTGCTAGCGGATGCGACGGGCAGCGGTATTCCTGAAACGGGCACCACCACGTTCCGCCCGCCCTATGTGCCGGTCAGCATCGCGGCGCTGGGGGCCGGGGCGCAAGGCGCTGGCTTTGCGCCGCAACGCTATACCACCTCTCATAAGGTCAGCGTGGCGCGCGGTGCGCCGATGATCGAAGTGGGGCTGTGGTATCGCCCAAGTTACTTCCCGCAGGGTGACGAGACCACATGGCGGCAAAGCTGTGACCGAGAGGTCACGATGGTGCGCGAGGCGGTCGGGATTTCTGACGTCTCGACCCTTGGCAAGATCGACATTCAGGGCCCCGATGCGGGCGCGTTTCTGGATTTCGTTTACACCAACACCTTTTCGACGCTGAAAGAGGGCCGGGTGCGCTATGGCCTGATGCTGCGCGAAGATGGGCATGTGATGGATGACGGGACCACCGCGCGGTTGGGGCCACAGCACTATCTGATGACCACCACCACGGCGGCGGCAGGACAGGTAATGCGGCATCTGGAATTCGTGCTTCAGTGCCTGTGTCCGCAGATGGATGTGCGCTTTACATCCGTGACAGAACAATGGGCGCAATTTGCCGTGGCAGGGCCGAAAGCGCGCGCCTTGCTGGAAGAGTTGTTGGAGCAATCGCTGGCCGATTGGCCCTTCATGGGCTGTGGCGATGTCAGCATTGGCGGCGTGGCCGCGCGATTGTTCCGCATCTCGTTCTCGGGTGAACACGCCTATGAGCTGGCCGTGCCCAGCCGTTATGGCGAAAGCCTGTTCAAAGAATTGATCGCGCGGGCCGAGGCGGTGGGCGGTGGACCCTATGGGATGGAGGCGCTGAACGTGCTGCGTATCGAGAAGGGCTTTATCACCCATGCCGAAATTCATGGTCGTGTCACCGCCTTTGACATCGGAATGGAGCGGATGGTGAGTGCCAGGAAAGACTGCATCGGCCAAGCTGCCGCGGCACGTCCGGGCCTTTGGGGGGACGAGCGTGAACAACTGGTGGGTCTGCGTCCGGTGGGCGAGGCCAAACTGTTGGTGGCGGGTGCACATCTGTTTGCCAAGGATGACGAGGCCGTGCGCGTGAATGATCAGGGCTATATCACCTCGGTAGGATACTCGCCGACATTGGGCACCCCGCTAGCGATGGGGTTTTTGAAAAACGGCCGTGCGCGTCATGGCGAGGTGGTGCGCATGGTTGAGCATCTGAAGGGTGTCGAGACCCTGTGCGAGGTGACCGATCCGGTGGTGCTGGACCCCGAAGGAGGGCGGATGCGTGGTTAAGCTGCAAGCGATATCGCCCTGCGCGGGGCTGTTGCCGATCGCCATTGGCGATGTCACCCTGAGTGAAGTGGAGCCGGGCGTGATGACGTCACTTGCTCCATGCAAAGGTGCAGACACGGCGTTTGGCGAAGCTTTGAAGGCGGCGCATGGCATGGCCGTCCCGGCGCCGAACCGGGCCACGGGCAAAGAGGGCGCGCGCGCGGTCTGGTTCGGGCAACGGATGGTGTTGCTGATGGGCCCTGCTGCCAACGCGGGTTTGGCCAAACACGCCGCCCTTGTCGATCAATCCGATGCCTGGGCCGTCGTGCGGCTTGAAGGCGCGGGCGCGCGCGATGTGTTGGCGCGGCTGACGCCGATTGATCTGCGCGCAACCGTGTTCAAACGCGGCCACACGGCGCGCACCGAACTGCAGCATATGATGTCCTCGGTCACGCGGATCGGGCCGGACAGCTATCAGATCATGGTGTTTCGCGCCTTTGCCCAAACGCTGGTGCATGATCTGAAAACCGCGATGGAGGGCGTGGCCGCGCGGTAAGTCGGCCAGAAATTGCGTGGCCGCCATATGCCGCTGACAACCCTGTTTGGGTAAGATAGGGTGCCGCCGATCTAGTGATTCACGAGGGTTTTGCCGATGTTGCGTTTCATAGTCTGTCTGCTGTTGCTTGCCACGCCGGTGGTGGCGCAGGACAAGGCCGAACTTTGCGAAATATCGTCCGGCATTGTCGGGGCTGCGGTGGTTGAACGTCAGGATGGGCAGGCCGCTGATATGGCCGTCAAAGCGGTGGTCGCCGATCTTCCCGAAGATCAGGCCGCCTATGAGGGCGCTGTGCAACCTATCGTCGACTGGGTCTATACACTGCCCGAAGATCAGTTGGGCGATGAAGTGGCAACCTCGTATGAAACGGCCTGTCTTGAGCAATAAATAAAGACCTGCACGGGCTGGACTCGGGGCGCGCACGCGCCAATATAGTCCCTATGAGCCTGCCACCCGGATTTCTTGACGACCTGCGCACGCGTACCTCCTTGTCACAGGTGGTGGGGCGCAAGGTCATGTGGGACACCCGCAAATCCAATCAGGGCAAGGGCGATCTGTGGGCACCATGCCCGTTCCATCAGGAAAAAACCGCCAGCTTTCATGTCGATGACCGCAAGGGGTTCTATTACTGCTTTGGCTGTCACGCCAAGGGCGATGCGATTTCGTTCGTGCGCGAAACCGAGAATGTCGATTTCATGGAAGCGGTGCGCATTCTGGCCAGCGAGGCCGGGATGCCGATGCCCGAACGCGACCCGCAGGCACAGGCCAAGGCCGACCGGCGCACGCAACTGAGCGATGTGATGGAGATCGCGGTGCAGTATTTTCGCCTGCAACTGAAAACCGGGGCCGGGGCGGTCGCACGTGACTACCTTGCCGGGCGCAAGCTGTCCGAGGCGGCACTGGAGCGGTTCGAGATCGGGTTTGCGCCCGACGTCTGGCAGGGCCTTTGGGATCACCTGAAGGGCAAGAATATCGAGGATGATCTGATCCTTGGTGCCGGACTGGCCAAGCCCTCGCAAAAGGGCGGCAAGCCTTACGATACGTTCCGGGGTCGCATCATGTATCCGATCCGCGATGCCCGGGGGCGGGCAATCGCATTTGGCGGGCGGGCGATGGACCCCAATGACAACGCCAAATACCTGAACTCGCCCGAGACCGAGCTGTTTGATAAATCCCGCACGCTGTATAATCACGGACCTGCACGCGAGGCGGCGGGCAAGGGCCAGCCCCTGATCGTGGCCGAGGGCTATATGGATGTGATCGCGCTGGCGGAAGGCGGGTTTGGGGCCTCTGTCGCCCCCTTGGGGACGGCGGTGACCGAACATCAGTTGCAGATGTTGTGGCGCGTTGCGGATGAGCCGATCATTGCTTTGGATGGCGATACTGCAGGCCTGCGCGCGGCACACCGGGTGATTGATCTGGCGCTGCCGATGCTGGAGGCCGGGAAAAGCCTGCGCTTTGCGATCATGCCCGAAGGTCAGGATCCTGACGATCTTATCCGTGCCGAAGGCGCGGCAGGGGTGCAGGCCTATCTGGATCGGGCGTTGCCGATGGTGCAATTGCTGTGGCAACGCGAGACCGAAGGACGTGTGTTTGACAGTCCCGAACGCAAGGCGGCGCTGGACAAGGCCCTGCGCGAAAAGATCATGCTGATCCGCGATCCGTCGATCCGCACGCATTACGGGCAGGCGATCAAGGATATGCGGTGGGAGTTGTTTTCGCCGCGCCGCGCACCGCAAGGCAAAGGCAATTGGCAAGGCAAGGGACGCAAGTGGAACGCGCCTGATCCGGCAAGTGCTTCGGCCAAATCCTCGCTGCTGGTGGCGGCGGGCGAACGTGCCGAGATGCATATGCGCGAAGCCGTGATCCTGGCCACGCTGATCTGTGCGCCGGAAATCTGCGATGAATTCGAGGCTGCAGTTGAGGCGATGGAGTGTGCGGGGCCTGATCACGCTCAGTTGCGCAACCTGATCCTGCGCCATTTCCATGCAGGCCATGAGACACTGAAAACCCACATTGCTCAGGAGATGGGAGAGGGTGCCCTTGAAAAGCTGCTGGGCTTGCCCCATGTCGCGCTGGCACCATCTGTGCGCCATCCCGGAGAGTTGGGCATCGCCCGCATGACCGTGGCCGAGGAATTGGCCAAGCTGGATGCGCAGCGTGGATTGCGGGCCGAGATTACAGAAGCATCTGAAGACATTACCCAGATCTCTGATGAGTCCGTGACATGGCGGTTAAGCCAGGCAGCCGAGGCTCATAACAAGGCTGTGCGCAGCGAAAGCGATGACAAGGCGGAATACGATACGGGCGACAATGGGGCCCGAATCAAGCGAGACGAGAAGGCGCAATTCGAGGCGTTGTTGAACCAGATCACTTATTCCAAGCGAGAGCGCTAGCCCATCTGCTTAGGATTAGGTAAAGAAAACAGGGTAAACGGGTGTGCGAATCAGTGATTCGCGCTAATGATTCGTAACAAGCGAATCACCTACTGCCCGCCAAAGTGAGGAGACCTTGATGGCCGCCAAAGATAATGACGACCAGAAGACGGACGATCAGGAGTCCGAAATCTCGCTGGATATGAGCCAGACCGCTGTCAAAAAGATGATCGCCGAGGCCCGCGAGAAAGGCTACATCACTTACGATCAGCTCAATCAGGTTCTACCGCCCGATCAGGTTTCTTCGGAACAGATCGAGGACGTGATGTCGATGCTCAGCGAAATGGGCATCAATATCATCGAGAACGAAGAGGTTGAAGACGAAGAGCAAAAGACCACCGCCGTGGCCGAAATCGGCCGCAAGGGTGAGATCACGCTTGGCTCGGGCAAGGAAGAAAAACTGGATCGCACCGACGATCCGGTGCGTATGTATCTGCGCGAAATGGGCAGCGTCGAGCTGCTGTCGCGCGAGGGCGAAATTGCCATCGCCAAACGCATCGAGGCCGGCCGCAACACGATGATTGCGGGCCTGTGCGAAAGCCCGCTGACCTTTCAGGCGATCACGATCTGGCGCGACGAACTTCTGGGCGAAGACATCCTGCTGCGCGATGTGATCGACCTTGAGGCGACATTCGGCAATCAGATGGGCGAGGAAGACGACACCGCGCCCGTCGTGGATGCCGCCAATGTCACTACGGCCCCATCCGCCAAGAAGGAAGAAACCCAGGAAGTCGACGCCGACGGCAACCCGATTGCCACCGACGATGACGACGATGATGATGACGAACAGGCCAACATGAGCCTGGCGGCGATGGAGGCTGCGCTGAAACCGCGCGTGCTGGAAACGCTGGATCGCATCGCGGATGATTATGAAAAGCTGGCCGAAATGCAGGACAGCCGGATTTCGGCCACGCTGAACGAAGATGACTCGTTTTCCAAGAAGCAGGAAAACACCTATCAAAAGCTGCGTTCGGAAATTGTTGAACTGGTGAACGAACTGCACCTGCACAACAACCGGATCGAAGCGTTGATTGACCAGCTTTATGGCATCAACCGCCGGATCATGCAGATTGATAGCGCGATGGTGAAGCTGGCCGATCAGGCCCGCATCAACCGCCGCGAATTTGTCGAAGAATATCGCGGTCGCGAACTGGACCCGAACTGGCTGGACGATATGGCCAAGAAATCGGGCCGCGGCTGGCAGATGTTCATGGAACGCAGCCCTGAAAAAGTGACCGATCTGCGTGCCGACATGGCGCAGGTGGGGCAATATGTGGGTCTGGATATCTCCGAATTCCGCCGCATCGTACAACAGGTTCAGAAGGGCGAGAAAGAAGCCCGTCAGGCCAAGAAGGAAATGGTCGAGGCGAACTTGCGTCTGGTGATCTCGATTGCCAAGAAATACACCAACCGTGGCTTGCAATTCCTTGATCTTATTCAGGAAGGCAATATCGGCCTGATGAAGGCGGTTGATAAGTTTGAATACCGCCGTGGTTACAAATTCTCGACCTACGCAACTTGGTGGATCCGGCAGGCGATCACGCGCTCGATTGCGGATCAGGCGCGCACGATCCGTATTCCGGTCCACATGATCGAGACCATCAACAAGCTGGTGCGTACGGGGCGTCAGATGCTGCACGAAATCGGTCGTGAACCGACGCCCGAAGAACTGGCCGAAAAGCTGCAGATGCCGCTTGAGAAGGTCCGCAAGGTAATGAAAATCGCCAAGGAGCCGATCAGCCTTGAAACCCCGATTGGCGACGAAGAAGACAGCCAGCTGGGCGATTTCATCGAAGACAAGAACGTGATCCTGCCGCTGGACAGCGCCATTCAGGACAACCTGAAGGAAACCACGACGCGAGTTCTGTCCTCGCTCACCCCGCGCGAAGAACGCGTATTGCGGATGCGCTTTGGCATTGGCATGAATACCGATCATACGCTGGAAGAAGTGGGTCAGCAGTTCAGCGTGACCCGCGAACGCATCCGTCAGATCGAAGCCAAGGCCCTGCGCAAGCTGAAACACCCCAGTAGGTCGCGCAAACTGCGGTCGTTTCTGGATCAGTAAAGGTTCAACGCCTGAAGCCGCCGTTTTCATAGATCATGACCCAGATGTCCGATCTGCCCGCCGATCTGGCTGAGGTCTTGAGCGGTACGGATCTGATCGTCTTTGATGGCGAATGCGTTCTGTGCTCGGGTTTCTTTCGCTTTATGCTTGCCCGTGACAGGGATGCGCGATTTCGTTTCGTGCTGGCCCAATCTGATCTGGGCACGCGGATTTATCGGGCGTTGGGTCTGTCAGTCGTGGATTACGAGACCAATCTGGTGATCGTCGACGGGCGAATTTATTGCAAGCTGGATGCCTTTGCCGCCGCGATCCAAGTCATTGGCTGGCCTTGGCGATTGTTGTCAGCCCTGCGCTTTCTGCCACCTATCATCAAGGGACCGGCATATGATTTAATCGCGCGCAATCGCTATCGGATATTCGGACGGTATCAGACCTGTATGCTGCCTGACGCAAACCTGCGCGCCCGTTTCCTGCCCGGAGGCTGGGAATGAGTGGCGATCCGTTCTGGTACGCAATCACAGCTGCTGAGTTGGTCGTGGACGAGGGCGTGATGGCCTTTCATATGGGTTTGGGCACCAAGCACTATGCGGGTGATTGCGACATTGTCCGTGGCCGAAATCCATTGGTGCGCGCACTTCTGAGAAGTGCAGGCTTCCCAGAAGAGGGGCGGAATGTGCCGGTGCACCTGACCTTGATCACAACGCCCGAAGGGGCCGAATGGCATCGTGATTTTGACGAGCATGTCACCCGGTCGTTCATGCGTTGGTCAGCCTCTTCGCAACGCGTTACCGAGCGTTTCGGCCCGTTTACAGTCGATATGAGATTCGGCGCCGAAAACCGCAGCTTGCTGGTCCATATTGCCCGCCTGCGATGTCTGGGACTACCCGTTCCGGGTTTCCTGTGCCCGCGCAGCGAAACGCGGGAATACATGGATGCGGCTGGCCGGTTTTGTTTCGATGTGTCGGCTCATCTGCCGTTGTTTGGCCTATTGATCCGGTATCGTGGCCGTGTCCTACCCGTCGATTGATCGTTGATCATCAAACAGGACATGCCAAGCGCCAGATGCTAAACTGATCTTTAATAAGATCAAAGGAGATTGCCATGCACCGCTGGATCGCGATTGCTTTTGTCGGCCTAGTGGCCAGCCCCGCCGCCGCCAGCGGCTGTTTCGGCGCAGGTGAACCGCTGTTTCACTGCACATTGAAAAACGGCACGCGGGCGCTCGATGTCTGCCTGCAGGATGATGTCGGCATTTATCGGTATGGTCCGCCGGGGGCGGCGCCCGAGTTGCTGTTGGCGCAGCGGGTCGAGCGGATGTTCATGTGGCCCTGGAACGGTGTCGGCAGTTCGATCTACGAAGAGGTTGGCTTTTCCAATGGGGATGTCGATTACACCGTCTATTATTCTGTCAGCCGGATCGCGGCGGATGAGCCGGACGTGGAGGGCGGTATCCGCGTCACTAAGGCGGATCAGACATTGGCTGAACTGGCCTGCGACCCCGGCAGCGTGGACGCGCGCGAGTTTTATCCGGTCTACGAGGCCAAGGAAGCCAAGGGCCAGTGCTGGGATCGCAATGCGTTCAGCTGGGGCGCGTGCTAGCCCGACCATGCAAACCACATTCACGATCTCTACGCAGGGGCAGGGCCTTTATGAAGTGACCCGCGAGGTGACGCGCTGGGTTGGGGCGCAAGCGGTACATACCGGATTGCTGACCCTGTTTATCCGCCATACCTCGGCCAGCCTGTTGATCCAGGAAAACGCCGATCCCGAAGTGCAAAGCGATTTACGGGCGTATTTCCAGCGCCTTGTGCCACCTACATCTGATCCGTCCATGTCTTACCTGACCCATACCTATGAAGGACCGGATGATATGCCTGCCCATATCAAGGCCGCGATGATGCCGGTGTCATTGTCGATCCCGATCAGCGATGGCCGGTTGGCATTGGGCACCTGGCAGGGGATTTATGTGTTTGAACATCGCGATGCGCCGCACACACGTCAGGTGATCGCGCATCTCAGCGGAGATACGATATGAACGCCACGTCCGATGCCTGGGTCGAGGCCCACAAACAAGATCTCTCTGACTGGACCGCGACGATCTTTGATTTCGCTGAACCGGCCTGGCGCGAATATCGCTCGGCGGAATGGTATGTGGCTCGGTTGCGCGAAGAAGGCTTCACCGTCGAGGAAGGATCAGGCGGGATGCCCACGGCCTTTTGCGCCGAATGGGGGCAAGGCGACGGGCCCATTGTTGGAATGTACGCTGAATACGACGCGGTGCCGGGCAATTGTCAGGCCGCGCGACCCGAACGTGCGCCGCGCGACGGGTTGGGGTATTTGGCCGCCGGCCATACCGACCCGCATTCCGGGTTGGGTATTGGCGCATTGGGCGGGCTATTGGCGACTAAGGCGGCGATGGAGGCTCAGGGCATCGAAGGAGGTTTGCGTTTTACCGGTGAGCCAGCAGAAAAGGTGCGCGGTTCCAAACCTATCCATGCTGCCAAGGGCTATTATGATGGGTTGTCGGCGATGCTGTCTTTCCATCCGTTCTACATGCTGCCGCTGTGCAACACGGTGCGCTGGGATACGCAATGTGGCGCGGCCTATTCGATGATCTATCGCTTTATCTGTGAACGCCCCGAGACGTGGGGCGCGCAGGACGGCGCGCCCATTCCGCAAAGCCATTCGGACATCCGCGCGCCGGGGGCCAATGACGCGCTGGTTGCGATGTATCAGGCGGGACGCACCCTGCGTGACAGCATGCTGCCTCATCGGGGCGGCTGGTCAATCTCCGAGGCCATTCTGGCAACAGGGCAGGCCACGGCGGACAACCTGCCCGCCCAGCAGGCCGATCTGCAATATATGATTCGGGTGCCTGATCTGGCGATGGCCGAGCAGGTCAGCGCGGCGTTGGATCGCGCGGCCGATCTGGTGGCGCAAATGCATGGGTGCCGGGTGGAGAAACACTGGGTCAGCAAGTCACGCCCGGGCCTGACCAATCACGCGATGGCCGATCTGGTCTGGCAGGAACTGCAAGAGGTGGGCGCACCGGTCTGGAACGATGCGGCGCTGGAGGTCGCGCGCATGGTGCAACGTGCCAGCGGTGCCGAGCCGCTGGAAGCGCCCCTGATTCCCGAATGCACGGCCCTGATCGCCCCGCAAGAGGCCGAGGCGATCCTGCGCCGGTCCCTGTCGCCCGATCAGCTGAATTCAACTTCGGATGATTACACCGATATGTCCTGGCATGCGCCGACAGCGCGGTTTTACATCGCGCGCCCGGCCTTGCGCGGCGGGCCATATCCGGCATGGGCGATGAATGCATTAGGCGGTATTCCGGCCACGATTGATCCGATGGTACAGACGGCGGCCAGGGTGCTGGCGCGCTCGGCGCTCAGAGTGCTGAGCGATGAACCCGTGCGCGCTGCGGCTTGGGCCGAGTTTGAGGTCCGCACGGGGGGCGGCATTGGCGGTGACACATGGTGCCCGCCGCTTTGCGACTACACTCCACCTCTGGATTTCGCCTGGCCCGAATATGTCGAGACGCCACGCGGGCGCGGATGGCATATTCCGGGCTGATACTTAGGCGGATTTACGCCAGAACTTGGAAATATTATCAATCGTTTCAAGTGGTTCGGTGATGCCATGGGCCTTGCGATAGTCCTGAACCGCCTCGGCGCAGGGGGGCAGGGCATAATCATCAATGATGCAGAACCCGCCCGGTGACAGCTTGTGATAGAGGTTGTCCAACGCATCCATGGTTGAACTGTACATATCACCATCCAGCCGCATCACCGCCACCTGCTCAATCGGGGCATCGGGCAGCGTGTCGGCAAAGAAGCCCTTGAGAAACTTCACCTGATCATCCAGCAGACCGTAGCGTTCAAAATTATGGCGCACGGTGTCTTCGGAGACGGCCAGAAAATCATAGGCATGGTGGACGTCACCGGCATCAGATGGGTACTTGTCAGGTTCAGGCAGAGGCAGACCCTGAAAACTGTCGGCCACCCAGACAGTACGATCCGTGACCCCAAGCGCCTTGAGGATACCACGCATCAGAATGCACGACCCGCCACGCCACACACCGGTTTCGATCAGATCGCCGGGTACGTCATCGGCCACCACCTGGCGCACGCAATGCTCCAGATTGTCCAGCCGCTTCATGCCCACCATCGTGTCGGCGTAACCGGGCCACGTCTCGCCCCCTTCACGCGCCTCTTCGGTGTAGTCGCGCACAGCGCCCAGCGTCAGCCCGCGTTTGCCGAGAAACTTGTTCACATTCCGGATCAGCCCTTGGGTCATGGCCGACTTGCGGCGGCTGAAATAGCCGATCGGCATCGGCGGTTCGGGCCAGATGCTGAAGGTCAGGGTTTTTTTCAACAGGTCGATATATAGCTGATCAGGGGTTGGCATGGGCCGGGCCTCGGTGCGAAGAAAATGTTGCCTTGCTCTCTGGCAGGCGGTGCCCAACCTGTCAATGCAGGCGCAGTGTGCCCTATATGCAGCGGTTGCATTTCCCCTCTACCCAAAACCTTGCGGCTGTCCTATAGTGGCTGTGGATAACTGGGCGTTAGACCCATGTGGATTGAGGCAAGGACAGAAAAGGGGACCGGCTGATGCGCTGCCCGTTTTGCGGAAATATAGATACCCAAGTGAAAGATTCGCGCCCGGCGGAGGATCATGTGTCGATCCGGCGGCGGCGGTTTTGTCCGGCCTGTGGCGGGCGTTTTACCACCTATGAACGTGTACAACTACGTGATCTGGTGGTTGTGAAAACCAATGGCCGGCGTGAAGATTTCGACCGCGACAAGTTGGAACGCTCGATCCGGATCGCGCTTCAGAAACGTCCCGTGGAACCGGAACGCGTGGAACAGATGATCTCGGGCATCGTGCGGCGGCTGGAATCCCTGGGCGAAACCGACATCCCCTCGAAAGTCGTGGGTGAGATCGTGATGGAAAGCCTGGCGCGGATTGATACTGTCGCCTACGTGAGATTTGCCAGTGTTTACAAGAACTTCCAGGCGGCGGATGATTTTGATAAATTCGTCAGCGAATTGCGCCCGGATGGCGAACAGGGCGAGCCTGAGGGCGCGTGAGCCCCGATGACACCACGCATATGACGCTGGCCCTTGCCCTGGGCCGACGTGCGCAGGGGGCCACATGGCCCAACCCTGCGGTGGGCTGTGT
>Ga0316205_10002677_pt1 | contig 18077 bp, 13 predicted proteins | sample 3monthpyrite_MG_FD_204941 | JGI IMG/M metagenome (GOLD analysis project Ga0316205, IMG submission 204941) | Microbial mat bacterial communities from mineral coupon in-situ incubated in ocean water Damariscotta River, Maine, United States -... | ecosystem: Environmental > Aquatic > Marine >... | reverse complement strand
CTACAATGCTTTGGATATCTCCGAGTTTCACCATATGCGAATTAACCACAGTGAACTCTTTGCAGATCAAACAAACCACATTAATGGAATAGAGAATTTCTGGAACCAAGCCAAGCGTCATATGCGCAAATTTAATGGCATCAAAGCAGATAATTTTTACTGGTTTTTAAAGGAGTGTGAATGGCGCTTCAACGGAGGCAATCATGCAGAGCTCTTAAAGCAATTAAAATCATGGTATAAACACACCAAACATTAACCCTTAGCTACTTCAGCCCCTAAAACAATATTAGAAAATCAAAATGCCACCTAGCAACCATACACATTGCCAAGCCGCTCAAGCCAACCGCACCAGCCAAAACTTGTCAAAGAGTGTGTCTTTCCCCACGCACGTACTAAAGAAAAGAAAGCACGATTGCACAACAATGGCTATACGTAATGCGGGCGAAAGTGGTGAAATTAAAGCAATTACAATAAACAAACTTTTCGGTAGGCGGACAGTGAAGTGCCTTGAAATCCCGCACTACGCATAGCCGAGACCGTTGTGGTGCATTTAAGACTAACTTTTAGAATACACCAGAATTCCTGTTTGAATCCAAAAATTTATATTATATTTGTATCTAATTGGATACATTTTTTAAATGATAATTACCGAGAAAACAGTAGAATTTGATAAGTGGATTAGAAAGCTCAAAGATATTCGGGCGAAATCTAAAATACTTTTTCGAATTCAAAAACTCGAAACTGATTAACACTTTGGAGATTGTAAACCAGTTGGAGACGGAATTAGCGAAATGCGAATCAATTACGCTAAAGGTTATAGAATATACTTTAAGGAAAAAGACAACAAAATCGTAATTCTCATAATTGGCGGAGATAAATCAAGTCAACAAAAAGATATAGAGAAAGCGAATAAAATCTGGAACAGAATAAAAAATGATTGATATGGCAACTACAAAATTTGATATTGCGGACTATTTAGACAGCGAAGAAATGATTGCTGAATATCTAAACACAGTGCTTGAAGATGGAGAAAGTTCTGATTTGATAGTAGCAATCGGACATATTGCAAAGGCAATTGGAATGACTAAAATTGCAGAAAAAACTGGAATGAGCAGACCAAGTCTTTATAAGGCATTATCTGACGGAGCAAAACCACAATTTGAAACAATAATGAAAGTACTGAAAGCTATTGGTGGACAAATCAATGTGAAACCAATGTCAGCGTAAAAAAAACGACACCACAACAATGGCTATAAGTAAATGCTTGTTCCCTCCTACTTCTGAAAACCATTTCGGATTTTCTATTCGGTGTGTTCCGCCAGCTGGCGGATAAGTGCTAAACCACGCTAGCGGTCATTGTAACGAGCGATACTGAAACCTTTATCAAACGACAAAAAATAAACGGACTGACAAAGCGAAATTATGACACAAGAAGACTAAATAGTTGAATGTGAAAATAAACTTTTGGAAGCATTAAAACTGGGGGACATCAAAGTTCTTGACGAACTTTTGCACGACAACTTAATTTTTAACATTCCAACTGGACAGACAATTTCCAAAGCAATGGATATTGACAATTATCGTTCAGGTGTTATGACAGTTTCCGAAATATTGACAACTGACCAAATCATCAAATCTATTGGTGACATTTCTACCGTAGCTGTGACACTTGATTTAAAGGCAAAATATGCGGGCCAAATGATTGACGGAAAATATAGATATTTAAGAGTATGGAAATTATTTGACAATTCGTGGAAAGTAATTGCAGGTAGTGGATTTCAAATTTAATCTCAAAGAATAATTGAGACAAGAAAAACAACGAACCGCTAACAATGCATGTTAAAATTAGGCTAAATAGTAGTAAATTCAATGGTGAAACCACAGTACTTAGCCCAGCCACGTTGCCAATGCATAAAAACTGACTGATATTAAATGACACCTACGGAATTAGCTGAAAAATATATGGACTGTGTTTTCAAAACTGGGAATTTGGAAGCATTGAGAAACATACTTTCTGACGACTTACAATTCAGGGGACCTTTCTTCAATTTTGACTCAGCAGACACTTATGTTAACTCACTTCGAAATGACCCACCAGTTGACTTTGAATATAAAATCATAAAACGGTATGCGGATAATTCTTCAGCCTGTTTAGTCTATCAGTTTTCAAAACCAGACGTTTCAACATCTATGGCACAGACTTTTGAGACAGTTGATGGAAAAATAAGCAGTATTACGTTGATTTTTGACACAGGTGCATTTCGACCAGAATAAAAGAAAATGTATATGCACATGCCTCCAACTATGACTATACGTAATGCGGGTTTTAGTGCCACATTGAAAGTGCATGTACATTTACAAACATTCGGTAGGTTGAGGCTGAAAGAGTTGTGTTATTTAATCCAGCACTACGAATAGCCAGGCCGTTGTGGTACATTTGACCGAACCTCTTTCGTATAAAAAGAGCTCATATCGTATCGATTGTTTCGGATATTTATCGAATAAAAACGAATCATATCGTATCATTTTTGAATTTTAACGATATATTTGGAGTATGGAAAATAAAGCACATACATTTTCACTTAACATTGACTGGGAATTAATCCGATTGATTAGTCAGATTGACCGATTTGATGCATCATGGACTGCAATAGAAAAGAAAGAAGGACAGAGCTTAAAGCAATTGAAAACTATTGCTACAGTTCGAAGTGTTGGGGCTTCAACAAGAATTGAAGGTTCAAAAATGTCAGACGAGGAAGTTGAAGTCTTATTGAAAGAAATGGACATAACTAAAATTGTAGATAGAGATTCACAAGAGGTAGCTGGGTACTTTGGAACATTAGACTTGATTTCAGAATCGTATGAGGATATTCCAGTTAATGAAAGCAGTTTGAAATATTTGCACAACATCTTATTGAAATATAGCAAAAAAGATGAATGGCATATAGGAGATTACAAACAACACAGCAATGCGGTAGAAGCTAAACTTCCAGATGGGACACGACAAATAATTTTTCAGACAACAGAAGCTGGATTTCCAACACAGGATGCAATGAGAATGTTGGTTGATTGGTATTTAAATGACGATGAAACACATCCTTTGGTAAAATGTGCCTTATTTGCATACGAATTTGTGAGCATTCACCCATTTCAGGACGGAAACGGACGATTAAGCAGATTACTATCAACTTTACTTTTGTTGAAACATGGTTATAGGTGGATTCAATATGTGAGTTTTGAACATGAGGTTGAAAGTCGGAAAACGGAATACTACAGAGTTTTAAGAAGTTGTCAAGCACAAAGACCAAATGAAGATGTAACGGAATGGATTCGTTTTTTCTTTGATGCTTTAGGAAATATTCAAGAACAATTAATGATAAAACTTGAGAGTAAAGGAGTTGAAACAAGATTATCTCCAAGGGAAAAGTCAATTTTAACCTTTATAGAAAACAATGCAGGATGTAAATCAGGAGATATAGCGAAGAGATTAGGTATCCCTAACCCAACAGTTAAGAGGATTTTGCCCGAATTGATTAAGCAAAATCTGATTGAAAAATTTGGACTTGGACCAGGAACTAATTATTCGATAAAATAGAAAAAACGCCCTACAATGAATATACAAAATAGGTAAATAGCGTAAATTCAACGGTTGTAGCCCGCTTCAACTTCCTTGTAACTTGACAGGTAAGTGACACGCAGTCGGCTACTATTCTTATACAAAACCGTTGCGGAACAATTAGCTACCCTCTTCTTCTCCAAAACTATTTGCCATAAAAAAAGCCGATGCGTCTCCACATCGGCTTTCAAAATCTAAAGGAAGTAATTCTTACTCTTCAAGTACAGATTCTGCTAACAAAGTAAGTTTGTTCTTAGCAACTTCAACGAATCCGCCCGATATGGTGTAGTTCATATCACCATCGGTTTTACGAATCAATACATTGCCTTTTTTTAGAGCTGATACAATTGGAGCGTGGTTTGCTTTTATTTCAAAACTTCCCATCACGCCCGGCATTTGCACCCCTGTAACTTCACCTTCAAAAAGAGAGCCATTTGGGGTTAAGATTTGAGCTTGAAAACCTACCATGTTCATTCTCCTTAAGCTTCAGCTGATTCAGCTAACATCTTCTCGCCTTTCCCAATTGCTTCGTTGATGTCGCCCACCATATAAAATGCGCCTTCCGGTAAATGATCATATTCACCATCGATGATTGCTTTTACTCCATTAACGGTGTCTTCAATCTTCACATACTTACCGGGTGCACCGGTAAACTGCTCAGCTACAAAGAAAGGCTGAGACAAGAAACGCTGAACACGACGTGCACGACTAACAACCAATTTATCCTCATCAGAAAGTTCATCCATACCAAGAATCGCAATGATATCCTGAAGGTCTTTGTAGTTCTGAAGAAGTATAGTAGTTCTACGTGCAGTATTATAATGCTCAGCACCAACTACTTTTGGATCTAGGATACGTGAAGTAGAATCCAATGGATCCACCGCAGGATAAATTCCAATCTGAGTTAATGCTCGGGATAGTACAGTTGTTGCATCCAAGTGAGTAAATGTCGTTGCCGGAGCCGGATCAGTTAAATCATCAGCTGGCACATAAACAGCTTGAACAGATGTAATAGAACCTTTTTTAGTAGAAGTGATACGCTCTTGCATAGCACCCATCTCAGTTGCAAGTGTAGGCTGATAACCTACCGCTGATGGCATACGACCTAAAAGGGCAGAAACTTCAGAACCAGCCTGAGTAAATCGGAAAATGTTATCGATGAAAAGCAAAATATCTCTTGATACTTCATCACGGAAGTACTCGGCAACGGTCAAACCGGATAATGCTACACGAGCACGAGCTCCCGGAGGCTCATTCATCTGACCAAATACCAACGTTGCCTGAGATTCTTTTAATTTAGCTTCATCAACTTTAGAAAGATCCCACTCTCCTTTCTCCATAGACTCTTTGAACTCATCGCCGTAGTTAATTACTCCAGACTCGATAAATTCACGAAGAAGGTCATTTCCTTCACGGGTACGTTCGCCAACTCCTGCAAACACCGAAAGTCCACCATGTTGCTTCGCGATATTGTTAATCAATTCCTGAATCAAAACAGTTTTACCTACACCGGCACCACCAAATAATCCAATTTTACCACCTTTCGCATACGGACAAAGCAGATCAACAACTTTAATCCCAGTCTCTAACATCTCAGCAGAAGTAGCTAGTTCATCAAAATGAGGAGCCGGACGGTGAATTGGGTAAGAGTTTTTAGTTTCAGGAGCAGGAATGCCATCTATTGTATCGCCAACTACATTAAATAGTCTACCGCGAATATTTTCACCAACCGGCATTGCAATAGCTTGTCCGGTATCTATTACTTCCATACCACGAACAAGACCATCGGTAGAATCCATAGCAATGGTTCGTACGCGATTTTCGCCAAGATGCTGCGCAACTTCGAGGTACAGAGCTGAACCGTCGATAGGGTTTTTAATGGTTAAAGCGTTAAGGATGGTGGGCGTTGTTCCTTCGGAAAAATCAACATCAACTACAGGTCCAATAACCTGCGCTACAGTTCCTTTATTCATGTACTAACTGCGATTAGATTTAAAATTTGAGTCTCAAAATGAATATCTATTTTGCACTGCTGCAAAGACTGACAAAGATAGCGAGTTAAGTAACTATTGGCAACGTGTTGATTGATATTTGTTTGTGTAATCTTGTTAATTAATATGGTAGTAAAACTTCACACAATCTTCACATTTCAACTCGTTCTTCTAGGTTTTTCTGATCACAGCCTAATCATCTTCTATTTCGATGCCTCTAGTAGCCTACATTCCCATAACTACAACTATATTTTCGATCTACTTTTTTACTATTATTTTTAAACACTGGCGCCAAAAACCTGATGCACTTTACCTTCTTTGGTGGACTGCAGGCGTGGTTTTTTATGGAATTGGTACCCTCGTAGAAAGCATACATACCATTTACGGTTGGAGTCCATTCATTTTTAAAGCATGGTATATTGCTGGCGCATTTCTTGGCGGCGTTCCTTTAGCGCAGGGAACTATTTATCTATTGATGAAGCGAAAAACAGCTAATATTCTCACCTCCATCCTTCTCGTAGTTTTGTTTATTTCGGCAACACTAGTAATTCTCTCACCTCTTGATGCAACTAAAGTATCTGAAAAACTAAATGGGAATGTACTTGAGTGGACATTTATCCGAGCTATTACTCCCTTCATCAATATATATGCCGTTATATTTCTTGTAGGCGGCGCATTTTACTCAGCGTTTAAATATTTCAAAAATCAAGAATTCAAAGGTCGTTTTTGGGGCAATGTATTAATTGCTGTTGGTGGAATTCTACCTGGAATTGGCGGGACAGCTACTAAATTTGGATACACTTATGTTTTATATGTGACCGAATTACTTGGAATCCTGCTCATTTTTTGGGGATATATGGTGATAAAGAATGACCGATCTTTGTCGGTTCATGAGAATCAAGTTATTTCAACTTCTTGATTTAAGTCAACCTGAAGTAGAAGTGGATGCGACGACTGATGGAACTGCGCAGCTCGGTTCCAGCTCGATTTTTTATTTTGTAGACTCCTCGCTCCTACTGCGTGATTTACTTCATTGGAAAAAGACTTCCTTTCACATTCTTTCACTAGTAAATCAACCCACAAAATTCTATCTTTAAGATTCGAGCCGATCTAACCCATCGGCTTGTTTTTTTGATGCAACTAAACGTTTAAGGTGACCCAAAAAATCACCTTTTTTCATAGCAAGAACCTTACACTTTTAAAATCCCGAACCATTGGAAACCGAATTTTCAGAGCGCAGTGCTAGTATTGATATCCTCATAGAATTTGACTTAAATCAAGTGTTGGATTATTCATATGCTGATGAACTTGAACCTCGTGAACGTGCGCAAGTGAGGGAATATGTCCAGAACATCTTTAGAAAGAGAAGTTATCTGGATTTCATGATTGATCACTACTCAAGCATTAGTGTAGACGAGATGAAAGCAGAATTAAAGAATATTCTTCGTCTCGGTATTTATGATTTACTTTTCATGGATAGCACCCCGGATTATGCTGCTATAAACGAAGCCGTTGAAATTGCAAAAGCAATGTTGGGTTCTAAAACCGGTGATTTGGTAAATGCTATCATGCGAAATTTGCAGCGTGATATCGAAAATCTTCCAAAACCGGAATATTCGGATCGTACAAAATTAGTTGCCACAACTTTTTCACATCCCGAATGGATGGTTGCTCGATGGAGTAAGAGATTTGGAGAGCGAGAGGCCTTCCAATTAATGCAAGCAAATAATACTCGCCCAAATTACTACGTACGTGTTAATACTTTGCGAACAAAGCCGGAGAATTTCGAATTACGCATGGATAAAATGGGCGTCGAATATGAAGAAAGTGATTGGCTGCCCGGCTTCTACAAAGTAAACAGTGTTCAGCCTTTTATCTTAAAAGGACTTCTTGCTAAGGGATTGTGTCAAGTGCAGGATATCGCAGCCGGACTAGCGCCTTTTGTACTTAATCCTCAACCTGGCGAAAAAATTTATGATCTCTGTGCTGCCCCGGGTACAAAATCAATTATGATATCTGATTTAACTGGTGCAGAAAGTGATATTTTGGCGGTAGATATTTCTTCTGATCGCTTGGAAAAACTAGCCGAGAGTGCTCTTAGTCATGGTGCGGAGAATATTAAAATAAGAAGAGGTGATGTACTTGAACTATCCTTACCGCTCGTTGATGCTGTTTTGCTTGATGCGCCTTGTACAGGAACCGGCGTTTTGAGTAAACGTGCTGATTTACGTTGGAGACGAGATGAGGAAGGTCTAAAAAAAGCGGTTGAACTTCAGGATCAATTACTTGAAGAAGCTGCCAACATGGTAAAACGTGGGGGTCGATTGGTTTACAGCACTTGTTCGATAGAACCGGAGGAAAACATGGATCAGATTAAGAAATTCCTTGAGAAGTACGATAATTTCGTTCTTCAACCATTAAAAGATTTTGTACCTGAAGAAGTGCTGGCCGAGGATGGTTTAGCTTATCAAACATTCCCACACAAACATGGCTGCGACGGACACTTTGGTGTTCTTCTCGAACGTGTGAAATAATTTTATTCGAAGAGGCAAAGTCACAGATTTATACCGTAAACACTGAACTTTGCTTCTTTATAATTCTGTCTCATTTACATTATTCAAATAATTTCCAAAAACTTCGAAAAATTGAATAACGCCTCCACTCACCTTATTCCCTCAAAATACGATCCAACTTCTGTTGAAGACAAATGGTATGCTTATTGGTTAGAGAATGGATATTTCCACTCAGAAGTTGATCATACTAAAGAGCCCTATACGATTGTAATACCGCCGCCGAATGTAACCGGCGTTCTTCACATGGGCCATATGTTGAATAATACAATTCAAGATGTGTTAATTCGTAGAGCTCGAATGATGGGTTTCAATGCATGCTGGGTTCCCGGAACTGATCACGCATCTATTGCTACTGAAGCAAAGGTAGTTCGGAAATTGCGTGATGAGGGCATTAAAAAAGGCGATTTATCGCGAGATGAGTTTATGGAACATGCCTGGGAATGGACGCATAAGCATGGCGGAATTATCCTAGAGCAGCTCAAGAAATTAGGTGCCAGTTGCGATTGGAATCGCACAGCATTTACGATGGATCCAAAGTATTCGGATAGCGTAATTGACACTTTCATCGACTTATACGAAAAAGGAAAAATTTATCGTGGTGCAAGGATGATCAATTGGGATCCATCTGCCAAAACTGCTTTGAGTGATGAAGAAGTTATTTACAAAGAGGTAAACTCAAAACTCTATCACATACGATATAAAATCTCCGGCACTGATGATGAATTCGTAACCATAGCTACTACACGACCTGAAACTATTTTAGGTGATACTGCAATTTGTATTAATCCTAACGATGAACGCTATACTAAACTACATGGTAAAAAAGCCATTGTTCCATTAGTAAATCGTGAAATCCCGATTATTCTTGATGACTATGTAGATATGGAATTTGGGACCGGCTGTTTGAAAGTGACCCCGGCTCATGATGTGAATGATTACGAACTTGGAGCAAAACATGGATTAGAAACCATCAACATGATGAATGCTGATGGTACTATTAGCGAAGAAGGCGAGCTCTATGTTGGAATGGATCGCTTTGCGGTTCGCAAACAAATTGCCAAAGATCTTGATAAAGCCGGTAACATGGTTGCCACCGAAGATTATCAAAATAAAGTAGGTTATTCCGAACGTACCGATGTTGTTATCGAACCAAGATTATCACCGCAATGGTGGGTTTCGATGAAGGATTTAGCGGAGCCGGCGCTCGAGAATGTGATGAACAACAATATCCAATTTCATCCACCTAAGTTTAAAAATACCTATCGCCATTGGATGGAGAATGTGAAAGATTGGTGTATTAGTCGGCAGCTTTGGTGGGGGCACAGAATCCCGGCTTACTATTTTGGGGATGGAGAAAATGATTTTGTTGTTGCACAGTCCAAAGAAGACGCCCTTGAATCAGCTCGTATAAAAACGGGAAATCATGAAATGACAGTTAGCGATTTACGCCAGGATGATGACGTGCTTGATACTTGGTTTAGCTCATGGTTATGGCCCATTTCTGTGTTCGATGGATTTTACAGCGATGAAGAAATTGATTACTACTACCCTACCAATGATTTAGTAACAGCACCTGAAATAATCTTTTTCTGGGTTGCCCGAATGATTATTTCCGGATACGAGTATCGCGGAGAGAAACCTTTCAAAAATGTTTATTTCACAGGAATTGTTCGTGATAAGCTTGGTCGTAAAATGAGCAAGAGTTTAGGTAATTCGCCTGATCCTCTTGAATTGATTAGAACTTATGGTGCCGATGGTGTTCGAATGGGCATGCTTTTCGCAACTCCGGCAGGTAACGATCTTCCTTTTGATCAGATGATTTGCGAGCAAGGAAAAAAGTTTTCTAATAAAGTTTGGAATGCTTTCCGATTCTTGACAATGAATATGCAAGAAGATATTGACTACACGCCCACACTTTCCTTTGATAAAGAGAATTTAGCAGATCGGTGGATGATGGGACGCATCCAACAAACTATTAAAGGTGTAGATAAAGATTTTGCTGATTACAAATTAAATGACGCACTAAAAAAAGTGTACTCGCTAATTTGGGATGATTTCTGCGATTGGTACATCGAATTGGCAAAACCGGAGTATGGTGAGCCATTTGATCCACTGAAAATGAATGTAGCACTTGGATTCTTCGAAGAGTTGATGAAACTCCTCCATCCTTTCATGCCTTTCATTTCAGAAGAAATCTGGCAGTTCATAAATGAAAGAAGTACTGATGATTCACTTTGTATCACAAAATGGCCGCAATACAATGTGGCATTAGAAAATAATGCGGATATTGAACATTTTGAGTTATTCAAATCCATGATCTCATCTATCAGAAATATCCGTGCTGAAATGCAGCTATCACCAAAAGCAGAATTAGAAGTGTTAGTTAAAACTGTTTCTGATGATGTTTCGACTATATTTAACGATGATCTTTGGATTTTAACTCAATTACAGTCTCTGCAATCAGTAAAGATTGGGGCTAGTATTGTAAAACCAAAAGCTTCAGCATCAGCTATAATTTCCGGGAATGAATTATACATCCCTCTTGCAGGTCTTATTGATGTTGAAAAAGAAATTGAGCGTATTAAGAAAGAGATCAATAGAATTGAAGGCTTTTTGAAGGGTGTAAATGGTAAATTGAGCAACACTAATTTCGTTGATAATGCACCTGAAGCGGTAGTTGAAAATGAGCAAAACAAAAAGCGTGATGGTGAAGCTAATCTGGCTAAATTACATGAGCAACTCAAAGATTTCGAGTAATGTCAGTTAATGAAAACATTCTCTTTACAACCTGAAGAACCGCGTCTACCTTCTGATTTCCTCAAAGGGCTAAATAAACAGCAACTTGAAGCAGTAACTACCACTCAAGGTCCGCTTTTAATTGTAGCCGGCGCAGGTTCGGGGAAAACAAGAGTACTAACCTTTAGAATTGCCTACTTATTACAGCAACTTAAAGCTGCACCTAACGAGATTTTAGCGCTTACGTTCACCAACAAAGCTGCACGTGAAATGAAAGAGCGCATCACTAAATTAATTGGTGATAAAGCCCAAAAATTATGGATGGGAACCTTCCATTCAATTTTTTCTAAAATCCTTCGATTCGAAGCGGAAAAATTAGGCTATGGCAAAGACTTTACTATCTACGATACAAGTGATTCCGAAACAGTAATCAAACAGATTCTCCAAGAATTAAATTTTGATCCTAAAGAGATTAAACCTAAAACCATTCGAAATAAAATCAGTGATGCAAAAAACGAATTAATCACTCCTGAAGATTTTCAAAATCGGTTTGTGAGTTCAACTTTGGATGATATCACTTCACGTGTTTACAAGATCTACCAAACACGTTTGAAACAAAGCAATGCGATGGATTTTGATGATCTTCTGGTAAGACCCATTGATTTATTTGAAGAACACCCTGACTTACTCGAACGCTATCAAGATCGGTTTAAATACATTCTGATTGATGAATATCAGGATACCAATCATGCGCAGTATAAGGTCACAAAAATGCTGGCTCAGAAATACCAAAATATTTGTGTAGTTGGTGACGACGCTCAAAGTATATACTCATTTCGTGGTGCTGATATATCGAATATTCTCAACTTTAAAGAAGATTACGAAAACGCCAAACAGGTTCCATTAGAGCAGAATTACCGATCATCACGTTCAATTTTGCAGTGTGCTGATTCCATCATCAAGAAAAATGAAAATCAACTTGAAAAAACTTTATGGACCGAAAAGCAATACGGCGAGCCCGTAATCCTGCTTAAAAATTATGATGACCGTGATGAAGCAAATCGAGTAGCTCAACATATTTTGGATTTAAAGATGCGACATGGTTATCAAAATAATCAGATGGCCATATTGTATCGCACCAATTATCAATCTCGTGTATTTGAAGAAGCTTTACGTCGTCATGATTTGGCCTATCAGCTAATTGGTGGTCTCTCCTTTTATCAGCGAAAAGAAATAAAGGATGTGTTGGCTTATCTCACATTGCTTGTAAACAAACACGATGAAACAAAACTTGTTAGAATTATAAACGAGCCTTCACGTGGCATTGGAAATAAGTCGATCAATGACTTAAGAATTCAAGCTAGAAAAACCGGCCAAACCGTGTGGGAGATATTAGAGCATGTGGAAAAATTTAACGTGTATAAACCTGCGAAAGTAAGGATTCGTAATTTTGTGGATATGATGAATCGTCTTCGATTGGAATTGGAGCAGGGTCGCAGTTTAACCGATACCGCGCGTGCAATCCTGGAGCAATCCGGTTATATGAAAGCACTTGTAGAAGAAAATTCGCACGATTCAATGATGCGAAGAGAGAATATTTTGGAATTACAGAATGCGATTTCTTACTACGAGAAAGGTTCAAAAAAACCGTCATTAAGTGCCTTTCTACAAGAAATATCATTAATTACTGATGGAGATAAATTTGACGAAAATAAGCCGGCTATTACTTTAATGACCGTGCATGGCTCTAAAGGGTTAGAATTTCCGATAGTTTTTGTTGTTGGATTAGAAGAAAACCTGTTCCCTGTTGGTGCAAGGGTCGGTTTTGATGTAGATATTGAGGAAGAACGGAGACTTTTTTATGTGGCGATTACGAGAGCCGAAGAAAGATTATACTTCAGTTACTGTAAATCCAGATTTAAGTTTGGTGAAGAGCAGCAACAATTACGTTCTCGATTTTTGGACGAAGTTGATCCCGGTGTGGTACGCACCGAAACCGGAGCTACTATAAATCAAAAAACGGATCGTTTTACAACGGTGGGAACAACCGAGAGAAAAAGCACTTCTACCTATGTTGAATATGACTGGCAAAAGCCGGTTACAAAAAAAACAAGTAGCAGTTCAATGGGTTCAATCCATTATGAGTATGAGTCAGGAGAAGATCCTTTTGTTGTTGGAACACAAGTATTGCATGCAAAGTTTGGACAAGGAAAAATCATTAGCCGAAGCGGATTAGGTTTGGATGCAAAAGTTGTCGTATTTTTCAAAAACAGAGGACAAAAAAAATTAATGTTGAGGGCAGCTCCCCTCCAAATCATCGAATAGACCGGTTATTTATTTTAACTCTATGTGGAGAAAAGCATCACTTATATGGGTGTTTATGCTGTTCAGTTATCATTTGATAATGGCCCAGCCCGTACTTACGCCTCAAAATGTGGCGCTGGGAGGTGGTGGAAGTACCTATATAACTGACTACAACGCTAATTTTTATAATCCGGCAAATCTATTTATTACTGATCGAAGCCGTAATTTTGACCTCGGATTCTTTATTACCGGCACATACTTTAATGGGGTTCAGAATTTTACGGATTTAGATGAGCAGCGTTCAAATCTGGAACATTATTTATACGCTTTTGAACCTGGTGCATATTCCATTACGCCGATTGATCGCGCCGAAATACTCGAAGAAAACTATGTTCGGGATAGATCAACTTCCTTGCATCAAACCAGACTGGATGTAACTTTGATAGGATTTAATGTTCGTAACAGCAAAAGAGCTTTTTCTTTTGCACTGCGAAATCGAATTTCTTCTAGTTTTGAGGTTGGTCGTGGTTGGTATAGTTCTGATCCCCAAACGACCGATAATAGCAGTTTTATTGATCGATCGCTCACCCATCGATATCAATCACTGTACGAATTCTCAATCGGTTTTGCAGAATCATTCCAATTTTTTACTGATATGACCTCTAGATTGGATGAGTTTACAATAGGATTTGCTCCAAAACTTGTTTTAGCCGGATCTAATGTAGATGCCCGATGGTCAAATCAATACGTTGAAGGTAGCAACGGTGAAATTCAGCAGATTCAGGATTTTGAATATCAGGATTCAGGCAATTTTACGGATGCCACAGCCTCTTATCGTTCGGGAATTCCGGCACAAAATGCACTTACAAAAAATATAACCGATGATCTTTTCAACCCACAAGGCATCGGGGCCGGATTAGATATCGGAATTACTTATCTGATCACCTTGGGCAGTGATTTTTCTACACTCGATAACACTAATCAACGTACGCAAAAATCGCTGCGATTGTCTTTTTCCATTACGGATATTGGCTTTGTGAAATACGATAAAACAAGTAGGTTTATAATTAAAGATGATACGTCAAATGTGCCCGGATTACCGACCACGGTTTCATCAGAAGCATTTGTAGGTGCACCCGGTCAATTTTTAGATTTCGTGGATCAATTTTCGTTTAACAAGAACCCATTTCGCTCATCCATATCAGGAAGTGAAAAAAATTCCATCCTGCTGCCCACTGCTTTGCACACAGGTATTCTTCTTGAAGTTAATCGCCTAAAGCTTATGGGTGATTTAAGTCTTGGGTTAACAAATAATGCATTTAATTCAACAAAATTAGTAGCCTCAGCCGGCATTGAAATTCGCCCATTAAAATTTTTACCTCTTAGAGCAGGCACCCAATTTGCTACAGAATTACCTAATTATTTTAGTTTTGGTACAGCTATTGAAACGAAAGTATGGGATTTATCTATTGCTACGCAGTTTGTTTCCAGAACTTTTAGTGAAAACCCAACTTTGTCTGGAGTTACCGTAGCAGCTCTGCAATTTCATTTCTAGACTGCCACATTGCCTTACTTAACTGACAGTACCGTCAATATAAACGGCATCTTTTTTTTAGATATACCTTGGCTTTGTATTTGCCGATAACTACCCTAAAGTATTAAAGGAAGTATTTATAAATGAAATCACGAAGTTATTTAGAAAATCAACTATTGCAATCAGATGAAGTCTTCGACGATTTTGAGCAAGCAATTCCGCTCATGTCGGAAGAAGAGGAAAAAGAACTTACAGAGGCAATAGTACCCGATTCGCTCCCTATTTTGCCGTTAAAAAATACCGTCTTATTTCCAGGTGTTGTAGTACCCATCACGGTTGGCAGAGATCGCTCACTTGCTTTAGTAAAAGAAGCATACGCCGGTGACAAAATTATTGGGGTTGTCACGCAGATAGACGAAGATGTTGAAGAACCAACTTTCGATGACCTAAATCAGATAGGTACGGTCGCACAGATTATCAAGCTTATTAAGATGCCGGACGGCAGCAGAAGCATTGTAATACAGGGTAAATCGGTTTTTGAAGTTGATGAATTTATTCAAGATCAACCCTACTTCAAGGCAAAAACCAAAGCATATCCTAGAGAAATGGATTTGCACGGACTCGAGTTAAGCGCATCTATTCGAAATATAAAAGAGGCGGCAATAAACATTATTAATAAATCGCCAAATATTCCTTCTGAAGCTGCAATTGCTGTTAATAATATAAATAGCCCCATTTTCCTTCTCAATTTTATTGCCTCGAACCTTAATGTTGAAATAGAAGACAAACAAGAATTACTCAAAACACTAAAATTTTCAGAGAATCTGGAAAAAATTATGGAGTTTTTAGAAGAAGAACTCCAAGTGTTGGATATGAGTGAAAAAATCCGCACTAAAGTAAAATCTGATATCGATGATCAGCAGCGCGAGTTTTATCTACGCCAGCAAATGAAGGCCATACAGGAAGAACTGGGAGACGATGCGGAACAGCAAGAAGTTGGTAAACTTCGAGAAAAACTAAACTCGAAAAAATTACCTGATTATGCTAAAGAAGTTGCTGAAAAAGAACTAAGTCGTTTAGAAATGACGCCAAACGCTTCGCCAAACTACGGCATTATTCATAGTTATGTGGAGTGGATTCTGGACTTACCTTGGGATGAATATTCAGAAGATAAACTTGATTTAGAATTTGCCCGAAAAGTACTGGATGAAGATCACTATGGTCTTGAAAAAGTAAAAAAGAGAATTATAGAATATTTAGCTGTTCTTAAGCTTAAAAAAGATATGAAAGCGCCCATTCTCTGTTTTTACGGACCTCCAGGTGTTGGAAAAACGTCTCTTGGTAAATCTATTGCACGTGCTTTAAATCGTGAATTTGAAAGATTTAGCTTAGGTGGTATACGAGATGAAGCTGAAATTCGTGGCCATCGAAGAACCTATATTGGAGCGTTGCCCGGCAGAATCATCCGATCGATGAAGAAAGCCGGAAAAGGGAATCCTGTAATTATGTTAGACGAAATTGATAAAGTGGGCGCCGACTACAGAGGAGATCCAACCTCTGCCCTGCTTGAAGTACTTGATCCTGAACAAAACGACACCTTCAGCGATAATTATATGGAACTTGAATATGACCTCTCAAAAGTTCTGTTTATTGCTACTGCTAACTCGTTAGAAACGATTCCTGCTCCACTTCGCGACAGAATGGAGATTATCAATATCAGCGGATATACATTAGAAGAAAAAACCGAGATTGCTAAAAATTATTTGATTCCAAAACAGATCAAAGAAAACGGGTTAACCAACCATCAAATAGCAATAAAAGAAGATGCGGTAACAAAAGTTGTAGATGAATATACGCGTGAATCAGGGGTTAGAAATTTAGATCGCCAAATTGGGTCTCTTTGTAGAGGAGTGGCAGCAAAAGTTGCTTCAGGTGAACTCGAATCGTTTGAGGTTTCTGAAAATGATGTAGAAGATTTACTGGGTAAGCAACAATACTTTAGTGATGTTGCCGAAAGAACTACTGTGCCCGGTGTGGCAACCGGATTAGCATGGACCCCATTTGGTGGTGATATTCTTTTTATTGAGGCAAGCGTTTCTAAAGGAACAGGTAAACTAAATATCACGGGTCAACTTGGCGAGGTAATGAAAGAATCAGCAATGCTGGCAATTTCTTACTTAAAAGCTTATTCAGAAGATATTGGAATTCCTGAAGCCGCCTTTAAGCATTTTGATCTTCACATTCACGTTCCTGCTGGCGCTGTTCCTAAAGACGGACCGTCGGCTGGCGTTTCTCTACTTACTGCTATTGCGTCTATATTTACTCAAAGAAAAGTAAATGGAAATATAGCACTTACCGGTGAAATTACTTTACGTGGACTGGTTCTTCCTGTTGGGGGGATCAAAGAAAAAGTATTAGCTGCAAAGCGAGCCGGTATTAAAAAAGTACTACTTCCTCAAAAAAATGAAAAAGATGTAGCTGAAATAGAAACCAATGTTATTGGCGATCTTCAGGTAGAATATCTAGATCGAATGGCGCCATTGCTTGATATGATTTTAGAGAAAAAAGCTGTTCGAGATCCATTCGAGTATTTCAAAGTTCCTGAGAAAGAAACGAAAGAAAAAGCAACCGTATAGTGTTTAACAGGGTTATATGAAATTTACTCCCTGTTCAATTCTTAAATACTAAGTTGTTCAACAGGGCTTTTCACATCTTTCCTGCTTCGCGTACTAACGTGAGTATAAATTTGAGTGGTTGAGATATGTTTATGTCCCAGCAATTCTTGGATAAAACGAATATCCGTTCCATTATCTAGCAAGTGAGTTGCAAAGGAATGTCGAAGAGTGTGTGGGGTGGCTTTCTTTTTTATATTCGCTTTCTTTCGGTGCCTTCTCATTAATTGTTGAACAGAAGCCGAGGAATATTTCCCTCCTTGTTGTCCTTCAAATAAATATTCCATGGGATTGTATTCTCTTACGTAATTTCTTAACAGCTCCAATACCTTCGGAGCCAATAACGAGTATCTATCTTTTTTCCCTTTTGTTTGATGGATGCGAATGTGCATTCGGTCAGAATCAATATCACTAATCTTCATGTTCAGAATCTCACCGAGCCTTAAACCTGCTGAATAACACAGAGTAAAAATAGCTTTATGCTTTATATTAGTAAATGAATTGAGCAATCTTTGAACCTCTTCTACAGATAGAACTTCAGGGATGGTAGTAGGTTTTTTCATTTTGATGTTGAAGTCGAAATCAACGTTTCGCTTTAGTACATCTTGATACAGAAATTTAACAGAAGCCAGAAGTTGTTTCATCATCGAG
>Ga0316205_10002674_pt1 | contig 18085 bp, 18 predicted proteins | sample 3monthpyrite_MG_FD_204941 | JGI IMG/M metagenome (GOLD analysis project Ga0316205, IMG submission 204941) | Microbial mat bacterial communities from mineral coupon in-situ incubated in ocean water Damariscotta River, Maine, United States -... | ecosystem: Environmental > Aquatic > Marine >... | reverse complement strand
CCGCGTTACAACTCTTGTAAAGGGCTAGCCATTCCCTGCGAGTTGCGCCTTGTTCAACTTTCCTAGCTGAACACTGAAACCTGCATCTTGAGGTGGGATGGGTATATACCCATGGCAAGTACTTGATAGTTGTGACATCTTCGATCCGGTTGAATATATTGATCTATAACAAAGCGGTGAAAGGTTTTATGTATTACAATTCTTAATACTGGAAATAAAATCTATTGGAGGATGTAACATGTATAACAAAATTCTTTGTGCAGTCGACATCTCACCTGAAGGTGAAGTGATCTTGTCGAAAGCTGTTTCTCTTGCGAAACAATACGATTGTGAATTATCCCTCGTTCATATTATTGAATACAGCTTTTTGCCAAAAGATTACCAGAAAAAGCTCAAGGAAGAAGTGATCCCCAAAATAGACTCAATCGCAGAAAAATTCGATATTAATAAAAAGCATCGATATATCAAATTTGGTCAATCTTATACGGAGATCTGTGAACTTGAGAAGAGTCTTGGTATCGACCTGATAGTTGTCGGCAGTCACGGGAAACATGGGTTAAAGGCTCTTTTGGGCGCAACAGCAAATGGTGTTCTCCAGCAGGCTGAATGTGATGTGTTGTTAGTTAAAGTTGGTTAATCCTGAGCTGGAAGCTGGCATTTGCTAACATAACCATCATCGGCTTAAAGGAACTGTTGATAACAAAAACTACATTCGCTTGATTTAATCAATGTTCAAAATGCCGATTATTTTTGCTTGAGCAAGGACAATGATATGTTTATCAATAGTTCGAAAAAAGCAAAGGTTCATCATACTTCTCGATGGCATATCGAGTCGCCCCACTCACTGTCCATCGAACAAACTTTTCATCAGCTGGAGATGTCCGAGGGCGGGCTCAGTAAAGAGCAAGTCAAACAACGTATAGCTGAGTGTGGTCTAAACAGCCTGCCACAAGCAAAATTAGCGGGCATGGTCTCAATTTTTATTAAACAATTTGAAAGTCCTCTAATCTATATTTTAGTTGTTGCAGCCATCGTTTCCATGCTCGTTCGAGAATGGTCTGATGCGATTTTTATTGGCGCAATTTTGATAATCAATGCCATTATCGGTACTATTCAGGAATTTTCGGCACAAAAAGCCGCTGCTGCGCTCAAGCAGTTGGTTACGACCCGCTGTCGGGTGATTCGGGACAACGAGAGTTATGAAATAGACGCCCAGCAATTAGTTCCAGGCGATATTATTTTACTCGGATCAGGTGACAGCGTAGCGGCCGATTTAAGAATAATTCATTGTTATGATCTAGCTATTAACGAGTCACTACTGACTGGCGAGTCGGTTGCTGTTCAAAAAAATAATATAGCTACTTTTCCTCAAAATAGCCCACTCGGTGATCGATTGAATATGGCGTTTGCTGGCACATTAGTTAGTCGAGGAAGAGCGACTGGGATTGTGGTAGCCACCGCTCTCAATACTCAATTAGGCCGTATCGCAAACTCGGTTTTAAACAAACCGCCGGCGAAAGCCCCTTTAATAGAGCGCATGGAAAAGTTTACTCATAAGATCGCGATCCTGGTTGCGGTAGCAGCGATTATGATGGCTATCATCGCCTTTTCACGGGGAACTGAAATTACGGAAATATTTATGCTCACGGTCGCTTTGGCCGTATCAGCAATTCCTGAAGGCTTGCCAGTCGCAATAACGGTAGCGCTGGCAATCAGCATGCGTCGAATGGCAAAACGTAATGTGATTGTTCGTCAATTGGTAGCCGTTGAGGCATTGGGATCTTGTACCTATGTCGCCACGGACAAAACAGGCACATTAACCGTTAATCAGCTCATGGTAAAACGTGTGGTTATTCCGACTGAACAGCCCTGGACGGTTACTGGCGAGAGCTTAGAACCTCAAGGAGAAATAAAAACTGCTAGCGGTCAGCTGACAGATAAAGATAAGCGGCTACTACATGAGTTATGTCGAGTTTGCGTTTTGAGTAATGAAGCTTTTTTAGGTAAGCGTGACCAACAATGGGTGCATCATGGGGATGCCGTCGACGTTGCTTTGTTAGTTTTGGCCCATAAAAATGATGTTCGTAAAGTTGATGTTTTGACCTCTTGTCCAGAATTAAACACCATTCCTTTCGAATCCAAAAATCAGTTTGCAGCCAGTCTTAACCTGGTGGATAAATGCCCTCGGGCTTTTGTCAAAGGTGCCCTGGAAAAGATACTATCCATGTGTAGTCATATGGCGACTAGTGATGGTTTGAAAATTATCGATGAGGAAATATTGGAAGCTCAAGCAGTCAAATTAGCCTCTCAAGGCTACCGGGTGATAGCGCTTGCATCCGGTGACTATTTACAAGATCCTGATGAATTTTGCAAAGAACAATTAGATAACCTCACTCTTGTCGGACTGATTGGCATGATTGATCCTCTGCGTAAAGAAGCCAAAAATGCAATCTTTGCCTGTCAACGCGCCGGGGTCAAAATTGCCATGGTGACCGGGGATCATCCGGTTACAGCATTAGCCATTGCAAAGCAGCTCAAGCTTGCAGAGTCAGATAAGCTAATTGTCACCGGGCCTCAATTAAAAAAAGCGACCACGGAACAAGTTTTTGACAATTTGATCGAAGATGCGCGTGTTTTTTCACGGATTGAACCTGAGCAAAAATTAAGTATCGTTGAATCTTTACAACGCAATGGGCATTTTGTGGCAGTCAGCGGTGATGGTGCTAACGATGCCCCGGCATTACGAGCTGCACATGTTGGTGTGGCGATGGGAAGCGGTACTGATGTCGCAAAAGAAACGGCCGAATTAGTTATTACCGATGATAATTTGTCATCCATAGTGGCAGGAATTGAAGAAGGAAGGATAGCCTATTCTAACGTTCGCAAAGTCATCTTTTTACTGATATCAACAGGTGTTGCAGAGCTTGTGCTTTTCGTTTTGTCTCTGCTGACGGGGTTACCAATACCGCTTGTTGCTGTACAGCTACTTTGGCTAAATCTGGTCACCAACGGTATTCAGGACGTCGCTCTGGCTTTTGAGCCGGGCGAGGGACACGAGCTTTGTAACCCACCTCGTAAGCCGTCAGAAGTCATTTTTAATCGAATAATGATCGAACGAGTGGTGGTTTCGGCAATTGTCATGGGAGTGGTCGCTTTTCTATTATTCAGTTCGCTACTTAATTCCGGGATGAATGTGGATACAGCAAGAAATAGTACTTTGTTATTGATGGTGCTATTTGAAAATGTGCATGTATTTAATTGTCGCTCCGAGTCTTTATCGGTTTTTACCCATAGTCTATTAAAGAATCCGATACTGGTGTTTGGCACCCTGGCAGCACAACTAATTCATATCGGTTCGATGTATACACCCTGGATTAAGGATGTTCTAGCGATTCAACCGGTATCGTTAACCCACTGGGGTGAACTGTTAGCCATGGCGTTGAGTTTAATGCTTGTGATGGAGTTACATAAATGGTTCAGACGAAAATTTCCGGTTAGAACTTAGAGGATGGTTTTTCCTGAGTAACGGGCGCCATTGTTATTCGCAAGGTTTACTGCACGAACCAGTGCATCATCGTTGAACGCGTTTTCTTCTGCGATGTAAAGAATATTTTGGAATCTTTTCATTTAATTAATCTCCTTCCTAAAAAAATACATCAAGTTCGACAGTGCGCTAAGTTTCTTCCTCCTTAGGCTCAAGAAGGTGGACGGTTTGCTCGGCGAAGCCAGTACCCACTTTTGCATAATAATTAAATACCATATCTATGCCCGCAGCCAATAACTCTCTTTCCTCATCGGCGTATCGTGCGACGGCGGCGGTCTTACCGACATATTCGGCAAGCCGAATTTGCTTGCTCACTTCGAGAACATCTAAATAATTTGGCAGGCTAAATAAAATCAATTGAACCGGAGCAAGGTCGACCTGTTGCCAAAACTCAGGATCTTCGGCATCAGCCATAATGACATTTCGGTCTTCAGCACACAGAGATGCGACCCGCTCTTTGACCACCTCAATCCCACAAACCTTCTTATTAAGTTCTACTTTCAAGGTATCATAAGCGCCAGTTCCCACTCGCCCCATGCCAATGACCAGTACCGAAGCGTTCTCTGGTCGCGCAAACTGATCTTCGGCTAGCCTTTCCGGACGTTCGAAGCGTCGAATAATTTTATTCCATTGGGCATATAGTTCATGGGCTTGTATATTAAGTAAACTGGAAAAAACAAATGAAAATGCCACCCCCAATGCCATAATAACAAGCCACTCTTTATCCAATAGCTGGTTCATAACGCTTACAGAGCACACGATCAGACCAAACTCGCTATAGTTTGCCAGACTCAACGCGGTCAAGAATGCAGTACGACTACGCAGCTTTAATCGAGTGAGCCACCAAAGAAACAATCCGGCTTTGATTGGCAGAATAATTGCTAATATTAGCGCCGCAATTAACATTTCAAGTGTTGGTAATGCGGTAAACCCAATCGATAGGAAGAAGCCAATCAGGAATAGATCTTTAAATCGTAACATCGATTTTGCCAGTTCCATTGCTTTAGCATGATTACTCAGTAGTATGCCAATGATCAGGGCTCCAAGGTGAGCTTCTAGTCCGAGTATTTCAAATAAATGGCCAAAGGTAAAAGCAAAAAAGAAACCCGCGAGCACCAAAAGCTCGCCGTGACCGCTACGTTGCAGTATTTTATGAAATATCGGAGTCATCATGGGCAGGACCAATAGAATTAACGCCCACCATAAAGGTAATTTATCGGTGGCAAAAGAAACAAATAAAACTGCGGCGATATCCTGTATAACCAAAATCCCGATCGCCACCTGGCCATGGCGAGCTCGCAATTCTCCTCGGTCCTCAAGCACTTTAACAGCGAATACTGTACTGCTAAAACTCACCGCAAAACCCACCAGCGCTGCTGCCTGCCAACTCAGTCCAACAAAGTAGCTAAGCCCAATGCTGCCAAGAAAAAGACTTATTAATGTGGTAAGTAAGACGATGGAGCCCATATGACCGACAGCGCCAGCCCAAATTTCAGTCTTGAATAGATTTTTAACGTCGAGTTTGAGACCTATTGTAAACAATAGCAATTCCACGCCTAGTTTTGCGAAAGTTTCAAGCGATGAGTCAGGTTCAACGCCTAACGCATGCAATCCAAAGCCTGCCGCTAAATAGCCAACTAACGGCGGCAAGTTGATTTGTTTGGCAATAAAACCGCAAGAAAAGGCTACGGCGACCCAGATGTAATCCATAAGCTCTTATAATAGTCGCAAAGACGGTTGGTGGTATTACTAATATAGTTCACAATCAAACAAAAGTTAACCAGTGAACAGTGATTGACTTTTGTGGTCATCGGTTGATTGCTCTTTAGTAACTTCAGCAAGATGTGCTATTCATTGACACGGCAGTCGTATAGAGGAGTGATGCAGCGACCATTCTTACATAAGACAATCGAGCAATGGAGCCAGTGCTGAGGTCAGTGAGAATAAAAATACTTGTTGGTCGTTAGGAGTCGCGGCGCTCCAACTCGCATAATTGGCCTCTTAACTCCATTATGATTTTAGTCTGTATTATTCAAGTAATTCGAATGTTAATTCTAAGGTTTACACTAAAAATTTCTTTCAACAGGCCCTTAGGGGGATTTTTCTGAGTGGCTCATGATGAAACCAATCAACCCACCGACTAAAGCAAAAAACGCAGAAGAAAATAAAAACCAGCCAATGACCTTTAGCATATTACTCATATCGAACATGCCGACTAATATTAAAACGTAACATCCTAGCATTCCTAACAATCCACCGATTCTAGCTCCCTGTACTATGCTTTCGGTTTTTTGACTCTTTGATAATTTCAAAATAGTATTCTCTTTAAGTTTTGCACTCAAATAATTTTTTGTTTTAATCTCCAAACTAATAAACGGGTGAGACAAAGGCTTTCGACTTCATGGTCAACACTAAACAAGATACTTCGCTAAAGATAGATTCCACAGTATTGCCGGGTAACCACCAATATTTTGATTAATGGGGACAAAATCATACTCCTACGAAATATTAGACACTTCAGAGATACTTTAGCATGACAGTGGTTTTCTTAATATTCGAAAAATAACGTGCTTTGCATCGAATAATACGAACAATATGAATTCTTGAGATTAATAGTAATTTCGAATATGATTAATTTATTTATCTAAATATACGAATGAGATAGTTACAGCAATGACACCACTAAATTACAACCATCTCTACTATTTTTATACCGTCGCTACCGAAGGAAGTATCACTAAAGCAAGTGATGTGCTTCATTTAACCCCGCAAACAATCAGCGGGCAAATTACCAGTTTTGAGGCTCAAATTGGTGTCCTTTTGTTTGATCGGCATGGCAAAAAATTACATCTATCGGAGATGGGACAGCTCATCTATAGTTACGCGGAAGAGATCTTTCATTTGGGCGATGAACTAAAAGACGTAATGAAAACTCAACAGCCTGCCCATTGGTTGACTTTTACTGTGGGAGTTACCGGTGTGATCCCCAAAGTCCTTGCCTATCAGTTACTCAATCCGGTACTCAATATGACGGATCCAGTTCGTTTGATTTGTAAAGAAGGTGATCAAAGTAGTCTTTTGGCAGAGTTGGCTGTTAATAAATTAGACCTAGTCTTAACCGATCAACCACTTCAAATGGGGAGTCATATCAAAGCTTACAATCATCGTCTGACGAAGAGTGGTTTTACTTTTTTTTCAACGAGAGCGCTTGCAACTATTTGCCGTAAAAACTTTCCGTTATCCTTGTCAGGGCAGCCTTTTTTATTGCAGAGTAAGAGTACCGCTGTTAGACAACGATTGTCAGCCTGGTTTGAGAAGTACGATATTGTTCCTAACGTAATAGCCGAATTTGATGACAGTGCGTTAATGAAATCTTTTGGGCAAGAAGGGTATGGGATCTTTACTGCGCCAACTCTAATAGAGAAAACCATCGTGTCTCAATACAATGTTAGAGTTATTGGTCGCACCAATGAAATCAAAGAACACTATTATGTGATTTCGCCTGAGAGAAAGCTTAAGCATCCCGCAATTCTTGAAATAGTTAATGCGGCTAATTAATTGATTTTTCGAAAATCTTCGCTATCATTCTGAAATGCAAATAATTCCGCTTTAGCAAGATCGTAATACCAACCGTGTATTCTTAGTTTCCCCTCATTGACGCGAGAGGATATCCAGGGGAAGTTTAATAAATTTCTCAAGGAATGCGATATAACCAGTTGTTCAGAGTCACGATATTGAAGGTCATTAACTACAGCAAAGTCCTTATCTGAAATATTGTCCCGGGCGTATTCCAGCCGCTTCATCAATTGGCCTATGAACGAAACCGGTGTAGAGTACAGACGCATGTCCATTAGTGCTTTTGTGTTATCACAATGGGTGTGCCCCAGTACGATAATGCTTTCGACCTTTAATACTTTAACGGCGAACTCCAATGCCGCAATGGTTCCGAGCAAACCGTTATCACCTACACAACGCGGAATTAGATTGTCAGCGTTACCAATTGCAAATAAATCTGCAGGTTCGCAATCCAAAATAACGCTCGGTTCGACATGAGAATCACAACAAGAAATCAGGGCTATTTTAGGTGACCGTCCTTCCAGCGCCAATCTAAACAACTGCTCTTTGTATCGTTCATAATAGCCATCAAGAAACCGCCAGTAACCGGCAAATAATTTTTCGGTGGTTGGCATCTTACACTCCATCTAATCTGTGCACTCTCTATTCACAGGCAATGCTCGAACCCGATTAATGCCTGTAATTGAGATTATACGCCATTCAATATCTACCTTATATTCGAATATTAATTAGTATATGTTCGAGCATGTCGAACAATAAATTTTTTCAAAATGGGAGGGTGTAAAAATAAAATATCGCTCTTATAACTACGAAAATTCAAAAGTGATTGTAGAACGATATTTACGATAGGTATGATAATTGTTTTGCTAGTGGGACTTTCTAAAAGTAATATTAATCCTTTGTTGGCAAGTTAGATCATACTCGTCATCCGTTAGCGTCCTTACTCCGTGGTAGCAAAGTCTGGCGCTCTTGCCCCAAACAACAACATCACCATCTTGTAGGCAATAATTTATCGCTTTACCTGCTCGCTGCCTTCCAAATATTTGAAACACCGCGGGTAAACCAATGGAAACCGAAACGATTGGCTGTGAAAAATCTTTTTCATTTTTATCCTGATGAGATCCCAGTTTTGTTCCAATCAAGTATTGGTTGATTAAGCAGGCATCCGGTTCGAAGTCTTTAAAACCGGCAACAAGCGCAGCATGCTTTGCTAGAGCTATGAAGCTCTCTGGTATAGCTTGCCAAGGTTGGTTATTTAAAGGATCGGTTGGAGAGTATCGGTATCCATTTCTATCGGACGTCCAACCAAAATCTCCGCAGTTAGTCAAAGCAACTCCAGTATAATGTCCATTTGGGGTCATCATTTTACGAAACGGAGATATTTTTGTTAATTGTTCTACCTGTGCCACCAAAGGATTTGTTTCAGCAAAATTAGCTAATACAAAAAGATCAGGATAAATCTCTTCGATGGACGGGCGACTGTTTGAAAATAAATCGGGCATGGTATTTTAGTTGCCGGAAAAAGGTACTAGGTTCTATGAAAAAACGAGGTTATCACCAAAAGAAAAATATAACTGCAAAATTAACCAACATCCAATTACCTAGAACCTAGCTGCTCAAATGTCAAATTATTACCGCTATAACCATCAATACAATTACACCATAATATATTCTTGGTGCCCATTCAAAGGCATTATCAATTCTCTGATCCAGTAAAAATTCATTTTGCTCCAGGAATTTTCTGACTGAACCCTCCCAACGTCCGCTTTGTTCGCCAGTTAGTAATATTTGATTAAATTCCCGGGTGATAGGTAGCTTTGCTTGTTGAACGGCATTGGTTACGCTGAGTCCATTCGCACAATAATTGCTGGCTAACTTTAATTTTTTTTGCACGATTTTTGCGTCAATTAATTTTGCAATCCGAGTAAAGCCGGTTTTAAAATCAATACCGGAACTAATGTGCCAAAGCAAAGCGCCAAAGACGACTTGCTGGAATTGCATTTTGTACCATTCGCTGGAGGAATGTTGTTTGGCAAAACTTAACCAGCTACAAGCATCTTTTTGCATCAGATTTAACATCGCTTTGGTTGCCAATATTGCAGTGAAGAGTACAAAAATGGCTTGGCTTAGAACTGTGATTTTGGATAATTCTGGATTTCGAGCAATTTGCAGGATGGATGATACAAGGATACCGACCACTAAAATGGCAAAAGGGTAATAGAGTTTTGACTTTAATCGGCTGATCCTTAGTCTTCTTTTATCATAAGAATTAGATATATTCCTTAGACCTTCTGATGTTCGTCCAGCATATTCAGCCACAGAAATGACTTCTTGCTCATAACGGCTAATTAATCCATGTTTGCCAAGTGCCAAACTTAGTTTGTTGCCACGCTCTAACATAGCAATAACCGAGGACCAGGCTTTGATATTGGAATGAGAGGCAGCGACACGTTTTGCCGCATCTAGGATAGAAATCCCGGCATCACAAAGAGTCGCTAAGTCATAAAAAATATTGGCGTGTTTGTCTTTTATCATTGCCAATTATTATTTTGTTTTTCAATTCTTTTCAGTTCAGTCAGCAGAAATTCTGCTTTTTCTAGTGCCACTGGGAGTTTGTTTTTATTAATCGCTGATTCAATATTGCGACCAATGATTGCAATGTTTTCGAAGCCAAATTGGGAGGCGGTTCCTTTTAGTTTGTGAGCGATACGTTTCAGCTCTGAAACTGTGTTATTGTTAAGAGAATGTTCTATTTTACCGATCATTACGGGCAAATTATTAACAAATCGATTTCCAAGTTGATCGAGTTTTTTCTGATAAGAGTCGTTATCAGCTGATGGTAATAGTGTGCTATTAACCCCATGTTTGTTAAGAATATCTCTGATATCTTCTGGTTCAATTGGCTTGGTAACAAAACCGTTAAACCCAGACTCTAATAATGAATCAATTTTCTTTGGATTATCTTCTGCACTACAGGCAAATATTAATGTTTCAAAGTTGATGTTTCGTAGGACCTCGGTGGCTTCCAGACCACTCATTACCGGCATGTTTAGATCCATGAAGACCGCAACATAATCAAATTCAAGGGCGAGTTCTACGGCCTTTTCTCCATTGTCCGCAACGTCGCAATCGAACTCTAACTCTTCCAATATAAAACTAAGCAATAATCTATTGGTTTCACTGTCATCAACGACTAGGACTTTTGCTTGATTAACATTATCCATTGAGTTTTTTTAACACAGACAGAATCTTTGCGGGTACGAAGGGCTTAACCACGTAGCCAAAAGCTCCAAGACTCACCGCTTTTTTGACCGTGGAAATGTCACTACAGCCGGTTACCATAACAACCTTGGCGGTGGGATCAGAATTTCTAATGATTTTTAAGGTTTCCAATCCGTCAGGGGCCGGAATATCTATATCCAAAAATGTAATGTGTGGCTTGTTTTTAGAAAAATATTCAACCGCCTGCTCACCTGTTCTAGCGGTTTCACAACTAATAACACCAGTACTGTCCAGAATACTAGTGAGTATTTCCAAACTATCCAGATCGTCTTCCACAATCAATGCTTTGAGTTTGCTTTCGATGTTCTCTGCCAACTGAATATCTCCAAATCGCTAAAATGATTTACCTGTTTGAGGATTATAGTGTAATTTGCGATGTTTGCCAGAAGCTTGTTTTGTCAATATCCCTGTAGACGTATAGTAATGGGACGCTACAATTCTGCATCATTTATTTATGCTATATACGCTTGCAATATACAACGTGGTATATATAATGTGTATATAGCAAATTATTCAGGAATTTCTACATGTCTACAGGATCAGTCTTTGAAAATAACCGTACTCAAGCTGTCAGACTGCCAGCTGACAGTCGTTTCCCGGATACAGTTAAAAAAGTAACCATTCGTATTGTTGGACGTGATCGTGTTTTGTCCCCTCTTGAGAGCACCTGGGATAGTTTCTTTTTGTCCAATGAAACTGTTTCAGAAGATTTTATGCCGGAGAGAGCATCACAAGACCAACCTGAGCGAGAGGATTTTTAGTGCACAAATATATGCTTGATACAAACATTGTAATTTACGTGATAAAACGTCGCCCCATCGAAGTTTTGGCGACCTTTAATCAGCATGTAGGGCAGATGTGCATTAGTTCTATTACCTTAGCAGAGTTGCTTCACGGCGTAGAAAAGAGCGCTAAAAAAACACATAATCTGAAACAGGTTGAAGAATTCGTATCGCGCCTGGATGTTCTTGAATACGGAACAAAAGCAGCTAATCATTACGGAGAGATAAGGGCTAATCTGGAGAAAGCCGGAAAAACTATCGGCGTTAATGATCTCCACATTGCAGGTCATGCTCGAAGCGAGGGGTTAATTTTGATCACAAATAATCTTGGAGAATTTGAAAGGGTTGAAGCCCTGAGAGTTGATAATTGGATATGAGCAATCACAAAGTATCTCAATTCCCTAAGAGTTAAACATTTAGTCCCGAGATTTACGATCCTGTAAATAATGCTGTGTAACTTCTCCATCTTGCAGAGCATCAATCTCTCAAAGAGATGTTATCACCTATGAAAGCATTCTTACTCAATATTGCTCGTTATCAGCAAATTCCCGCAACCTATTGAAATTTAGTATTAAATTGTCTTGTCAGTGAAAGCTAATAATTATTATAACAAGCTGTAATAAATTCCTATTCTATTTCTAATGCTCATCTTCGATTCCCGCAAAATAAATAAATTTTCTTTTTCCCGTAATTACCACTAGTCTGACCTCCGACGAGTGTGATTTACAATTCGCGCTTATTGGACAATTGATTTTTCTTTTGCAATCGACTGATGCTTGTCCAAACTTTATTGGTCGAAAGGATACCAGGAGGTGTCTGGCAAAAGAATAGGCTCTAGTTAATGTCGTGTTTCTTTCTAACAATAACAAAGGAAATACAATGAAAATATCAACTCTGTTTTTTACACTCTTTATTTTTCTTGGCTCTAACTTCATGTTGGATAAAGCTACCGCGGAAAAAGGCGTGGCTTTTGTACATGGTACGGGCGAAAACGATGATGCCCTAAATGACTATTGGACCTCCGCGATGGTTAATTCCGTTGTGGTTGGTTTACCTAATTCGTCAAACTATGTAGTCGTTAATTGCGATTTTGAAGCCTTTATGTGGACCAGTGGCGCTGCTGGTTGCTTAGCTGGTCAACTAAGTAATTTTATTAATAATAATAATATCGATGACTTGATTGTGATTACCCATTCAAATGGAGGCAATGTCATGCGCTGGATTTTGTCGAATCCAACCTGGGACTCGCGCTATCCGGCGATTATTAATGCAACCTCAAAAGTCAATGCGATTGCCGCGACCAGCAAAGGCACACCGTTAGCCAACGCCGTTGTTAATGGGAATGCGTTCGAGCAGATCCTCGGATGGATCCTTGGTTATGCAAGTGATGCGGTAAAAATGCAACAAACAAGTTGGATGAGTTATTACAATTCTTATTGGTTACTTGGCACTAGTGGTAGACCATCTTTACCAGTCACTTTTAGAAGTGTGGTCGGAAGCGATGTCGATTCAGCGATTTGGGACGGTGATAGCTATTGCGCTGGTTATGCCAATCAGGTGGCGTTGGAATTCACACAAAATTGGTTAGATTCTTGCTCCGACGGTTTTGTTAATTGCTCTTCACAATCTGGGGCAGGTAGTTTGTGGTTTTATGATACCTGGAAAACTAAAGGTCGTGAGCCCTTAAGTCATCAGCAAAGTCGACGGGATTGTTTTAACCTCGATACCATTTTAAGAAACGATTTATAGGAGCAATAAAATGAAACAACTAAATAATAAAATGACTAAAACGATTAGTTTTGCTATAGCTGCTCTTTTTATCTTTTCTGCTGGTGCCGAGAAAAAGGAAGCCCCAAACCGCGATGGACTTTCAATTGTTAAATCCAGCTTGAGCAAATCGGACCCTGGAAAATATACCCTTCGACCCATCACATTAGTGCCGGCAAACCTTCAATTGCCGAGTGCCAATAACCACAGGGCAATGGTTCAATTCAGTCGTTCTATGAATTCAACTGTCGTAAGCACAAAGAATATTAAGCCTGTCAAAGCGGTTAGCCAGGAATATTGGTTTAATGTTAGTGGTAATCAACTTAAAAAAGGGGTGGAGGTAAACACTTCTGGTGTTGAAGCATTAGTACGGATCTCTCCGGTATCTTCTGTTAATCCACTAGAAAAAAAAGCGAGCCGTATAAAAACTCAAAGCGGAAATGTATTAAAAAAACAAAATGGCCAAACCGCGATTGATCTTGAATTGCTTGAAATTACCGCGCCGGATGGTCGAGTCATGCAGGGACAAAACGCAATGAGTTTTAGTGCCAATGCCAAGCAGCTCTCCACCACAGATTTTAGTCAGGGCAGTTCCGGATTTAAAATGAGTAAAAGCTTATCCAGCGGTCGTTTTCAATTAAAAACTAACCAAACTATAGCGGATAAACAACAATATACTATTTATGTTCTTGATAAAAACTCTCCGTTCAAACTCAATCTTGAAATGGCAAGTCAGCAAATTTTTTCTGGCAATCAACTGTCAGCCAAAGTTCATATGAGTCGTTCAGGAAAGCAATCAAAGTTGAATTCGGTAACTGCTAAGTTTATAGCGCCAGATGGCAAAGTTTTCCCGGTCAAGACAAATGGTCTTCGTAATGGAATACTCGAATTCAATCAAAAGCTTGATATGCCTTTTTCTAATCAGGTGGGCTTGTGGGAAATGCATATTGAATCCCAAGCAAAAGAAGGTCAATTGCAGATTAGCCGAAATAGCAAATTGGCTTTTGCCTATCAGCCTAGAACTGCAAAGGTTAATCAAATAAGCCAACCTACACATCGAAATAAGCGTGGATTATCTCGCTCCGTTAAAGTGAGCGCTAGCCATGCAGGGCGTTATGAAGTAACGGGATTACTTTATCTAGCAAATAAAGGTGGGGCTAAACAGGTGATTGCCGAAGCGCGTACAGCCAAATGGATTGAACCGGGCGATGCGGAATTAACCTTGTTATTTAAGTCATCATTGCTACCCAAACTTCAAAAAGGACAATATTTTTCCGTGGCGAAAATTGGTCTAAACGATCAGAGTCGAATGAGTGTTCTTGAGTAGCTAACTTCGGTGTTGATTCCCCGGCCCTCATTGGGATAAATCTTTTGAGTTGCCGGGGTATATCGGAATTTGGAATAGGTATTTAAGTCACACAGCCTTACATCGGTTTTTTAACAACAGCCAACTTCTATTTGAAGAAAGGTGGAGCAGTAAACATTCTTTCCCTTTTATTTTTAACTTGAAGATTTCTGGCATTTCCTCGCTTCTTCCCATGATGACGCCTTGTTGTAAAGTGCGATGATTTTTTCGCTCAATGATCAATCGACTGGATTGCGTCAAAACATCGGGTGCCAAAAGGATTTTCTTTACATTAAGTGCCTGCGTTACCACGGAATGAAGTTCGGACATTGATTCTTCTGAATGTTGCTCAATGAGTGCATCAACCATTGGTTGTTCAGCCATTGATTTACAACCCGCTAGAGATAACAAGCCAATGAGGATTAATTGTAATTTTTTGAAAGTCATATTAGTTACTTGCTCTTACTGAACCAACTATTCGTCTAATTATTCGCAATCACTCGTAGGAGCGGTCTTTAGCCGCGAAGAACGGCTGGCACTGTTAGATTTTTCGCGGCTAAAGACCGCTCCTACAGATTAACGTTTTCTATTCCTTGATATCAGTCGATAAAATTTGCCGAATGGTTATATATTACTTAGGCAATCCTAGAATCATATCCCTAAGTTTCTTTGGATCTTTAATCGCCAATCCCTGATCATATTGACCGGTACTATCCTGTTTTAAATTGTCAGTCGCCATTTTTACCGCTTGACCGGTGGGGGTTGGGCAAACTCCTGTCTCTCGATAAGCTAAAGCTGTAGCGAGCAAACCTTCCTGTTCATCTCCCAGTTGATTATTGTAATCATCTGCAACGGAGCAACCTGGTACAGTGGTACCTACTGTTCCTGCGGTATTAATAGGTGAAAAACCATCGGAATAATCGCCAAATCCTAGATCATTTTCACCTTTAAACTGGATAGTAAAATAAGTGGTTCCACAGTTATCGGTAGGATAAAAACCATAAGGCTTACCGCAGGTGGTTGAACCAATCAATATCACTTCAACATTAACGCCTCGCAATCCATTTATAATGGCTTCGCTGGCAGAGCAAGTGCCACTGGTGGATAAAATAAATACTCGGTCTAAATTTAAACTGGGTAGGGGTTGGCCTTCATCAATTGAAAAGCCAACAGTCTCGTCATAAAAAGGCGTTGGTGATAAGGCCTGACCAGTAACCGGGTTAGTTACCGTATGTTTATCGTTAAATATTGTATTGTCGAATATTCTATTGGCCGTTGTGTTTGCTCCTGCGATCATATAACTAAGTTGACTCGCGATAGCCAATAAGCCTCCTCCGTTATACCGTAAATCCAAAACTAACTCATTAACATTGTCATTAGATAATTGATTGATTGCATTAACTAAAGCTTCTTCTGCTGTGGCGATATGAGAATTAAACAGAATATAGCCAACATTACCGTTACTGGTTTGTATAGTTGATGTTTGAAGCACCGGTGGGGAGGTGATGATGGCTGAGGTCATAGTTATTTCACGAGTTTCAGTCGCGCCTAAATCTCTAATAACAAAAGTGTGAGATTCGCCTACTTCGGCCGGAGATAATCCCGCATTTATTGTTTCTGTATCGCTTGAGTCAACAACGGCAGCGCCGTCGATACTTATTATTTCTGCGCCGCGCATTAAATTGACTGAAGCTGCTGTTGCCGGGGTATTAGGTTCAGTATAGGCGACTAATATTTGTCTTGGAGGGCGTGATGCTATAATCGCCCATTCTGCGCCATAACCCGCTGATTGCCCTGCCTGAGTTAATAGTAGCCATTCTTCGGAATCATAGGTGAAATGAAATCGATCTCTGGGATTTTCAGAATTAGTTAACTCTTCAGTTCTTAGAACATCAAAGTATTCATCGGTCGAATTAAAATTGGCCGGGTTTTGATCGGTGATTTCGTTGTACCAAAGATAAGTATTGTCGCTCCAGGAGCGCAACCAGTGATTTTCATTTAACAGTGATCCCTGAATATCAGGAAATCCCCTACCGTTGATATCGCTTCCACTACGAGGCGTGGCACAGGCATTCTTAAATAGATTTTCATCTTCAAACACACCTTGTGTCCAGCTAATATTAGCGTCATCAATAGCGGAATTATTGCTGCTTCCACCGCAACCAAGTAATGTTGTAAAGCTAACAACAATGGCTAAAGAGATTAAATAATCGTAATATTTATTCATAATAAGCTGTCTAAATTCATCAATCGAGTGCTTAGATTATATCATATCAATGAAATAGGAAAAGTAACTAGTGCCGAAATGTAAAGTTAATCAACAAAATACCAGGCACGGTAAATTTTATCATTTTTAAATTCATAAATCCGCATCGCCGAAGAGGATTTCATTATGCCGTCTTTAGTTTGATGACTAACTAAGTTGATTGTTATTTCTTATAGACAAAAATCGCTTCAGTCTGTTTGCCATTGTTATCGATATCAACAAAAACATGCATTTCATTTTCGCCAATTTTCTTAAATGTCATGCCGTCGAAATAGATTGTGGTTTGTGTGATTTCAACTAACGGAAAAGCAACGGTTTGCTCCTTAGTTTCCCAACCTTTAAGCTCGTTGGTGAAATGCTTTAACTCTAATATCAGACTATCGTTAATTTCGCGAATAATTTCCAACTCATAAAATTTAACTTTGCCATCGCTGATCATTCGAAAGCTAGCCATCATGCTATTGCCTTTTGGAGCAGACCAGTTTTCTTCAACAAAAGCGCCAAAGGCTTCGCCTGTCCATTGGCCTGCAATCCACGCAGCTTGTTGGATATTTGCCTTAGGAGAAACTTGCCCTTCGGCAAGATATTTAATGTTTTCCTCGGCAAAAGCATGAGTGGAAAATAGTATGAGAATGGATAACATAAGACTGAAAATTTTCATGGGAGCTGCCTCAAATCAAATTAATAAAACCAATAATCCAGATTACACAAATACCGATCTGGCCCAAAAAGAATGCAAACCGGGCATAAACTGCGATGATGGATGTTGATAACATGTGGACGACTGATTGCAAAATACGGGCCGCCAGGAAATAAGTGGCTAACGGATCTGTGATAGCGGTATTGTTAGTCGCCAGCGCGGCCAACAACAATCCGCCAGCGATAGGAAAAAACTCGTAACAATTTGCATGGGCTCGACACAAACGCCCTGAAAAAGGTGATATATCACCACCATCAGGTTTGTATTTGTTGGCGGCATGCTGACCAGTGAGAGTTAAATAACTTCGATATAAACCCAGAGTAACCAGTATTATCAACATCCAGGAAATATAGGCTATAAGTGCGTGTAGAGATTCGGTCATTTTGTATTCCTCTTTTTATTATTAGTCATGCGAAACTATTCTAGCATAACTAAATAAATATAAGCTTATTGGCATGAGAACCAATTTATTTTACCGATGGAGGCTGGAGCTATTAAATAGATATTCATCCAATTGATAGACAGACTGAAAAAGAGTCACCAGATGGTCGAGGAGAAATTTGATTTTTCCTCATTAAGAGAGGTAAGTTTCAATCGGTCGACTATACTTAACTAAGTCCTGTTGATATTTCTGTGTTTCATAAAAGCAAAAATTGACTTTTTACCGAGTGAAGTAGATGAGTAAAAAACAAACGGTTTCTTTTTTATTGGAAACAATTCTCGACGATGATAATCGAAATGTCTCTCTGCGGGCCACCTTTCTGCAGGCCGAGACAAACCAATCAGCAGTACTTAATCAAGATACTATTATCGAACTTTTGAA
>Ga0316205_10002673_pt1 | contig 18093 bp, 13 predicted proteins | sample 3monthpyrite_MG_FD_204941 | JGI IMG/M metagenome (GOLD analysis project Ga0316205, IMG submission 204941) | Microbial mat bacterial communities from mineral coupon in-situ incubated in ocean water Damariscotta River, Maine, United States -... | ecosystem: Environmental > Aquatic > Marine >... | reverse complement strand
CACCCCGGCACACGAGTCCGCCGTTGCCGCTGCTCCCTTCCGGGCCTGACGGGGTTCACAGCATATCGTTGCGAGGGGGCCGATACAGGCCGCCATAACCTTAACACGATGCATTAAAAATCATTCTGAATCAGCATTATAGCTGTGCACTCATCAAAACCATCGTTATTGAGCAGGCGCCATCATACGTGAACTCGCACCCCATAGACAACTACCCGCATGAAATATATCCGGAGTCAAACAACTGCTACCCGTCAAACAAAAAAGCACTACACTTTATCAGAACCTTTACCCCGCGACTAAGCTGAGCTGTCTTTATTTCTGCCACAAAACTGAAAACTGAGGGGCGTATCCCAATGATTAGCGCCGCACTACAATTGTACAACCGATTAATTCCTGCTAAGTAGCGGATTTCATATTTATGGCCCCTAACAATGAATGAACAAAATTTATCCACCCTATATCACAGGATATATAATCATTCCGCTATGCATAGAAAAATATCACATGCAAAACCGCCAAGCTACATGGGGATATTTTCCACGACAGGCGCAATAAAAAAAGACACATCATCGCCCGGCACTATCAATCTATCCCTCAAATCAGGGTATAATCATTTTCAACGAAAAATGCTAAGCTCACTTTATCCTAATATAGAGAAAAGATATGACTGAAGAAATTAAATCACCCTGTATTGATTTATGTATCATGGAAGACGGTGTTTGCACCGGCTGCGGCATGACTAATGAAGAATCTAATAAATGGTATAAACTCTCAAACGAAGAACGTAAAAAAATCGTCGAACGAGTAAAAGACTTCGCGCCAAAATAGCTTATGCCACAACTTTAACCCGCGTCAGTATCTGATTGATTTTTTTCAGCCGTTCTTTTCAGCAGAGGTTCGATAAGGTCGAGCGGCAACGGAAATACAATTGTCGTACTCTTCTCACCGGCAATTTCTGTCAGGGTTTGCATATAACGCAACTGTAATGCCTGGGATTGCTTTGACAGTATCCTGGCGGCCTCACTCAATTTTTCCGCAGCCTGCATTTCACCTTCGGCGTGAATCACCTTGGCGCGTCGCACGCGTTCCGCCTCAGCCTGCTTGGCAATCGCACGCACCATGGTTTCATCAAGGTCGACATGTTTGATTTCCACATTACTGACCTTAATACCCCAAGCGTCTGTCTGGGCATCAAGAATACCCTGTATATGCGCATTCAACTGCTCCCGCCCTGCCAACATCGCATCCAGTTCATGTTGCCCGAGCACAGAACGTAGCGTCGTCTGCGCCAGCTGGCTGGTTGCCTCATAAAAATCCTCAACCTGAATAATCGCCTTTTCGGGATCGATGACACGAAAGTACACGACTGCATTCACCTTAACCGAAACATTATCCATAGAGATCACATCCTGCGTCGGTACGTCCATCACGACCAGGCGCAGATCAACCCTGACTATTTGTTGAATAACAGGAATGATAATAATCAGGCCCGGGCCTTTAACCTTCCAGAATCGTCCGAGCAGAAACACCACGCCGCGTTCATACTCACGCAGTATTTTGATCGCACTGATCAGTAAGGCGACAATGAAACCGGCGATGATATAGCCTAGGTATGCAGTCATGACTCGTCCTCCTCTATTTGGTGTGTAATCGGCTCAACCCACAGCGTCAGCCCGTTCATTCTAATGACCCGAACCTGTTGACCCTGCCTGACCGGTGTATGGCTGCACGCATTCCATATTTCACCATGAACGTGGACTTTCCCCTTATTATCAAAATTACTAATAACCTCTGCCACAGCGCCAACAAGCTCTTCCTGCCCACTGACCACGGGCCTCTGTCGCGCTTTGACCGCCATCACCAGCACGATACCGAATAAGGCACTACTAAATAATCCGAACGCACCGATCAGCGGTAATGACACACCGAACCCAGGCACGTCAGTATCCATCAAAATAATCGAACCAATGACAAATGCGATCACGCCACCGATGCCCAACATACCAATACTCGGTACAAAAGCTTCCGCCACGATTAATGCAATACCCAATAACATCAGAGCAAAACCAGCATAATTAACCGGCAATAATTGAAATGCATAAAGTGCTAACAGCAAACTGATAGCCCCGACAATACCGGGAACCATCGCTCCCGGATTAGAAAACTCAAAGATCAGACCGTAAATACCGACCAGCATCAGGATATAAGCAACATTTGGATTGGTGAGTACTCCAAGCAGATTGCTGCGCCAATCCGGAGCCTGCCGAACTAGCACAAGCCCAGCAGTATCAAGCGTCTTCTGCTGCCCCAGCACAGTGACTGTCCTGCCGTTCACTTGTTTGAGCAAATCAGACATGTCCGTAGCAAGAATATCGATAGCACCCTTTTCCAACGCTGCTGAAGCCGATAATGTGGAGGCCTCCCGCACCGCTTTTTCGGCCCATTCAGCATTACGCCCCCTCATCTCAGCTAGTCCGCGAATATAGGCCACCGCATCATTGACTATCTTGTGCTTCATAGTTGCAGGATCACCCGCTGCACCGCCTTGATCAGGTTCTTCTTGTTTAGTAGGTTTCGGGACTTTTGGAAGAGCGCCGATCTGAACTGGCGTAGCAGCACCGATACTGGTAGCCGGCGCCATCGCAGCAATGTGTGCCGCATACAAAATATATGTCCCGGCACTCGCCGCCCGCGCACCGCTGGGCATCACATAAACCACGATCGGCACGGATGAACCTAGCATTGTCTGGATAATATCGCGCATCGATGAATCCAGGCCGCCGGGCGTGTCGATGCTGACAACAACTAGAGGTTTGTCTTCTTGAGCCGCTTTTTCCAGTGAACGATTGAGGTAATCACGTGTAGCCGGACCGATCGCTCCTTTCACCTCCAGCCATATTGCTTCATTACTGCTGGAAAATGCGGAGTTTATCAGCGACGTAACCACCAGGGCTACGAACAAGGCCGAAGTAAATATCCAAATTTTTCGAAGTCCGAGCATGAGTATTCCATGTCAATCAACGATCAAGTAACGTCACCTTACCACTATCCGCGCCTCTGACTCAGATTGCAAGTATCCATATGTCATGGACTAAAATTCAATCGCCACATTTATTTTTTAAAAGTGATACCTTTTTCTTCAAGAAGAGATTCCATTTTCTCAAGTTTTTCCAATACTGCTTTATGATAGTTATTCTCTAACTCCAGCTCGAAATCATGCTCACTCTTCAATTCAGCATCTCGATCACGGCCCAGCTGATCTACAACAATCCCCACCATCATATTTAGAAAAACAAACGCAATCAGAAAAATAAACGATAAATAAAAAATCCAACTCATGGCGTAAACATTCATCGTCTCGTACATTACATCTGTCCAATCCTCAAACGTAGCAATGCGAAACAATGTCAACATGGAAATACTCACATTACCCCACAGCTCATTATTAATATCTTCGAATAAAATACTGCCGACCGTGCCATATATATAAAAAATAATGAACATCAAAATCGCTACATAGCCAATTTTTGGCAACGCGCGAATCAATGAAGTAATAATAGAACGCAACTCAGGAACAAAAGAAACCAGCCTCAATACTCTGAAAATTCTTACCAGTCGTGCTACCAACACCATCTCACTTTCATCAATGGGAATAAGGCTGATTGCGACGATGACAAAATCAAAAATATTCCAACCGACTTTAAAGAAATCACGCCAACGTTTTTCAGCCAACAAGCGAATTGTAATCTCGACAACAAAAATCGCCGTGACTAAACTGTCCAATACCGACATGACTCTGAGCGTGCTACTTTCCAGCGAATAGGTGCTGGCTCCGACCATGACAGCAGATGCCATAATCACCAATACAATTGATGTTTCAAATATTTTGCTGGCTTTTAATTTATCAAGCCGAGAGCGTAGGGTCTCAAAATATTTCACACGTCATCCTTTAACCAAATACAAAATAAAATAGCTCACTGGGCAACTTTTTTCTTACCGCGCACTAAACACCAGATATAGCAGGCCAGAGCATTAATATCCATACCCACACCTAAAGCCGCAGGGATCGAAAATAGCGTAATCATTGTCGAAAACAGCAGCCCCCAGGAAAGCGCCAACGCCATCGGCGCAACAAATGGATCAAGCCCGCCCAAACCATAAGCCGTCGGCAACAAACCCACTACCGTGGTGATGGCCGTCAGTAATACTGCACGTAAACGTCGCATTCCCCCTTCCACCACCGCATCACGCCAAGCTACACCCTCAGCAATTTTGCGTTGAATAAACACCGCCATTATCAACGATGAATTAACCACCACTCCGGTCAACGCAACAAACCCCATCAAGGCCATAAACGACAGTGGCTGCCCGTGCAGATAAAAACCAACAATAATTCCAATGGCTCCAAATGGTATCGCTAACATCACTAACAGCGGATATAATAAACGATTAAACTGAACCGCCAAAATAACAAAGATGCCAAGCAGGGCAAATACAAAACTAAATATCAGCCCTTGTACCGATTCCTCGCCACGCTCTTGTTCACCGCCTAGATGGTACTTAACAACCGCAGCGTCTTCCGCCAGCCATTCATCAACACGCTGCTTAATAATCGCATTTAGTTCCTGCGAAGTAATAATGCTTGTATCGACTTCAGCAGAAACGCTCATAACTCGGCTGCCGTCTTTGTGACGAATACTCGTCGTCCCAGCGCGTTCTTCTACATGAGCTACTTTATCTAATGGAATCAAACCACCACGTTTGTTCGCGATGCCAATATTCATTAGTGTTTTTAAATCACTCTGCGCCTCTTCCGGGTAGCGAATAGTAACATCCACCTCTTCTTTACCGTGATTCAACGTTGATACGCGCAAGCCATCAAACGCAGCTTTAATATGTTGTGCTGCCGTCACTAAATCGATACCCGCATACGCCGCCAAACTACGATCCAACACAATATGCAGTTCCGAATCACCAGGTTCAAGGTCACTTTCTATCGCATAAACACCGTCTATCTCTTTCAAGATATCAATCAAACGTCTCGCCACTGCTTCCTGCTTAACAGGAGAACGACCAGTTAATTCTACCTGCAATGCACGCCCCACTGGCGGCCCTGTGGCCTCCATTGCCAGGCTGATCTGCATATTAGGAAACAACGGAACAACCTGCTGTTCAATTTTTTGCATGACATTCTGCACCTGAATATCACGCTCAGTAAACGGAATAAGAATGACCCTCACAAAACCAAAGCGATCACCTTTTTGTTTCAGCTCTTCGCGCTGATCCGCGCTGTTTTCACCTGCTACCATAGTGGTTGCTTCAAGTATCGAGGCATCAATTCGTGATCGCACTTCTCGATCAAGCTTAAACAATGCATCGCGCGTTTGTTCAAGCGTTGTGCCAACAGGCATGTTTACACGCAAGTAAAATTGCGACTCCGCACCGGATGGAAACAGCTGAAACTTCATCTTTCCCGCCAGCATCAATGAACCAAGCAGAGCCAATACCGTCAACAGAATGGTAATATAACGCCAGCGTAATGCTCGCCTCAGCAACCACTCATAGACTCGGCTTAATAATGCAAACAGGCGACGCTCTTTGGGATGTTTGCTCGGATTAGCAATATCACGAATATGGTTCGGAAGAATAAAAATAGCTTCGAACCAGGACAGTAACAGTAAGGCCACCACCACCACGGGGATTGAAAAAACAAACTTGCCGATAATGCCATCCATAAACATCAGCGGAATAAACGCAACAATGGTTGTCAGAACTGTCGCCGTCACTGGGCCAATCAACTCAATAGTACCGGCAATCACCGCCTTTTGCGGATGCATGCCGCGCTCCATATGATAGGTCGCGTTTTCTCCGATGATAATCGCATCATCAACAACTAATCCCAGCACCATAATAAAACCAAACATAGTCAATAGGTTCAGTGTTACACCGCTAAAATGCAATAAAGCCACGCCGGAGAAAAAGATAATCGGCAAGCCCCATACTGTGGTCATAGCCACCGCAGGACGCAGAAACAATAACAGCGTCACCATCACTAACACCAAACCAATCGCACCATTGCTGGTTAACACACCCAGTCTTAATCTCGTTATGGTTGAAAAATCACCGTAGATTCGTAATTGAATTTCCTCATCATAAAGATCGCCATAGCGTTTAGGAACGGTATCCAAATACGCACGAACTTTATCAACAAGATTAAGCAGATCAGCATTACCCTTTTTCAGGATAATCATGTTAATTGCAGGGGCACCCTGAGCACCAACATAACGCCGTGGACGTTCGAGGGTTTCAATCACTTCAGCAACATCGCCTAGACGCAGCACATCGCCTCTTTCATTAGCACGTAGTATAAGGTTTGCCGCATCTTCTGCTGACGTAAACTCGCCCACAACACGTATCACCCGCTGACCTTCGGGTGACTTTAGACGTCCACCGGGCACGTTGACATTCCAACCCTGAACCAAACGCACTACATCATCAACAGAGACCCGCGCTTCACGGCTGCGCACGGGATCAATGACAATGCGAATTTCTTCCTTGCGCTCGCCTTGCACTAAAACATCCGACACACCCGGCAATTCAAGTACGTCATCTTCAATATTGTCTGCCAGCTTTTTTAACTCCAGCGGATCAAAATTGCCAAAAATAGTAAATGATAAAACGGGTGTTTGCTCGGATTTCACCTCGCTGATAAAAGGGTCAACAGGTAAATCGGCTGGCAAACTTGCTCTGTTTATTGCCTGCTGCACGTCAGAAACCAACCTTGTGCGTGCTTTATAGTTTGGATCGATTTCAATAGTAATCTGCATCGTTCCAGGGTACGCCGTAGAACGGATGGTTTTAATACCATCAATACCTACCAACTCGCGCTCAATAGGCGTTACCAATAAAGCTTCTATTTCCAGAGGTGCTGCGCCGGGGTAATTCGCACCAATAACCACTAAATCAAAATTTACACTAGGAAAAGCTTCGCGCTGAATGCTAATAGCCGAATAAATGCCTGCCAGCAATAACATCACCGTAAGTAAATTTACTAATAGGCCACGTCGTACAAAAAACTCCACCAAGCTTTTCATGGCACTGACTGCCCTGCTTCATCAAGCGCCCAATCTTTCAAGCCTAATTCTTCCAACATGACACCTTTAGCCCATGCAAACTGTTTATCTGCATACAACAAAGCCTGCTGCTGTAAAGTTGCCTCTAACACCGCCCGCTGTAAATCACCCTCAAACTGTACAACTGTTGCCGTATCGGAGCGACCTTCACGATAGCGCTTCATTTCTGATTGGTACTTCTTTTTTTCTGCATCGGCTCGTCGCTTACTCACCGCCAGCACAGCAACACCCGTTTCCAGCGTCGTGATTGCCGTCGCCAACTCATCGCGTACCTGTTCAACAAATTGTTTACGTTGTGCCTGAATGCGCTGCTTGTTCAGTTCGGCCTTGCGAATATTCGCGCGCGCAGCATAACGACCAGCGGTGTCACTCAACTCCAGGGACAAGCCGACAAATCGATCTTGCGCATCTAGCGACTTACTCACTCCATCAACTGCTTTTGACTCAAGCGATTGAGTACCCACTTCAGCCACCACATCTAACTGCATTTTTTCTGAATTTTGAGCAATGTGCAAACGTGACTCAGCGGCCTTAAACTGTGCATCCAGAATTTTAAACTCAGGACGTTTAGCCATTGCGACATCTGTCATAGTAGTTAATTTGGGAACACTATCAGGAGTCATCCAATCACTTATTGACACTGATATAGACGTATCAATTTCACGCAACATCAAACGATTAAGACTCACCTGATCTTTTCTTAGGCGAGCCTTTGCCTGCTGCAACTCCAGGTCTCTCGCCGCTAATAAAGCTTCAACCTGTTTTTTATCTGCATCTTCAATCAAGCCAAAGCGCGCCCTAAACCCCTGGTATTCGAACAAGCGATTTGCACGTTCCACAGCGGCTTGCGCCAACTGCAAACTTGATGCATCAGCGGCCAAATTGAAAAACACAGCCAACGTCTGCAAGCTCAATCCCCGCGCAATGAGCTGCCGCTGCAACCGGCTCACTTGAATATCTTCTTTTATAGCAAGCAAAGCTTGATTATATTCAGGGCGATCCGCGCCACGCAGCAAAGGTATCCTGTAGCCCAAACTTAGCCCGCCCCGATAGGCCGGATTAATCTTAGCGAGCTGCGCCGCAAAAGGAGAAGCAAAACTCTGACTGTTTCGAGAATAATCAATCGCAGCGCTAAAACTCGCACCACTTGCCAGAGGTTTTAAATATTGACCGGAAATGCCAGCAAATTGCGATTTTTTCGGCTGAAAATCACTGGCGATAGGTGACCTGTCATCGCTAAACGCCAAACGCCCGCTTAACACTGGATCAAGTAATGTTTCTAAACTCACCTCATCTGTAGCGACTATTGCGGTATCAATTCGGCTCAGCGCCACATCAGGATGCTGACTCAATACCGCTTCTAATACACTGCGTAAGGTCATGCTCTGCGCAGCCGGTTTTACTTCTTGCGCATCGTTTGCATAAACTAATGAAGATAAGAAACTTAAAAATATAAGTATTACCAATGCTTTTAAATAATCGGATTGCATCATCTACATAGCCATAGCCATAGCCAAATTTATTACGTAATTTAAGAATGCTAACAACAATGGTTGATAAGCTCAACTATTGATGAGATCAACTTTTTTTATTATAGTTGCTTTTATGCAGGCCAGAATACCCAACATCCTTGAAGACTGCCTTGGGCACCTCACACATCATTTCTTGCATGCCTTTCGACAAGAGTTTGCCCGCAGAAGTTCAAAACAAGGTTTTGACATAAGTCTGGAAGATATTGGCGTGCTGGTGCTGCTCAATACTGAAGAAGGCCTAAAACAAACGCAGCTGTCAGAAAAACTCGGCAAAGATAAAGCAATCATCACACGCACCCTCAACAAGCTTGATAATAGCGGATATGTCATTCGCCGTCAGGATAAAACCGACAGAAGGGTTTTTCGCTCATATCTTACAAAGTCTGGCAAACAACTGCTCACAAGCATGAAGCCAGTTATCAATAACCTCATCCAATTCGCGCATAAAGACGTCAGTCAAACAGATTACGACACGACACGAAAGGTGCTACGTCAAATCATCGATAATTTAAAAATATAAACTCCAAGCAAAACTCACATCGGGAAGTTAGCCGGCATTAAGTTGCTCGGTGTTTGCCAAAAAACAATCTCGGCATAAATATGCTCGATACAACGCATACACCCGGATATAAACGCCGAGTAACTATGGCTAGGCCATGAGCTCAATTAAAAAGTTAAACTCAAGTAACACACTTTAAAAACATAAGAAATTATAAATATTCTTAAAATCATAGCCTTAGACGCTTCCATCATAAATCTGCTGCCAATTTATTTATAAAGGATTTAATAACATTGGCGATACTTCATAGTGACAACATATTTAAATGAAGAGATAAACAGACAAAGACGACTTGGATCGTACCAAGATCAGTTTTATGCATATACAAGGAAGGACAATGCCTCAATCTTCAAAAAATGGAGCCATAATAATGGTACGCAAGTTATGGCTGGCTTATGCATATCTCACAGTACCGCCTCAATACCCTCTAACGAGGCAGCGATAAACTGTGCATACCACTTGCAGCAGACGTCATCATGACACTTAATATCAAACGTAAACTGTTTTTAACACTGGTCTTGTCACTTGTTGCAATCGTAGCACTGATCACTTCTAACAGTTTTACACGCACCAAGCTGAAAGAAATACAAAACATTTCAGAGCAAACAGCTCACATCAACCTTACTATAAAACGTATGCGAGAAGCTGAAAGAGACTTCCTATTACAGTATGATTTAAGATTTAGTGAGCTCTTTCATAACCTGTACCATCAAACCAATATAGACATCAGCACTCTAGAGGAGTCGCTGAACATACAAGACATCAAATCAAAAACAACCGCACTGGAAACCTACATAGAGCTTTATTCTAAAGTTTTTACGAATGTGACAAAGCTAACCTCATCAATAGGTTTAAAAGGCGATTCTGGGCTGCGCGGCACACTCAACCTGGCATCAGCTGAGCTTGAAAAGAAAATCACACTGCTGAATTCCTTTGGCGGTTCAGCGGAAATAATGATAAATTTGTACAAACTGCGCACAAGTGAGGTCGAATTCTTATTAAATAAAAACGAAACAGATAAAATTGAATTCCAGGCAAACCTTGTAGCCCTAAAACAATCTATCAAAGACTCATTTGATATTGATGATTCTAAAGACATCAATGATTATGATAATGCCTTCAATCAACTATCCAATGAGATGGAAAAAATTGGTCTGCACCGAGACATGGGCTTGTTAGCTCATTTGAGCAACTCATCCAACACTGCAGAAGCTGAGCTTGAGCGGCTAAGTGAGAGTATTCAACAAGAACTCACTGAGCATCAAGAAACCATATCAACATTAAATTCTGCGTTTGCATTACTCATTGCCATCGTTCTGGTATATATCTCATTTAGCATTTCCAAATCAATTATCAAGCCTTTACAGGAACTACTCTCGATAATGAAAGAAATGTCCTCCGGACAACGCGGCGTTGATTACCGTATGCCAATTGATGGAAAAGATGAAATCTCTGAAGTAAAAATGGCATTTAATAGTTTTATATCCAAACTAGAATCAACCATTAACAATATACTCGCCATGTCTTCTGCGCTCTCAACTAGCAGCAAAAATGTGCAAACTATCACCACCAGCACCAGTCAGGCCATTGAAGAAGAAATGTCCTCGATTCATGTTTTGGCCAATAAAGTCACCGAAATGAATGGCACCACCACGAACATCACCAGCGCCATTTCTGAATCATCGAAGTCAATTTCTGAAGTGCAACTTGAAGCAAGCAAAGGCCATAGAATTGTGATGGCTACTGAGCAGGGGATGAAAGAACTTAACACTGTAATGCAACAACTGGCGGAATCAGTCACTGATCAAGCAAAACAAAATGAAAACATCAGTAAAGTGCTGGATCTCATCATCGAAATTGCCGAGCAAACAAACCTTTTGGCTTTAAATGCTGCAATTGAAGCCGCCCGCGCTGGCGAGCAAGGCCGCGGCTTTGCCGTCGTTGCAGATGAAGTCAGAGCATTATCTGGACGTACCGCAAGCGCCGCCAATGAAATTCAAGGTCTGATTGAAAAAATCAAGAAAGGAACAAAAATAAGCCTTGAACGCATGGACCGCAGCTCAGAGAAAACCCACACCAATTTGGAACAAGCTATCGTAGCGGGCGAGTCTTTAACGTGCATCGACAATGCGATCTCCTCAATACAAAGTCATAGTGATGAAATCGTAGAAATAGCTGCACAACAAAGCCACCTCGCTTCAGATATTTTAAACAACACTCAAGAAATTGACTCTGCGGTAAGCGAGCTTGCGTCAAAAGCAAAAGATAATATTTCTGAAAACGGCGATTTATCCCAATACTCTATACAGCTGGAACACCTTACTTCAACGTTCACTGGTGGCGCATCAGCAAAAAAATGACGACTTCAGCAACGAAGACAGCACTGGAAATAACAAAGCAGAAAAATCCAACGATTCAGTAGAACTTTTCTAGTTTGTAGCAAAACAAAAAAGGCCCATTGCATCAATCAATACAATGGGCCTTTGTGCATGTGTGGCGCGCCCGGAAGGATTCGAACCTCCGACCGCCTGGTTCGTAGCCAGGTACTCTATCCAGCTGAGCTACGGGCGCACAAGAGCTGCGCATTATCCACGAGAGGCAGAAAAACTGCAAGTCTAAAACACATTTACACCATAAAAATCGAGAGATACTTAACGTTTGGGCATAAATTATACCCAGATAAACCTCTGTATTAATTCAATTAATAATATTTATAGTGGTGAAACAACAAATGTGCGCAGCATACAAAAAGACTCAAAAGAGACTTTTTATACCAATTTAGGTAAGAGTGAAATCAAGGCAAGTAAATTGAAAAGCAACCGCCGCTCAACGCACAGCCATTCGTAAAATCAATAAATCCTGAGCGACCCTTATTCTTATGCAAAGCCGCAACAAGCGACGAAAAATACAATCCCAAACCCGTATTGCCCGATGAGAAACTAACCCCGTGACCCACATCTCCTGCGCCATTCTCGTTCGAACTCAACATTGATTCTGGAAACCCTTCGCCATCATCATGAACGCTGATCTTCAAATAACCATCCACTTCTTCTGCGCTAACAATTAATTCATTTTTGGTATATCGAACTGCATTGGTAACTGCATTGCCCAACACACCCATTACCAAGTCGCTATCGAAATACCCCATCAATTCTCCAGAACATTCAACATTCACTTTAATGTCTTTTGCATCCGTGATGGGCTTGTCCTGCAACATGCATTCTTGTAAAAATTCACCGACATCATGCTCATCGATATTTGCCGAGACACCTAAACACTGCATTTTATACAGTGCCAGTAAACGAACTAAATTATTGTTAACGCGCTTCGCTTCATATTGCACCCTAACGAGCCGTTCGGGTGGTTGGCTTTGATCAGCTTCATCAATAAATTCATCCAGTGAATTTAAGACAAAACCGAGTGAGTTTTTCATGTCATGAATCGCAGAAGCGAGAATCGCGACAAAATCAGCATTATCCTCTGATTTATCAGCCGTCAAATCTTCTTTATCATTACTCTGTGCGCTCATTACCTTTTACACTGTGCCAGACATTTCAGGCATACAAACTTAAGATGCTTTCTGCATGATCTTGTCATAACGGTCACGCAAGCCAGGAATTGAATTATTCAGCGGATCAATTTTTTCAACACGCAGCATGCACTGTCGCGCTTTATATAACTGGCTATCATCTTTACCATTCTTTTCCATAGCGCTAAGCAATACGCGAACAAGGTTTAAATTAATAACTTTGTTACCTTCTAGCTCTTCAAGGGCTTTTTCAAACAAATTAATGGCTTCATCAAGTTTGCCCTGTTTGCCTAACTGGACGCCTTCGTTATTAAGCTTGATTACGCCTTCTTTAGAAGTGGTAATAATTTCCTTGCCTTCATCTTCCATCCCCATTGACGTAAAGACATCCTGAATATCTTTCAGTGCGTCTTCGTCTTCATGCTGATTTTGAACTATCTTTTTAATTATTTCGCTACCCTTGTCTTTTTCACCATTGGCGTAAAAAACCTGAGCCATTTCGACACTAATATCAGATGCTGCTTTATCACCTATTTCGCTGTATAAACTCTGAGCCTCATCAAATGCTTTTTCTGCCGCATCATCTTTGCCCATTTCTTTATAAACAACATTTTCAGCCATCGCTGCATGCAGGCTGGCATCTTTGTCATCTGGGAATTCTTTGCGCAGTTTTGCAATAACTTTTACCGCATCTTTTCCACTCGAGTTAAATGCCAGCGCCTTGGCCTGATTCGTATAATTAGCCGGGTTTTTATGTACTGAATGCTTGCCAAGCGTGACCGCTTTTTTAAATGCCTTCTCAGCCACAGAGAAGTCCTTCTTTTTCAGCGCGATATCACCCAGCGCCATTTGACGCAAAATAGCTTTTGGTGATTTCTCTACGGCACTCTTGATAACATTCTCAGCCTCATTTAAATCACCAAGCTTAATCATTGTTTTACCAAGCCAGTCATAGGCTTCCATATAAGTCTCATTCTCACTAATGATGCTTTCAAATATTTCACGTGCTTCCATAAACGAATCATTATAAAAACAAGTTTTTCCCAAACCAAGCTGCGCCCACGATATATCACGGGTTGCCAACACACCTTTAAAAATTCTAGCCGCATCATCATATTTTCCCAACTTCATATATAAGTCTGCCGAAAGACGTATAAATTCAGACAGGTTTTTAGGCTTTTCTTTAATGCGTTGCTCACATAGCACAATTGCTTCTGCATATTTTTGCTTATCAATCGCACGTTCAATCGTTTCGAAATCTGATTTTTTTGCAACCACCTTCTCCAAACGATCACGCAACATGTGTTTATTAAACGGTTTCGACAAATAATCATCAGGCTGATATTCAACAGCACCCATCACCATTTCACGGGTATTTTCAGCCGTAATCATAATCACAGCAGTTGAAAATTTTAGCAGATTTTTATGCTTGGCTTCTTCCAAAACCTGCTGGCCATCCATGCCGTCACCGAGATTATAGTCACACAACATAATGTCGTAAGAATTCTTCGCTAGCAGCTCAATCGCACTCTCTCCATTTGCCGCAGTATCAACCTTAGTCACACCGTATGACTCCACCATATGCTTTATCATGCTGCGCATATCCATAAAATCATCGATTACGAGGAATTTCTTCTTAGAATAATCAATCACTGTATCTTTCGTCTTCAAAATGCCCTCCCGCAGGCGTATAGAACACATATCCTTGCTCTACCAATGTTATCGTTTTCCACATAAATAACATTAGTAACAATAGGCATTACAATGGCTTCGATATAATAGATAGATTGCAGCACGCCTATTACCGCATTTAGACAGACACAAAAAAGCCTGCCCAAATTAATGGGCAGGCTTTCAATAACTGACAAGATTGGGGGGTTTATGCGTAATTCAGAAAAGAATCAGGAGTTCATGAAACAAACCAGAAATTTCAAATCAAATTTTTCAGATCACCTCATTTTCCATGCGGTTTTTCAATGAACGCCATGAGACTAAACATTAGTCTCATGGCGTTCTTAGAATTAACCGGCTTAGAATTAACCGGCCTAGTTAAAACTCAATAACTGTTCCATTTCATTTTCACTAAAACTGTTCGCAAACAAGGCTGTTGAAAGATAACGCTCACCTGAATCTGGCAAAACAACCACAATCATTTTCCCTTTATGCTGCTCCTGCTGAGAAACACGCATCGCAGCGGCTACCGCCGCGCCACTCGAAATCCCCGCAAGAATTCCTTCCTCCTCCATCAGCCGATGCGCATACTCCATTGCCTCATCATCACTGACTAGCTCTGCTTGATCCACCATATCAAGATCAAGATTTTCGGGTATAAAACCAGCGCCAATACCCTGTATTTTATGCGGCGCATGACTAGGTTCCACACCATCCAATGCACATTTAATCTGCGGTGACGAGGCGGGCTCAACAGCAACCGAGGTGATCTGCTTACCTTTTTCTTTCTTAATATAACGCGATATACCTGTTATCGTACCACCTGTACCAACACCACAAACAAGCACGTCGACTTCACCATCCGTATCATCCCAAACTTCCGGCCCAGTGGTCTTTTCATGAATGGCTGGATTAGCCGGATTATCAAACTGACTGGGAACAAAATGATTAGCGGGGTATTCAGCAACAATCTCTTCTGCCTTTGCCAACGCACCCTTCATACCCAAAGCACCATCGGACAACACAATCTTTGCTCCCAATGCCACCATTAACTTGCGACGTTCAAGGCTCATTGTATGCGGCATAACAAGCGTAATAGAATAACCTCTTGAGGCTGCGACAAATGCCAAAGCAATACCCGTATTACCACTCGTGGCTTCAACAATCGTCATCCCCGGCTTAAGCTTACCTTCTTTCTCAGCCTCCCATATCATATTCGCACCAATACGACATTTAACTGAATTAGCCGGATTGCGACTCTCTACTTTTGCGTAGATATTCCCATCAGAAATTTTGCTCAACCTCACTAGAGGTGTATTCCCAATACTAAGACTATTATCTTCATATATTTTTGGCATTTTTCTTCCTAATACTAATAATCAAGACATGTTAAACACAATATTTTACGGAAAATACAATCAACCCAATCTTTAAGTAAACAGAACGATCACATCAAGATCACAATAATAATACTCCAGATTTAAAAAATCTGCTCTAAAAAACCTCAACCCTATTACCAACGTGGTTTTATATACGAAGATCAATACAGATATCAGACAAGTACGCGGACATAGCTGTGCATTTATGGTGTTAAATGAAAGAAAAAAATAACAGTATAAATAAAATACCGAAGATGGCTCAAACATCACCCCCGGTATTATCTAAGGACTATATCCTACTAATGGTCACAATCATTCCAGGGTTATCAAAACGATGCGACTGATTTAACACAGAAGAACTTAACCCATCATCAACCGTGACGACACCGCCATGACCACGCACGAAATCAGATGCATCACTTCGATTTGCATTAAAACCTTCACCACCATCTGCAGGACCCGGCATGGTCCCAGCTGACTCGCTATCAAGCTCAGTGCCTGCATCATAGACTTTAGCATTCAACGTCATTGATTCACCCACAGCTAAATCCGATACGTCTACTGAAGCAAGACCCGCAAACGCATCATTCGTATTCACTAACATCGTCGCAATGGTTAACTCAGTTTGTGCTGATGTACCCGTTGCAATGTTAATTGTCTCACTTCCGCCAGGACCAATCGCTCCTGCCCCCGATACTGACATAGCATTAATTCCCGACACAGACAGCAATTGAGTATTTGCACCGCCCTCAGCTAACTGCTCAAGCGCAGTCGAAGCTGCACTGCCAACTGACCAAGCTGAATAACTGGAATCATGTGAAATTAGCGCGACAGGCGATAAAGGCTGATTATTAGTCGCATTAGTCACGGTTACATTGAAACTGGCCGGAGTCGAATCGCTATCGCAGCCAACTAACATCACACTCGCCAACAAACCCGCACACCCTAAATACCATCTATTTTTAGATCGATGATTCATGACAAGACCTCCTAGTTAACAACCACGGTGACACGTGCTACCGGATTCAACCAACGATGCACCGTGTTATTTAAATCACTATTACCGCCAGTGCTGTTGCTATCGCCTATGGCGCCACGGTGAACATGCACTGCGGTATTTTGATCTGCACCCGCAACCCCACCAGACCCGCCAGAGCCAGCCATACCACCAGGATCTGCAGGAATGCCGGACACACCAGGCGTACCACCACCCGTTATCAATTCATCATTCGCCTCAGTGCCCGCATCATAGGCATTCAAATAGAAAACGTAAGTCCCCTCAGCAGTGGGAATATCAACCGAATCGAGCCCTAGAAAAGCATCATTAGTAGGCAATAACATTGATACGACCGACAGCTTTGTATTAGCAGATGCACCATCTGTATTCAACGCAACCGTCGCACTAGACCCTGCCATGAGTACCGCACCCGAATTATCATGCGTTGCAGAAATTCCATCCAGATCTGATTGCAATCCCGTTAGTGAGCCACCTTCCGCCATCGCTTGAAGGCTCGATGATGCAGCTACACCCACATCGTAAAGATTACCGCTTGAAGTATGTGCGGCAACCAGCACTGGCGTGAATGCCATACCATGCGTAAGATTTGTAATTGTAACTGAAAGGTCCTGCGCCGATACCTGAGCAGAACCCAGGGCAGAACCCAAAGAGGCCGCAAGAAGCGCCGTAGTTGCAAGTAATTTCATATTTTATCTCCCTCTATTAGTCGTATTTGACAGCACCACGATGCAAGGGAAACAAAACATTGTTATCACGAGTTTATAACATTTTTATAACGGCCGATTAATACCGGCATAGCAGGTAAATATGAGCCTAACAAAAGCAATATAAAACAATAGAAGCTTGACTGCTTCTGCTAGACTTATTCACAAAAAAGTTTTTCGGAGAAAAGCACCGCATGTTTAAAATCTATCATCCAGCCTATCTGTTAGCCCTGCTGCTATGCGTCACACCTCTGTTTTCGTACGCGGATGAATCCACTGCATCACGCTATTATGAAAATGCCGTTGTTCTTAAAGATAAGGGTGATTTAAAAGCTGTCATCATTGAGTTAAAAAATGCGCTACAAGAAAACCCAAATTTCCTTGCCGCACGCATTTTGCTTGGGAAAACATATATTCTTCTCGAACAGGGTGCGGACGCAGAAAAACAATTGACTGACGCAAATAAATTAGGAGCCGACCTCTCAGTCACCCTGATACCTCTGGCTCAGGCTTACCTACTCCAAGAAAAGCACCAATTGATAATCGATAACATTGACCCAAAAGG
>Ga0316205_10002671_pt1 | contig 18098 bp, 16 predicted proteins | sample 3monthpyrite_MG_FD_204941 | JGI IMG/M metagenome (GOLD analysis project Ga0316205, IMG submission 204941) | Microbial mat bacterial communities from mineral coupon in-situ incubated in ocean water Damariscotta River, Maine, United States -... | ecosystem: Environmental > Aquatic > Marine >... | reverse complement strand
ATCCACATCCGAAATGATACGCGGCTTGGGCAGGTCCCATTTTTCCAACAGGAACGCGGCCTCGGTATTGGGTTCGCCCAGCAGAACGGCCTCGGCGTTGCCGCCTTTGACCTCGTTCAGGTACCACGCCCACAGGATGGGCGAGCCGGTGGAATCGGTGTCAGGGGATTTATGGCCAAATACAAGCGTGCTCATGAGTGCTGTCCTTGAAGGATGTTTCGTGATTTGCGCGCGTTATAGGGGCGTGTGCGGGGCTTGTCACCCACCGCGCATGCGGCCAAATTGCAGGGATGGAGAAACCCGCCGAAACCGAGCTTTACGCGCCCGTCAAATCCTGGCTTGAAGAGATGGGGTATGAGGTCAAGGCTGAGGTGGGCGCGGCGGATGTTGTGGCCCTGCGGGATGGCGACGCCCCTTTGGTGATTGAGCTGAAGACCGGGTTTTCCCTGACTTTGCTGCAACAGGCTGTGGCACGGCAAGCAATCACCGATCAGGTTTACGTGGCCGTGCCACGCTGGAAGGGCAAGGCGGGATGGCGCACGTTCAAGGGCAATGTGGGCTTGTGCAAACGTTTGGGCCTTGGGGTTCTCAGTGTTCGGCTATGCGATGGGAAAGTCCAACCCCATTGCGATCCGGTCGCATTTCGCCCGCGCAAATCCAAAGCCCGTCTGGCGGCACTGATGAAAGAATTCAAGGCGCGAGACGGGGATCCCAATGCAGGTGGCACGCGCGGACAGGTGATGACCGCCTACAAACAGGATGCGCTGCGTTGCCTGGTCTATCTGGCCGAAAACGGCCCGACGAAAGCATCCGATGTGGCCGATGCCACCGGCGTGACACGGGCGCGGCTGATTATGGCTGACAACCACTCCGGCTGGTTCTTTCGCGCGGCGCGCGGGATTTACGCGGTGAGCGACGCAGGCGAAACCATCTACAAGGAGATGTAGGGTGGGGTTTTACCCCACCTGATCTGTATGCGTTGGTGGGGTGAAACCTCACCCTACGGATCAAACGGCAGGGCTTCTATGGCGAAGCCTTTCTGTTCCAGCATGTAAAGCACACCGTTTTCACCGGGCAGATGCGCCGCGCCGACGGCTGCGAATACATTTTTACCCTGCGCCTCGTCCAGCAACCGATCAATCCAATTGCGGTTGCGATCTGTCAGGAACTGCCGCTCGAAAATCTCGAAATCTTCCTCCGCCGTCTCGCCACCATACTCCAGCGAGATTTTGCGCGAGTATTCCCAGATCATCGCGATGTCCTGCTCCAGATACCGTTGCCGCAGGGTGTAGGACATATCATCCGCATCCCCCGCCCAGGCAAAGAACAGGCGGATCATGTCCAACTGGTCCTCTTGCGGGAAACTGTCCAGCATGGCCAGAAGCGTGCGGTAGTCTTCAAGCGAGCGGCTGGGGTTGCCGATCTCTGCAGCGTGGTTCCCCACCAGCTTGTCGATACCGGCTCCGTCCAACCCGCCATTGCGGACCTCGCACGGGCCAATGCCCAGCATCATCGCCGCCCAGACCGGTTTGAACTTGGCCGCCATGAACCCGGGGATCGCGCGGTCGGCCATGGCGTTTTTATAGGTGGTCCAATCCTCTTCGCCCAGCAGGGTCGGCAGGGTGTCGCCTTCGGTGATGAACATCATCGACGGATCGGCGGCCATCTCGCGTTCCATCTGCGACTGGTCGTCGTTGGACACTTCCAGATAGACCATGTCGGCTGCTTCGATCCTGGGTTTGAGTGCCTCAAGATGGGCCGATGTCATTTCGTGGGCAAAGTGGTAAGTGCCAAACCAGGTGATCGTGGTGTCGTCGCGCGTGGCCCGCCAGACCAGCCCATTCGGGTAGGGCGACGCGTCGGCCCGGCTGCGCAGCTCGGCCTGCTGATCCTGAGGCAGCGCCTTGATCAGATCGTTGCCTTCACAGATCGCCAAGGCGGGCAGGGGGCTGATAAGAAAAGATATTACTGCGATAACACGAAACATGAGGCCCTCGTCGGTCTGGTAAAGTTACACTCAAGGTAGTGGTTACGCCCAAGGCTGCAAAGGCCTGTTGATAAAAATGCGCAGGATCGGTTGACAGGGGGCGGATCACTCCTTAGCTATGCGCCGTTAGCACTCGATAATGATGAGTGCTAACGACCCCAGAGAGGGGTCATTGGGAGAAACGTTGAGCCAAGGAGCCAAAGAACATGGCATTTACACCGCTCCATGACCGAGTGACTGTACGTCGCATCGAAAGCGACGAAAAAACTGCTGGCGGGCTGATCATCCCCGACAGCGCCAAGGAAAAACCCAGCGAAGGCGAAGTGATCGCCGTTGGCTCGGGCGCCCGTGACGAAACCGGCAAGCGCGTCGAAATGGACGTTAAAGCTGGCGATCGCGTGCTGTTCGGCAAATGGTCGGGCACCGAGATCACGCTGGACAGCGAAGAGCTGTTGATCATGAAAGAAAGCGATATCTTAGGCGTTATTTCCTGATCGCTTCACCCACCTCATTCAAACAGATAGTCAGGAGAGACACATATGTCTGCCAAGGACGTCAAATTCGACACCGATGCCCGCAACAAAATGCTGCGTGGCGTCAACATTCTGGCCGATGCGGTCAAAGTGACACTGGGCCCCAAAGGCCGTAACGTAGTTCTGGACAAATCCTTCGGCGCACCGCGCATCACCAAAGACGGTGTATCGGTTGCCAAGGAAATCGAACTGGAAGACAAGTTCGAGAACATGGGCGCGCAAATGGTCAAAGAAGTGGCCAGCCGCACCAATGACGAAGCCGGCGATGGCACAACCACAGCCACCGTTCTGGCCCAGGCCATCGTTCGCGAAGGCATGAAGGCCGTGGCCGCGGGCATGAACCCGATGGACCTCAAGCGCGGCGTGGATATGGCAACCTCGAAAGTGGTTGAGCACATCAAGAACGCTGCCCGCGAAGTCAAAGACAGCGACGAAGTTGCGCAGGTTGGTACGATTTCGGCCAACGGCGAAGCCGAGATTGGCAACCAGATCGCTGGCGCGATGCAAAAGGTTGGCAACGAGGGTGTGATCACCGTCGAGGAAAACAAAGGTCTGGAAACCGAGACCGATGTGGTTGAAGGCATGCAGTTCGACCGTGGCTACCTGAGCCCCTATTTTGTCACCAATGCCGACAAAATGACTGTTGAACTGGAAGACGCGATCATCCTGCTGCACGAAAAGAAACTATCGTCGCTGCAGCCTATGGTTCCGCTGCTGGAGCAAGTCATCCAGTCGCAAAAACCCCTGCTGATCATTGCCGAGGACGTCGAGGGCGAAGCCCTGGCAACCCTGGTTGTGAACAAGCTGCGCGGTGGTCTGAAAATCGCGGCTGTCAAAGCACCAGGTTTCGGCGATCGCCGCAAAGCCATGTTGCAGGATCTTGCCATTCTGACCGGTGGTCAGGTGATCAGCGAAGACCTGGGCATGAAGCTTGAGTCCGTGACCATGGACATGCTGGGCTCGGCCAAGAAGGTCGACATCACCAAAGACGAAACCACTGTTGTGGACGGCGCTGGCGAGAAAGCCGAGATCGAAGCACGTGTTGCCCAGATCCGCACCCAGATCGAAGAAACCACGTCGGACTACGACCGCGAAAAACTGCAAGAGCGTGTGGCCAAACTGGCTGGCGGTGTTGCCGTGATCCGCGTTGGTGGGATGACCGAAGTGGAAGTGAAAGAGCGTAAAGACCGTGTTGATGACGCGCTGAACGCCACCCGCGCTGCTGTCCAAGAAGGCATCGTAGTGGGCGGTGGTGTTGCTCTGGTTCAGGCTGCCAAGACCCTTGAGGGTCTGACAGGCGCCAACAGCGATCAGAACAACGGCATTGCCATCGTGCGCAAAGCTCTGGAATCACCGCTGCGTCAGATCGCCGAGAACTCGGGTGTTGATGGCTCGGTTGTGGCTGGCAAAATCCGCGAAAGCGACGATCCCAAGTTTGGCTTCAACGCTCAGACCGAAGAATATGGTGACATGTTCGCCTACGGTGTGATCGACCCCGCCAAAGTGGTGCGGACCGCGCTGGAAGATGCGGCCTCGATCGCAGGCCTGCTGATCACCACCGAAGCCATGGTTGCCGACAAACCGTCGAAAGACGGCGGTGGTATGCCCGGTGGCGGCATGCCCGACATGGGCGGCATGGGCGGCATGATGTAAGCAAGCGTTTTGCGCATGCAAAACGCGTAGGGCGAAAGTCGTTTGCCTGCCAAACGACGCAGCCCAAGCCCCAAAAAACCACAAGAGGTCGCCTTCGGGCGGCCTCTTTTCGTTTGAACCTGTCCCAACCTTGCGCTTGCTCTCGGGCTTTCCCGCCCCTAACACCTTATCCCATGAAGATATTATTTCTTGGCGATGTTGTCGGGCGCGGCGGGCGCAAAGCCATCATCGAAAATCTGCCACGTTTGCGTGCTGACTGGCGGCTGGATTTTGTCGTGGTCAACGGCGAAAACGCCACTGGTGGCATGGGGCTGAGCGGGTCACATGCAAAGGCCTTGCTGGAGGCGGGGGCCGATTGCATCACCCTGGGCGATCATGCGTTTGATCAGAAGGACATGCTGCAATTCATCGAAAGTGAGCCGCGCATCATCCGCCCCCTGAACTTTGCCAAAGGCGCGCCGGGGCGCGGCCACCGGGTGTTTTCGGATGCGCGGGGGCGCAAGATACTGGTGACGCAGGTGCTGGGTCAGGTGTTCATGAAACGCGCCTTTGATGATCCGTTCTCAGCCGTGGATGCCACCTTGCGGGCGCATGCGTTGGGCGGGTCTGTGCAAGCCTCGGTTGTCGATATCCATTGCGAAGCGACCAGCGAAAAGATGGGTATGGGCCATTTCTGTGACGGGCGCACCAGCCTTGTGGTGGGCACGCACACGCATATCCCGACAGGCGATGCCCAGATCCTGCCCGGCGGCACCGCGTTTCAGGGCGATGCGGGCATGTGCGGCGATTACCTGAGTGTGATCGGCATGGACAAGGTCGAGCCGATGCGCCGCTTTGTCACCGGCATGGGCAAAGAGCGTTTTCAGCCCGCGATGGGCGAGGCAACCCTTTCGGGCACGTATATCGAGACCGATGACGCCACCGGCAAGGCCACCGCTGTAAAGATGATCCGCCAGGGCGGACGGCTTGAGCCATCGGGGCCATGAAAGGCTCGCTCTGGCTGTATCTGGTCCTGTTCGTGCTTGGGGCGGGTTGGGGTCTGACCATACCGCTGGCCAAGATCGCGGTCAGCACCGGGTATCAGCCGATGGGCCTGATTTTCTGGCAATTGGCGGTGATGGTCGTGTTTCTGGGCGCGGTGTTGCTGGTCATCGGGAAGCGGCCTGTGATCCGGCTGCAATATCTCAGGCTATTTATCATGGTCTCGCTGCTGGGTGCGGTGCTGCCGGATATTTTCTATTATCTCTCAGCCATACACCTGCCGGGTGGGATCATGTCGATCCTGGCCTCGACCACCCCGATGTTTTCCCTGCCCGTCGCGCTGTTATTCCGCAACGAACTGTTCGAACCGGGACGATTTGTCGGGCTTTTCTTTGGCTTTGCCGGTGTCGTGCTTCTGATCGGTCCCGAGGCCAGCCTGCCCGCCGGAACGGCCGCTTTTTACGTGCTGATCGCTTTGTTGGCCCCGGCTTTTTACGCCACCGAAGGCAACCTTGTGATGAAATGGGGCACCCAAGGGCTGGACCCGATCCAGGTTGTCTTTGGCGCGGCCTTTGTGGGCCTGTTCTTTTCGGCACCGATGGCAGTGCTGAGCGGGCAATGGATCAATCCGCTGGCCAATCCGGGCGCGCCTGAAATCGCGCTTGCCATAGGGGCTGCCCTGCATGCGCTGGTCTATGCGGGATATGTCTGGCTGGTGGGGCGGGCCGGATCGGTGTTCGCGGCGCAATCGGCCTATATTGTCACGGCCTGCGGCGTCCTGTCCTCGATGGTGATGCTGAGTGAGAGCTACTCGATCTGGGTCTGGGCCGCATTGGGCACCATGATGGTGGGCATGTTCCTGGTGCAGCCGCGCGCGGCAAGGGTTCTTGTGCCCGCGCGCGCCATGGGCGACAGTACCAGCGAACCGTAAGAGGGTGAGTAAAGGTGACGCAATTATTTGAGCTGTCGCAGACCGGACAAGCGATTGTTGCCCTTGTCGTTGTGCTGGTGATGTTCGCCCTCTTTGTGCGCGAGACCTATCCCACGGAAGTGGTGGCGATGAGCGGGGCCGCCGTGCTTTTGGCCCTGGGGGTGCTGCCTTATCAGGATGCGCTGGATGTGCTGTCCAACCCCGCGCCCTGGACGATTGCAGCGATGTTCATCGTGATGGGCGCGCTGGTGCGCACCGGTGCGCTGGATGCGTTCACGGTGATGGCGGACCGACAGGCCAAGACCAACCCAAAACTGGCCATCGGCATGTTGCTGGCCTTCGTGATCATCGCGTCGGCATTCGTGTCCAACACGCCCGTGGTGGTGGTGATGATCCCGGTCTTTGTGCAATTGGCGCGCTCGTTGGGGCTAACTGCCTCCAAGTTGTTAATTCCGCTGAGTTACGCGGCAATCCTGGGCGGAACGTTGACCCTGATCGGGACCTCGACAAATCTGCTGGTGGACGGGGTTGCGCGGACCCACGGGCTGGAGCCGTTCACGATTTTCGAGGTCTCGCCGCTGGGCATCATTCTGGTGATCTGGGGGATGATTTATTTGCGCTTTTTCGGGCCGTTTTTGCTGCCGGAGCGCGACAGCATGGCCGACCTGCTGTCAGACAAATCCCGCATGAAGTTCTTCACCGAGGCGGTGATCCCGCCGGACTCGAACCTGATCGGGCGGGACGTGTCGGGTGTGCAGCTGTTCAAACGCGAAGGTGTGCGGCTGATCGATGTGATCCGTGGCGACGTGTCTTTGCGTCGCAACCTGAAAGGCGTCACGCTGAATGTGGGCGACCGCGTGGTGCTGCGCACGCAGATGACCGAATTGCTCAGCCTGCAGCGTAACAAGGAACTCAAGCGCGTCGATCAGGTGTCGGCCGTTGAAACCACCACGGTCGAGGTGCTGATCACGCCGGGCTGCAAGATGATTGGCCGCTCGTTGGGCGCGCTGCGTCTGCGGCGGCGATACGGGGTCTATCCGCTTGCGGTGCATCGGCGGAACCAGAATATCGGGCGGCAGCTGGATGATCTGGTGGTCAAGGTGGGGGATACTTTGCTGTTGGAAGGCTCTCCTGAGGATATCCAACGCCTGTCGCGGGATATGGACATGGTGGATGTTTCGCACCCGTCGGCGCGCGCATTCCGACGGGGTCATGCGCCGCTTGCGATCATTGCGCTGGCCGGGATTGTGATTCTTGCAGGGCTTGGCGTCGCCCCCATTCTGGCGCTGGCGATCATGGCGGTGGCCATGGTTCTGCTGGCGCGCTGTATTGATGCGGATGAGGCGTTTTCTTTCATTGATGGGCGCTTGCTTGCGCTGATCTTTTCAATGCTGGCAGTGGGGGCTGCACTTGAGGCGTCAGGCGCGGTCGAGTTGATCGTAACGGCGCTGGCACCGGTTTTGTCGATGATGCCCGGAGTGTTGGTGATCTGGTCTATCTATCTGCTCACCTCGGTTTTGACCGAGATGGTCAGCAACAACGCGGTGGCGGTGGTGGTCACACCGATTGCGATTGGGCTGGCAGACGCGATGGGTATCGATGCGCGCCCGCTCGTGGTGGCGGTAATGGTCGCGGCCTCGGCCAGTTTCGCCACGCCCATTGGCTATCAGACCAATACGATGGTCTATGGCCCCGGCGGGTACAAGTTCACTGATTTCATGAAGGTTGGTATCCCTTTGAACCTCAGCATCGGTTTGCTGGCCTCGGCTGTTATCCCCTTCATCTGGCCGCTCTGACCCAACGGAATGGCGTTGCCATGCAGGATTGCCTGAATGAGGGGCGCTGCCCCTCAAACTCCCCGGGATATTTTCGGCAAGAAGAAGCTGAAAGTCAGAGCGGCCAGAAGATGAGGATCGCGGGTATGGAAACCGCGACCACCAACACTTCTAAAGGTAGGCCCATCCGCCAGTAATCGCCGAATTTATAACCACCAGGGCCAAGGATCAGGGTGTTGTTCTTGTGCCCGATCGGCGTCAGGAAAGCCGATGAGGCGGCGATGGCGACAGCCATCAGGAACGGATCAGGCGACACGCCCAGCGAATGCGCCATCTGGATGCCTACGGGGGCGGCGACGATGGTGGTGGCGGTGTTGTTCAGGACATCCGACAGGCTCATCGTGACGATCATCAGCACGGTCAGAATTGCCCAGGCGGGCATGCCTTCGGTCAGGCCCACCAATGCACCTGCGATCAATTCTGTGCCGCCGACATCCTCAAGGGCCCCCCCCAGCGGGATCATCGAGCCCAGCAAGACGACGACCGGCCACTCGATGTGATCGTAGAGTTCTTTCAACGGTATGATCTGGGCCAATACATAGGCCACGACGACGAGACCTAACGCGATTGGCAGATAGAGCAGTCCAACGCTGGCCAGCGCCACGGCCCCGCCAAACAGGCCTATGGCAAGCCAGGTTTTGCTGTCCTGGGTCACGGCCAACCCGCGGTCGGCGAGGGGCAGAGCACCCAGCCAGTCGGTCACGTCGTTTCCGGTGTCTTTGGGCACCAGCAGCAACAGGATATCGCCTGCCTGAATCGGCGTGTTGCGCACCTGTTTGGTGATCTTGCGGCCACGGCGTGAGATACCCATCAGGACCGAGCGTTGACGCCAATGCAGCCCGATGGACTGTGCGGTTTTTCCGGCAATGCGGCTTTCGGTTGTCGCCACCACCTCGATCAGATCTACGCCCGCGCCCTCGGCCTTGAGCAGATCTTCCCGCTTCTCATCCGAAAAGGCCAGGGACATGGCGGCACGAAATTCATCCAGCGCATCGGGGCTGGCCTCAAGCACCAACACGTCGCCAGCGCGGATCTCGCGGTTGATTGAGGTGCCGTAGCGGCGTTTGCCATCCCGGATCAGGCCGATTATGGCAACGTCGGCCTTGTTGGCCTGTTCTTCCAACTCGATGAGACGTTTGCCCACATGCGGTGAGGTTTCGGGCACGGTCAATTCGGCGATGTATTGCGCAATTTCAGAGGCTTGGAGGGCAACATCTTCGCGTTGGGGGATCAGCCGCCAGCCCACAAAGGCCACGAAAATCAGCCCTGCAATGGCCGTGACACCGCCCACAGGGGCGAAATCAAACATCTTGAACGGCGCGCCCAGGCTTTCTTCGCGGATCGCGGCGATGATGATGTTGGGCGGGGTGCCGATCAGGGTAACCATGCCGCCGAGGATCGTCGCGAAGGACAGCGGCATCAGCGAAATCCCCGGCGCGCGCTTGGCCTTGCGCGCGGTTTGCACATCGACGGGCATCAGCAGGGCAAGGGCCGCCACATTGTTCATGAACGCCGAAAGCACGCCGCCAATGCCCCCCATAATGGCGATATGCGCGCCCAGTGATCGCGTGCTGTCCACAAGTGTGCGGGTGATCAGGAACACCGCGCCCGAGCGCACCAGCCCGGCCGAGACCACGAGCACCAATGCCACCACCAGCGTGGCCGGGTGGCCGAAGCCGGAAAACGCCTCGCTTGAGGGAACTACGCCCAGAACGACGCCCAGCATGAGCGCGGAAAACGCAACAAGATCATAGCGATACCGCCCCCAGAGCAGGAAGCCGAAGACGGCACCAAACAGGCCGAAAAGGATGATTTGGTCACTGGTCACGGGGGGCCTCATGTTTTAGTCAACAGAACCCGAAACCGCCCCCAATAGCAACCGCTTGCAGCCCGGGGGCGGGGTGGGCTAAAGAAGGTCAAACCTTAGAAAACAAGGAGGTGCGCGCATGGCCGGTCACTCAAAATGGGCAAATATTCAGCACCGCAAAGGGCGGCAGGATAAAATCCGCGCCAAGATTTTCTCGAAGTTCTCCAAAGAGATCACGATCGCTGCCAAGATGGGCGACCCCGATCCTGAGAAGAACCCGCGCCTGCGGCTGGCCGTGAAAGAGGCCAAATCGCAATCCATGCCCAAGGATAATATTGAACGCGCCATCAAGAAGGCGACCGGGGGTGATGCTGAGGATTACGAGGAAATCCGGTACGAGGGCTATGGCCCGAATGGCGTGGCCGTGATTGTCGAGGCGATGACGGATAATCGCAACCGCACTGCAAGCACCGTCCGGTCCACATTTTCAAAACATGGTGGCAATCTGGGCGAGACCGGAAGTGTTGGTTTCATGTTTGAGCGCAAGGGCGAGGTGACGTATCCGACCGACGTGGGAGATGCCGACACGGTGATGATGGCTGCGATCGAGGCCGGGGCCGAGGATGTGGAATCCTCGGAAGATGGCCATGTCATCTGGTGTGCTGATACTGATCTGAACGACGTTTCAAACGCTTTGGAGACCGAGTTGGGCGAAAGTGACAGCACCAAACTGACCTGGCGGCCCACCACCACGACTGAAATGGACCTTGATGGCATGCAAAAGCTGATGAACCTGGTCGATGCGCTGGAAGATGATGACGACGTGCAGCGCGTGACAGCCAACTTCGAGGCCTCCGACGAGGTGATGGCGCAGTTGGCCGGGGAAGAATAGATTTGGCTGCCCCGACGCCGCAAAGCAAAGTCTTTGAAAACTGACGCGATCCGCTGATTCAAATTACGATTTTTGATATTCGGCCACTTCAGACAACTAAAGATTGGCCGCCCGCAAAGTCACTTCTTGTCGCGCGCGGCTTTCTCTTCTTTAGTCAGTTTATTGTTCCAAACATTTTTGCTCAGGCCCAGATCTGCAGGCAAAGGCTTGGTTTTCCCTTTGCTGACTTTGCCGCCCTTGTTCAGGTATTCCTGAATAAGCGCTTCATCGGTGGTTTCTTTGGGGATGTGTTTCATATGGGTGATCATACGTGTTCACCTGTTTACAGGCAACCGCCGGGGCGCGGGCAAACGCACCTTTACCAATCTCATTCACAGCGCTGTTCGGGCATATCCTGAAAGTTGATGGCCATCAGGTTGCACAGACCGTGTGCGGTGCTGGAGGTTTGTGTCGTCTCAGCGCTGTACTATGTCAAAAGCAGACACAATGCGGAGGATGATATCATGAGTTGGAATCCTGCTCTGGAACCAAATTGCCCCAATGCAGGCAGCCTTGAGGCACTTGAAACACTGATCATCCCACGCGCCCGTGATTTGGGTGGCTTTGAAGTGCGTCGCGCCTTGCCTGCGCCCAAGCGGCAGATGGTCGGCCCATTCATCTTCTTTGATCAGATGGGCCCGGCCGAGTTTCTGACCGGGCAGGGGATTGACGTGCGCCCGCACCCGCACATTGGCCTTGGCACGGTGACCTATCTTTATGACGGTGAATTTCAGCACCGCGACAGCCTTGGTACCAACCAGATGATCTATCCCGGCGAAGTGAACTGGATGGTGGCCGGCCGCGGTGTCACCCATTCCGAGCGTACAAGCGAGGCGACCCGAAAGGGTGAAAGCAAGCTGTTTGGTATTCAGACCTGGGTGGCACTGCCTGAAAAGGACGAAGAACGCCCGGCAAGTTTTGAGCACCACGGGCAGGAAGCTTTGCCGTTTCTGCAAGGCAAGGGCAAGGAACTGCGCCTGATTATGGGGCGTGGCTGGGGAGAAACAGCGCCGGTCGGGACGTTCAGTGACATGTTCTATGCCGATGTGGTGCTGGAGCCGGGTGCAATGCTGCCCTTGCCGGAAGACCACGAAGATCGTGGGGTTTATGTCACGCATGGCTCGGTTGAGATTGCCGGGCAAACCTTCGACACCGGGCAAATGATGGTCTTTCGACCCGGTGATGCCATCACACTGAAGGCGGGTGAACAGGGCGCGCGGATCATGGCGCTGGGCGGGGAAACCCTGACTGGGCCGCGTTATATCTCGTGGAACTTCGTAGCCTCCAGTCAGGAAAAACTGGACGCTGCGAAAGAGGCTTGGGCCCAGGGCGATTGGGAGCATGGCCGGTTTCAACTGCCCCCTGGCGATGATGCGGAGTTCATTCCTCTACCGTGACGGGATCGCGCAAAGCGGGATGGACAAGCCTGCGCCGGGATCGCACAGTCTGCTCGGCGGAGGCAGCGCATGGAATGGACAGGAGAAGCTAAGGCGGGAACCCCCTATTGGTGGGACGCACTTGAGGATGTCCCGCTTGAAGCGGGGCTGCCTGAGCGGTGTGACCTGTTGGTCATTGGCGCAGGTTATACCGGGTTATCAGCGGCGTTGGCGGCAGAAAGCTGTGGCGCGCGGGTCGTTGTGCTCGATGCAGGTGAACCGGGCAAAGGCGCTTCAACCCGCAATGGCGGCATGTTCGGCGCGCATCCGAGGTTGGGCTGGGGCCTGTTGGCAAAACGGTTTGGCGATGACGTCGCGGATGCGATTTTTGCCGAGGCCGGGCCAGCGTTGGACTGGGTTAAGGCCCTGATTGCGGATGAGGGGATCGACTGTGATCTGCAAGCGACCGGGCGCATTCAACTGGCCTGGACCGCGCAGCAGTTTGAAAACCAGAAGAAGCTGGCGGCGCATGTGCGCGCAAAAAGCGATGTCGAGATCGAGACTGTCGCACGCGAGGATTTGCATCACGAGATCGCCACCGAGCGGTATTATGGTGGTATCGTGCTGCCGCAGCATTGCGCGATCCATCCGGCGAAGTTTCATCAGGGTTTGCTGAAGGCGGTTCTGGCGCGGGACATTCCGGTATTGGGGCAGACCGAAGTTACAAAGCTGAATCGAGAAGGCGCAGGATTTGAAGCGCGCACCGCCAAAGGCATTATACGCGCCGACAAGGTGGTTCTGGCCACCAACGGCTATACCACAAGCGCCTTTCGCGGCCATATGGCGCGGGTGTTCCCCTTGCCCAGCTATATCATCGCAACTGAAGAACTGCCCGCCAATCTGATTGGTCATATCGCGCCGGGACGGCGAATGATGGTCGAGACCCGCGCGCGCCACAGCTATTTCCGGATTTCACCGGATGGCCGACGGGTGCTGTTTGGGGGCCGGGCCTCGATGCGCGAGATTGATCTGCCCACCGCCGCGCGGCGCTTGAAGCGCACAATGTGCGAGGTCTGGCCCGAGTTGGAAGAGGTGAAGCTGAGTCATGTCTGGACGGGCAATACCGGCTACAGCTTTGAGCATATGCCCAATGTCGGCGAAGACCGTGGTTTGCATCATGCGATGGGGTTTTCAGGCTCTGGCACGGTGATGGCGCCCTATCTCGGGGCCAAGGCGGCCTATCGTGCGATGGGCGATGCGCGGGGGGCAACGGCTTATGCGGCCACACGATTGGTCCGTCACCCCTTGCATCCTTTTGAAAAGCCGCATTTTTTGAAGGCAGCGGATCTGTGGTATCGCACGGTGGTGGACACGCGAGAGCGTTGGCAAGGGCGCTAACCGGGAAAGGGCAGGCATGACTGGTCAAAGATTTTGCCGCACGGCAATCGGCATCTGCCCGCCACCCTATGGGGTCGGGGCATGAGACTTTTTCTGCTGGTCACCCTGACCATGATCGCCTTTGCGGCCAATTCGGTCCTCAACCGCATGGCCCTTGCGGGGGGCGGGATTGACGCCATTGCCTTCGGCGCGATCCGGCTTGTCGCAGGGGCCGTGATGCTGGGCGCGCTGTGCCTTGTGCTGCGTGGCAAGATGCGGCTGGGCAGTGCGCACCGGGCCGCAGGCGTGGGCGCGTTGCTGCTCTATCTTTTTGGGTTTTCCTATGCCTACGAGGCCTTGGATGCCGGCCTGGGGGCGCTGGTGCTGTTTGGCGTGGTGCAGATCACCATGTTCGCTGGCGGATTGATCGCGGGCGAGGCAATGCCACGGCGGCGCTGGATCGGCGCGGTGCTGGCGATGACGGGGCTGATCTGGCTGCTGTTGCCCGGGGGCTCGGCGCAGGTCAGCCTGCTGCATGGCGGGGCTATGGCGATCGCGGGTGTCGGCTGGGGGCTTTATTCACTGGCCGGGCGCCGGGCGGGGGATGCATTGCAGGACACAGGCGCGAATTTCGTGATTGCGGCGCTGATCTGTGCACTGCCGGGCCTGTGGCTGGGCGAGATTGCAACGGGTGGGCCGGGAATTGAGGGCGTCCTGCTGGCCGTGATCTGTGGTGCTGTGACCTCGGGTCTGGGATATGCACTCTGGTACAGTGTTTTGCCGCAGCTTCAGGCGTCCGTTGCGGCGGTGGCGCAACTGACCGTGCCGGTGATCGCTATGGCAGGCGGTATGGTGTTTCTGGGGGAGGTGCTGACCCTGCAGGTCGTGCTGGCCTCGGTTTTGGTGCTGGGCGGCGTGGCCGTATCGGTCTTGCGTTACTCCAGAACCAGGACTTCCAAAGGATCGTAATGCAGGTCGTCCGAAAACGCGATGCGGGGCAGGCTGCCGGGTTTCAGGCGGATCGTGTCCAATTCCGACGGTGAAAAGAAACGGCGCTTATGCACGACCTGTTCGGGATCTTCCCATTTTTCTGATAGTTCGCCTGCAGTGATGGCGCAGCGAAAGAACAGATCGACCTGGTGGAAGCCATCGGCGGGATTGTGAAATTCGTTGATCAGACAGGGTTGACCCACGGCGATGGTCAGCCCGGTTTCCTCGTGCACTTCGCGCGCCAGATTGTCGGGCAGGGATTGGCCCGGTTCAGCCCCGCCGCCGGGCGCGCACCACAAATCGCTGCGCTCACCCGGAAAGGCGTTGACCAGAAGCAGGCGATTGTCCTGCACGATGACAGCACGGGTTGAGAGGCGGATGGGCATGGTTGAAGTCTTTCGGATTAGAAGGCCATCAAGCAGACGGGTGCGAGAGTTCTAGGTCGGATCGTCTGTTGATGGAAGGCAGGGAGCCATGCACCCCGGGCGTTGCACGTGGCTTTGTGATGCACACGGCCGGTAACGTTACGGGACTGCCCCTTTTCTATCGCGGGGAATGGGATTATCTGATCTTTCATGAGAATGTTTGTTCTGGCCCTGTTGATCTTTCTACCCGGTCTGGCGCGGGCCGATTGCGTTGTGCTGCTGCATGGGCTGGCGCGGACAGAGGCGTCTTTTCTGGTGATGGAAGAGGTGCTGAAGGACGAGGGCTATGACGTGTTTCGCCCCGATTACCCCTCGACCCGCGATGAAATTGCCAAGCTGGCCGATGAAACGCTGCCTTTTGCGGTGCGGGTCTGTGGCGAGGGCAAGATCAACTTTGTAACCCATTCCATGGGCGGCATCCTGTTGCGCTTCTGGCTGGCTGAACAGCGCGAGGAGCCGCTTAATCTGGGGCGTGTGGTGATGCTTGGGCCGCCCAACCAGGGCTCTGAAATCGTGAATGAACTCGGCGGTTATGAGTTGTTTGAATGGCTGAACGGCCCTGCCGGAATGCAATTGGAGGCAGGAGAGAACGGCCTTCCCGAAAACCTGCCGCCTGTGGATTTCGAACTGGGGGTGATTGCCGGTACGCGCTCGCTCAACCCTTATTTCTCTTCGCTGATCGAAGGGGTGGATGATGGCAAAGTCTCGGTCGAATCAACCAAGGTCGAGGGTATGGATGATTACATCGAATTGCCGGTCACGCATACGTTCATGACAATGAACCCGCTGGTGATCGCCCAGGTGCAGGCGTTTTTGCGGGACGGGGCGTTCGATCACGACCTGAGCATGGTTGATCTGATCTGGGGCAGTGACGAGTGAGCGGACTGGCCCTGCGGCTGACCGGTGCCGATGTATTGCATCCCGACGGGCTGCGCCGTTATGCGCTGAGTATGGCCGATGGTCGCATTGTCGAGGATCGCGCGGGTCTGCGCGAGATTGATCTGAGCGGCTATCTTGTTCTGCCCGGCATTGTTGATGCGCATGGCGATGGGTTCGAGCGGCATCTGGCCCCGCGGCGCGGCGCGATGAAAGACCTTGATCAGGGGCTTGTCGCAGCCGAGGCCGAACTGGCTGCCAATGGGATCACCACCGCCGTTCTGGCCCAGTTTTACAGCTGGGAAGGGGGGATGCGGGGTGCCGAGTTTGCAGAGGGCGTTTTCACCGCGCTAGGGAAGGTGGGGCCACGCATGGCCACCGATCTGCACGCGCAACTGCGCTTTGAAACCCCGATGCTGGACGATTACGACGCCGTGCGGCAGATGGTGGCGCGCCATGACATTGGCTATGTGGTGTTCAATGACCATTTGCCGCATGATGATCTGGCCAAGGGCAAACGCCCCAAACGGCTAACCGGGCACGCCCTGCGGATCGGGCGCAACCCCGAGAAACATCTGGAATTTATGCACGGGTTACATGCCCGCCAAAGTGAAGTTTCCGGTGCTCTGGATACGTTATGTGCCGCGCTGACAGATATGGGTGTGCGAATGGGCAGCCATGATGATCGCACCGCTGATGATCGCGTAGCCTGGCATGCCCGTGGCGTGCGCATTTCTGAATTTCCCGAGCATGTTGAAGCGGTTGAGGCGGCTTGTGCGTTTGGAGACCCGGTGATCATGGGTGCGCCGAACGTGGTGCGTGGCGGGTCGCATAACGGCAATGCCAGTGCCGTGGAACGGGTGATCATGGGTCAGGTCGATGCTTTGGCGTCTGATTATCATTATCCGTCACTACGTCGGGCCGCGTTCCTGATGGCCGACAGTGGTGTCAGCGATCTGGCCGGGGCCTGGGCGTTGGTCTCTTCTGGCCCGGCAAAGGTGTTGGGGTTGGAAGATCGGGGCATGCTGGCCCCCGGAAAACGCGCTGATCTGGTGGTGTTTGATGTAAAAAGCCACGCGGTCTGCGCCACAATCTGTGCGGGGCAGGTGAGCTATATGAGCGGGGAGGTGGTAACGCGGTTTGTGGGAAGCTAGCCCTTTTGGATCACCTCAGCCCGGAATCAAGGCGAAGCCGCCGGGCCAGCGTCGGACCGCCCCGCCGGGCTGGCGCTTTGGTGAGGGTGGGTGATCTGCTGATAGGGTGTAAGGACTTTGCTGGCATAAACCGTGCCTCATAACCGTTGCTGCGCTATCCCACGGTCCGGCGCTGGCCCGGCATGCGTTACTTCTCCCGACCCATAACCCGGTTCACATGGCCCATCTTGCGGCCCGGTTTGGTCTCGGCCTTGCCATAAAGATGCAGGGCTGCATGGCTTTCACGCGCGATTTGATCCACCCGGTCCATATCGTCACCAATCAGGTTCTCCATTACCACATCGCCGTAGCGCGCGCCATCGCCCAGCGGCCATCCGGCTATGGCGCGGATATGTTGTTCGAACTGATCGACGGCGCAACCTTCTTGCGTCCAGTGCCCTGAATTATGCACGCGCGGTGCGATTTCGTTCACGATAAGACCCTCAGGGGTCACGAACAGCTCAACCCCCATCACGCCGACATAATCCAGCTTGTTGAGGATCTGAGCGGTCAACAACACCGCATCCGAGCGTTGCGAGGGGGACAGGCGGGCAGGGATGGTGGTGGTGCGCAAAATACCTTCGCGGTGGACATTCTCACCGGGGTCAAAACACGCCACCTCGCCGCTCAATCCGCGCGCGCCGATGACCGATACCTCGTGAGAGAAGTCAACAAACCCTTCATAGATCGCCGGTTGCCCGGCCATATCGGCCAGCGCCTGCTCGGCATCCTCGGGCGTCGTGATCCGGGCCTGTCCCTTGCCGTCATAGCCAAAGCGGCGGGTTTTGAGGATCGCAGGCACACCGATCTCGGCCATCGCCTCGGTCAAATCAACACCGTCATCAATCGCGGCAAAAGGCGCGGTTTTCAGCCCCATTTCGCTGAGGAACGTTTTTTCGACCAGCCGGTCCTGGCTGACCCGCAATGCATCGCGCCCCGGACGGACAGGTTTCAGCGCCTCAAGGATATCCAGCGCGGATGTGGGAATGTTTTCAAACTCATAGGTGATGACATCAACCGCATCGCCAAACTGGCGCAGAGCGTCGGCATCGTCATAATTGGCTTTGAAATGAGTGTTGGCCACATGGCTGGCCGGGCAATCGCCTCCGGGCTCAAAAATACAGGTTTTGAAGCCCAGACGGGCGGCTGCGACCGACAGCATCCGGCCCAGTTGACCACCGCCCAGAATTCCGATGGTGGCCC
>Ga0316205_10002670_pt1 | contig 18100 bp, 17 predicted proteins | sample 3monthpyrite_MG_FD_204941 | JGI IMG/M metagenome (GOLD analysis project Ga0316205, IMG submission 204941) | Microbial mat bacterial communities from mineral coupon in-situ incubated in ocean water Damariscotta River, Maine, United States -... | ecosystem: Environmental > Aquatic > Marine >... | reverse complement strand
CATTGAATCCAAGTTGGAACACTTTTTGGGATGTTGCCACCACCCAAGATGAAAATGGGTGGTATGCCGAAATGAGAATTCCATTTTCAAGTATCGGTTTTCAGAATAACGACGGAATTACTGAAATGGGAATGATCGTGTATCGATGGATAGCATCATCCAATGAGCGGCATATTTATCCGGCTATTCCACCTAATTGGAGCATGGGAAATGCCAAACCTTCGCAAGCTCAAGATGTTATACTAAAAGGAGTGGAGAGCAAGAAGCCATTATATTTAACTCCATACGTGATTACAGGTCGAAACGAGAGCAACGACTTAAATGATGCTGAAACTGAGTACATCAATAATTCAGATTTTGAACGAGAAATTGGGTTTGATCTGAAATACAATGTAACAAGTAATCTTACACTAGACTTAACTGTTAACACAGATTTTGCACAAGTCGAGGCAGATGATCAACAATTAAATCTTTCTAGGTTTTCGTTGTTTTTTCCCGAAAAAAGACAATTTTTTCAGGAACGAGCCGGACTTTATGATGTCTCTTATGGAAGGAACAGATTGTTTTATAGTCGCCGAATAGGGTTGGATAATAATGGAAACCCGGTTCGGATTTTAGGTGGAGCAAGAATGACTGGCAGAATTGGTAACTGGGATGTAGGCATGATCAACATGCAAACGGGTAAATCAGATATTTTGTCATCTGAAAATTTTGGAGTACTTCGATTGCAACGAAAAACATTCAATGATTTGTCGGTCATTGGTGGGATTTTCACCAGTAGAACAGGTACTGACGGTACTAGCAATTATGTGTATGGAATTGACTCGGAGACAAATTTAGGTGGCGATTTATATCTTGAACTTTTAGGCAGCCAAACCTTGGATAGCGAACTAAGTGACAGCCGCAGAACAAATTTTGCTAAAACGAGTTCTTTGAGAGCAGCAATCACCTTAAGAAATTCAATTGGTTTCAACTATCGATTTGTTGTGAATCGAACCGGTGAGGACTTTGATCCGGGCATAGGTTTCGTCCGCAGAACAGGGAACACAGATTCCTTTATGCGATTAGCGTATGGCTGGTTTGCACCAACCGAATCTATTGTAAATCGTTCAAGTACCTCATTTGTACTTTATACTCAATCTGAAAATGATAGCTATGATTTATTAGGTCGATCTATGTGGGGCTCCTGGGAAGTTCGGTTTAAACAACTGGGAGCCATGGAATTCCAAATACGCTATAACAATGAAATTCTTATTGATAACGACGATTTCAATTTGCTGGGCAAAATTCATATTCCAACGGGTGAGTATGACACTTATCAAGCAAGTTTTGGATATCAAACAAATGAAGGCCGAAAATTGCAAACCAGTATTGGGTTCCAATATGGTGGATTATATGATGGCAAAAGTTATGGATTTGAAATTCAGCCAAAATGGAATGTAAATTCAAATTTAGAATTGGGCGGCAGTTATAGCCAAACCCAATTGGAATTTGATGAATTCATGTCCCGTGGTATCACAATTCCAATTGGCAAAGAGGATGAAATTGCAACAAGTGCAAATTACATAGCTCATTTAGGGCAACTTCGGGCGCAATACGCATTCAATAAGCGTATGTCGGCAAGTACATTTGTTCAGTATAGCAATGTTGAAGAATTAGTTGGTATGAATTTTCGCTTCCGCTATAATTTCAGCGAAGGTCGAGATTTTTGGATTGTATTTAACGAGCAGATAAACACCTTAAGAGATGAAATGGTAACACCACGTGTTCCACTTACACAAGCTAGAACCATTTTGGTGAAATACTCGCATACATTCATATTCTAGGAGATAGTTTTACGCCATTTTACCCACTTTTTGTGTACCGTTCGGTGATAATTTTAATCAGAAAAGCTACATGAAAAAACTATCATTATTACTAGTAGTGAGCATGTTTACTATACATGCCTTTGCTCAAATTCAAGAAGCAATTGAACGTTTTCAATTTGAGACTGACGTCAATTATGATGCTTCCATCACATCACCCGCAGAATATCTAGGTTACGAACTTGGTCAGGAATATACCTTTCACTATCAAGTAATGGGATACTTAGAAAATCTTGCAGAAGAATCTGACAAAATCACCTTCCACGAATACGCGCGAACTTATGAAAATCGCAGTGTTAATTATGTAATTATCACTTCTTCTGAAAATCATGATAATTTAGAATCTATTAAAGAAAGAAATTATCAACTTGCCAACGATCCGGCTTCTGTAAAAGTTGGAGAAGACCCTGTTGTAGTTTGGATGAGTTACAATGTGCATGGAAATGAGCCATCAAGCAGCGAGGCGGCTATGCAAACAGCATATCGTTTAGTTGCATCAACTGATGATGAAACTAAAAACTGGTTAGACAATGCCGTTATAATTATTGATCCTATGATAAACCCGGATGGGCGTGATCGTTATGTGTATTGGTATAAATCATCTCAGGCAAATATGTTAAATACTAATTGGGAAGATTTGGAGCATGACGAAATCTGGCCCGGCGGTAGAACTAATCATTATTGGTTTGATTTGAATCGTGATTGGGTTTGGTTGATTCATCCTGAATCGAGAGGCCGTATTAATGTGTATCAACAATGGATGCCTCAAGTACACATCGATTTTCATGAGCAAGGATTCAATAACAATTATTTTACCATGCCGGGAACTACTCCCCGAAATCATGAATTGCCTGATGCCTATGAAACATGGGCAGATGTTTTCGGAAAAGGTGCCATCGAAGAATTCGACAAAGCCAAAGTTAATTTCGAAACTCGGGAACGTTTTGATTTTTTCTACCCCGGCTATGGGTCTTCTTATCCAAGCATTATGGGTGGAATTGGAATGTTAGCCGAACAGGGCGGGCATAGCCGTGGTGGCCGCGCAGTTGAAACCAACGACGGTTTTGTGTTAACACTTCGTCAACGTGTTTTTGATCATTATAAAAATGGTGTTTCTATCGTAAAAACATCAGCAGAAAATAGAGCCGCTTTACTGAATTATTTTAAAGACGCCCGCTCACAATCCGCCCAAAAAGGAAATACGAAAGCATACATCCTGCCAAATAATTCGAATGATTATACCTACGACGTGATCAATTTGATGTTGAAGCATAACGTACAAGTTGAACAATCAACTGAAGATTTCATTGTGCGAAATGCAAGCAATTATTGGGATGGAAATTCTGCAAATAGAAGTTTTTCAGAAGGCGATTTTATCATCAAAACCGATCAACCGGCGCATTTGTTCATCAATACTTTATTTCGCCGTCAATTAGAAATACGTGACTCTGTGATGTATGATATGAGTACCTGGTCGGTTCCTTTGGCGTATAACCTTGATGCAGGTTGGACAACCACCGATGTGCGTGTAAATACTGATAGAGTGTATGAGCCGGTTTCTCATCCCATGGGTGTGGTAAATAATGAGGCTGGCTATGCCTATGTGATAGATTGGGAACAACGTCATGCTCCAAAAGCACTGGCAAAACTTTGGGATTATGGTTATAAAGTGCGCTCTGCACAAAAAGGTTTTACAAGATTAGGGAATGAATTTTCTAAAGGGAGTTTGGTTGTACTAGTTGGTCGAAATCTTGACAAAAGTGACCGTATTCATGCCGATATGGCTACTATAGCCGCCGAAAATGATGTTATGATTTATGGTTTTGATACGGGACGAATGGATGAAGGAAGTGATTTAGGATCGCCAAGTATGCGACCTATTGAAGAGCCAAAAGTTGCTTTGATGATGGACTCGCCATTTAACTCATACACCGCTGGTCAATTATGGTACTTGTTTGACCAATGGACAGAATTTGGAGTTTCTCGAATCAGATCGGACAGATTTAATAGTATTGATTTGAATAGCTACGATGTGATCTTGATGCCGGGAATGTGGGGCAACGGTGGTTTCGATGAATCTGCTGTAGAAAGATTGAAAAACTGGGTTAGTGCTGGTGGTACGTTAATTGGAACTGAAGGTACCGGCGCTTGGCTAACAGAAGGTCGTTCAGGTATATCCGGCGCTTCTTTGTTTGAAGTAGACGAAGACGAAGATGAGTCTGACGATGTACCCTCAGTTGCATATACTCGTTACGAAGATAGGGAAGACACTTCAGGATTACGAAGAATTCCAGGTTCAGCGTTTAAAGGCACGATTGATAACTCACATCCATTGGCTTTCGGTATGAAAGATCGCATGTATTCATTGAAATTTGGCAGCAACAGTATTGTACCCGATGAAAGCTTTCACACTGTTGGTTTTTATCAAAAGGATGCAAATGAGGTTCTGGCTTCAGGTTATGCATCCAATGAAAATAAAGCGAACGCAGCAGGGAATGCTTTTGCTGTTGTGGATGACATGGGAGCAGGGCAGGTTGTTATTTTGCTTGATAACACACAATATCGGATGTTCTGGGTTGGACCTGCTCGCCTCATCCAAAATGCTGTGATGTTACTCCCGGGATTCTAATCCTTGTTTTTATAACAAATTCGGGAATTCAGACTTATTTAAGCCTAAAAAAGTCCTTTAATTGAAGGGCTTTTTAGGTTTTTGGAATTTAGCAAGGTTCAGTGTTAGATGAATAAGTCTCTTTCAATAGATGTTCAATTAATGAAAAATCAATTTTTTTAGGATTTCCAAATCGAATACATCCTTTACCATGATTAAATCCCTGTAGCTTTTCCTTGTTATTCAGCATTACTTCATGAATAAGAAAGTACACACAGATGTGTTGTTTTTGACTGGCAAAAGCAACTTCAACATCCCCGGTAGATTTATAAGATGGCATGCTATACGCCATGTTTTCTTCATAATCAGGTAGATGCTTTTGACATAAATCGCGCAAGATTGTAAGAGCTTCCAAACGATTTTCTGGAACTTCTTTTAGATAATTATCAACTGTTGTAGCACTACTTTTCATTGGTTCCTAATCCTAATTGTTTTGATGTAACATAGTAGAAAAGGCTAAATCAGCCAAAACAAATATAAATACACTGTTAGAAATCTAAGGAATATCTTTTAATTCAATTTTCGGCAAAAATCCCAGCTCTTCGATAAAACAAAGCAGAAAGCAACCAAATGACGGTAAATAATAGGGTAATATTGAGAACGCCTGAGAACGGTGCCCCCGGATTATCAACAATATAAATGGAGAAAGCTGCAAACGATATTGATACTTGGGTCACCGCTGTGGAAATCATTACTCTAGACATAGCTTGGGCTTCCAATTTTGCAATAAAACTGCCCAATATTACCATCAAAAGAACTCCTGCAAACATAAGGTTCAATGGATTTGACTCATTTCCTATGATGCCTACTGCTCCATTTACCCAGAGAATAGCGAGTGATGCAAAAGCTGCTAATCCGGTAGCAATTTTATAAGCGCTATTTTTTACCTTATTGCTAACTATTTGAAAAGTAAATCCGACAGCAAAAATTAATGACCAAGCTATCGCAAAATCCAATATATCCCAATTTACTTCGGCTGAAAATTGCATTGCAATTAAGGGAATTGAGATTAATGCTGCACCTCCAAAAGCGGGCCCAATAGCCGATTCGGCTAGATTTTTCGGTGATGTTATTAAAGAATTAACTTTTTGTATTAGGTTCATGATCTTCTCCAATATAAATGAATGTGAATTTTTTTAGATTAAAAGTCAAAAGTACTTTGAATTACAAAGTAACTCGATAAAAAAAGTTACCTTTCGGTTGTTTGTTTAGATTTTTTGAATTTGATTATCAATTTCCAGATGATGGAAAAAATGATGATTAGTACAGGTACTCCACCGGGTTCATCTTCAAAGATTATCATGGATATCATCATAATTAATCCCAAAAAGAGAGTAATTGAGGAAACAGTTGATTGTGTTTTAACTGACATGTCGCATTATTTTTGTGAGTTGATAATTTGTTCCAATGCATCAAGGTGTTTGGTAAAAGCTGATTTTCCCGTCTTGGTGATGAAATACTTGGTATTCGGTTTCCGGTCGATAAATGATTTTTCGATCCCGATAAATTTTTCTTTCTCTAACTTTTTTAGATGAGTAGCCAGATTCCCATCAGTCGCAGCAAGAATATCTTTTAAAGCATTAAAATCCAGTGAATCATTCACAGCAAGTACCGACATTATTCCCAGCCTAACTCGGTTTTCGAAAGCTTTATTTAGATGATTGAGAGATGCTTTCACAATCAATTACCGTTCGTATTTGATGTAAACATATAACCCATAAACGATGTGCAAAACACCAAAACCAATGCCCCAAATAATCATGCTGTAAGGAATCAACCAAAGGCTGATTAATCCCAAAATGATCTGAATGATGCCCATTACTTTCAACTCAACTAGTGAGAATTTACCAGCAATGAATAATGCCATTCCGTAGAAAATCAATGAAAAGGGAGCCATCAAGCCAAACAACATCTGATAAAAAAAAGTAAGCACGAGAATACCACCGGTTAAGAGGGGGACTGCAACATGACCCAAAAGTCTTCTCGTAGAAGGATTCCAGATTTTTTCACCTGCCTGGGAAGCTTTGCGAGAGGAAAAGGTTAAGGCGGTACCGATACTTAATATCAAAACAACAGTGGCCAGAAGTACAACTTTAAATGGGTCACCCGCTGTATAATCATAAATGAGAATATCCGGATTGAATTCGTAATATGTGATAGCCACATATACTCCAATGAGGGCATAGGTTCCTGCGAATAATCCTGCGAGACCACTTAAGAAAAGAAATTTCGAGGAACGCTCCATCATTGAGCGAATTTCGGCGAGGTTTTGAAGGTGATCTTGTTCTGCTTTCATAAAAAAGTACTTTTAATTACAAAGTAAACTTTTATGAGTACTCTTTCAAATAAAAATAGTTCCAAATTAATTAAACATGTCCTTTACATGGACCGTCGCCAACAGCACATAATTGTGCAGCTAAATTTTCTAGACTTAGTTTTCCTTCCGCTGCATCTTCAATTGATTTAATTACCTGAGCAATAGTTATTGAAACACCTTCTGCTGCTAATGCAGAAACAATAGCTGCAGCAATTCCTTCATCCATTAATCCACCTGTCACAACTCCGCCAACAGATAATAATGCGCCTGCAGTTAAAACGGCTGCAATACATGCTCCACATTCTGGAGGATAAGACATAATAACCCCATTGTTTTAGTTATATATTTAGAGGAAGCAATTACCTAAAATTATAAGTAGTTATCAAGGTCTCTTAGAACAGAAACTTACCAACAGCGGCTACGCAACCTTCCCAATTAATACGAATGTTTTCAGGATCATTGAGGTATTCTTCCGGGGTGATTTTGTCAGGGAAACCAACCCATTGCTCGGGTCCGAAAAAGTTACCGGTTTCAGCTTTAGGATCAGCGCAACAACGGATTATTCCTGTGGCACCGTCTTCAGCAGATTGCGCCATTTGCATAAACTCGGTACCAGCTTGCATACCGCCGTTATCAGCGGTAGTTACTTGTAGATGAGTTGCTGCAAGTCCGGGATGAGCTAGGAGTACTTTCACATTTTTAATTTCCTGATCTTCTAGTTTTTCAATCAAACCAAAGGTAAAAGCGCAATTTGCGAGTTTTGTTTGATGATATCTCATCCAGCGAGGACCTTTGAAACTGTTGTTTTCTTCGTCTGTTCCATCACCACCAAGATTGCCACCATTTTTACCGAAGTACTTTTCTTCGAGTGGTGGCCCCAGGCGAGCCATGGATGAATGATTAACTATTCGTCCCTCAGTACTTTTCTTGATAAGTTGAAATAAACCACTTGTTAGAAGGAAGTGAGAAATGCAATTCGTCTGCATCTGGATATCATAGCCATCTTTCGTAGCAAAATCTGGCATTGCCATTATACCTGCATTGTTGCAAAGTACATCGATGACCGGATGAGTTGATGATATCTTACTAATTGCAGCACGAACACTTTCGAAATCTTGTAAATCACATGCAATGGCTTTAAACAAACCCATTGGCACTTCCTTTTTTAATGCTGCTAATGAAGATTCGAACCTTTTACTTTTTCGATTTAAAAGAAGCACATTTGCTCCAAGTTTTGCCATTTCTCTTGCACATACGTATCCGGTACCGCTAGTTGTTCCTGTAATGGCAACCACTTTGCCGGTCATATCTTGGGAGTGGTTGTTGATAACAGATTCTAAATGTATTGTTTTGAGCATATTTATAAATATTTGTGATTATACTTTTTAATCAAGGTTTAGACCTTTTTTAGCAACACCGGCAAATTCATAGCCTCTTTGAACTTCTCTGAATTCTAAAGAGATTATTTCCCATCCGTCTCTTCCAAGCTTACTTAAGTACATTTCAACTACATCTTTGTCTTTGCCTTTGAATTTCCCGCCTCCAGGTAAGAGGCGTGAGTCAAGGATTTTATATTCCCATTTCTGCATAATTTTTGAAGAATTTGTTTTATTACTTGATTAATAACATCTGTTTTGTGTAAAAACAATCACAGTCTGAAGCATTTTTTATTTCTTTTTTAATTCTGAACTCCACCAAATTAACAGAGCCAGTTCCAAGTTGAGAATCTGGTTGATTGAGCTAACTAGAGCGCACTCTCTTCTTTTACAGAATCTTGCTTAATCTTTTCCATCCTTTTTTGGTTACGGCGTTTATTTAATGCCGGGATGAAATACATATAAATACCTGTGATCCAGAGGACTAAAATTATAAATCCGGTAGGGAGGAAAATCCAATATTTTGCTGCATCGGCAAACCATGAGCCGTCGTGCATGGCTTCAATAATATCTGAGCGACGATATTCAACTTGAAGAATTTCGGCAGTTTCGCTGTCAATTTGTATCTCCCACTGATTGTTTGCACGTATTTTAACCATTCCTTTATCCGGGCGAACATCCAAACGGTTTATATCAGCCCATGTATTAATTTCAGCTTCCGGAACAGATTTTGCAACTTCTAGAATCTGTTGAAAAGTAATAATCGGAATTTTTGATACCCCTTCAATTGAAGATGGTTGAACCCAGGCAACATCTTTTTTTACCTGCAAAAGTAATCCGGTTATTAAAATAACCAAAAAGGGTAGAGCGATAATTATTGCTCCAACTTTATGAATTTTTCTGGTATCTCTACGGGCGTGCCATTTCATTCTACAAAAATAGTTTAAAACTTATATCTAACGCCAAAAGAAGATGTTAAAGAAAGTGCATTAGGATCATCCAGTAAGAAAGATGGACCTGCATCAGCAAAAATTTCGATGGGGAAATCATATAAGTCTAGTTCAAATCCCCATACAAATTCGACGGAAGTATTCGTGTCACCATCGTTGATTCCAATCAATAAAGCGGGGCCGTGGTAAGGCATTAAAAGCCCAACATTTTCTAAGTCATATTCATTGTTTGTTTTATGAAAATGCAGCTGGGGATTCAGAGTGATAATGGAATTATCAGAAATAAAAAAGCCGACGTCCATACGAACGGAAGCACGAGCAGATAGCTCATATTCTCCTGAAATCGAAGGATTAAGTATGTCTGCGCCAAGCGAAACCGTGTTTTGGGCAAATAAAGGTAGTACCAAAAAAGTAAAGAATACCCCCAATAATAGTTTTCTCATGATGAAAAATAATTTTTAATAGATGAATGTAGTTTTATAAAATATCTGATGAGGAAGACTTGCTCTCCATTAACCAAGAATGTATCAATAATCTAAGCCTGGTTGTGTAATCACAAAGTTATCATTTTGTTTCGTCTCTCGTACGATTTCTTCCACATCTTTGAGTAATTGTTTGGCGTCATATACTATACCGTCTTTAATGGTGTACATTATACCCCCATGGCGCTGTACTTCATTATTATCGTTAACTAAAATTGCACCTGTTCCATACAGAACTTTTAAATTAGCCATTGGGTTTGCGTCTACAATTACCATATCTGCAAGTTTACCAACTTCAATTGTTCCAAGCTCATGATCACGTCCTAAGACTTCTGCGGCTTTCAAAGATGCTGATTGAAAGATTTCTAATGGATGAAAACCAGCTTCGCGGAATAATTCCATCTCCTGAATATAAGCGAAACCATATAATTTATAGATGTATCCGGCATCTGATCCAAGGGTAACACGCCCACCTTTATTTTTATATTCGTTTACGAAACGCATCCAAATTTGATAGTTCTCTTTCCATGCAATTTCTTGTTCGGTTCCCCAATCCAACCAATAAGAACCGTGAGAAATTTTACTTGGTGCGTAGAAATTCCAAAGGGAGGGAAGTGTATAAATTTCGTGCCATTCAGCTCTTCGTTGTGCCATTAAATCACGACTGGCTTCATAAATAGTGAAGGTAGGATTCAACGTAAAATCTAACTCAAGTAATTCATCCATAACCGAATTCCAGGTTTCTGAACCTGGTTTTGCAGCTTGTGCCCAAAGTTTACCGGCTTCTTCAAATCGGTGTTGTTCGTTGTTATAATTGTAATCCAATGGGTAATCCTGAATTACTTTATTATCGAACAATGCTTCCGGTAATCCATACCAATGAGTCATGCTTGTTAATCCTAAACGCGCTGATTGTACAACATTGTTATAGACAACGCGAGTTTGGGCGTGATGAGTCATGGTTCCTAAACCACGTTTATTTGCTTCATCTATTGCTGCTGCATAAACGTCCGTTGAGGCACCAAAAAATTTAATACCATCTGCACCTTTATCATCAATCATTTTCACCCAATCACGAGCTTGCTGCGAACTTATGATTTGCTCATCAGCTCCTTGACCGAACCCAATCCACGCTGATATTCTTGGCGCTGTAATTTTGTTTTTCTCACTTAATTCGCGATGTCGAAAGGTCCAGTCCATTCCAAGGAAAGAACCTGGTTCACGAATGGTTGTTATTCCGTGTGCTAACCACAGCTTGTACACATATTCCGGGGTAGTTCCTTGCGCCATTCCGCCAGTGTGAGCATGCATATCAATAAAACCGGGAAGCAAATACATGCCTTCAGCTTCCAGTATTTGTGTATTCTCATCTGCATCAGGTTTTCGATCTTCATTAATCGGTAAACCGGGATATCCAACTGTTCTGATTTGAGCAATTCGGTTTTCTTCAATTACAATATCAACAGGACCTGTTGCCGGAGATCCAGTTCCATCAATCATATAAACACCGCGAATTATTAAACGATCGTATGGGCCTTCCCCTTCAGTTCTAGCTGGGGCATCTGGCATTTGAGCTAGAGTAGGAATTGATATTATCGAAAGAAATAAGAGAGAAACGAGCTTTTTCATAGATCAGATTATTAAGTGCGGCTGAAAGTATAAATTCTAGCTATAAGACTGAGTAAAAATTGGTTACAGCAAAATGGATCCTTCATGTTTTAACAACCATTCTTTGCGATGTAAGCCACCGGAATAACCCGTTAAATTAATATTGGCACCAATAACCCGATGACAAGGAATGATTACAGCAATTGGATTTTTACCGTTAGCAGAACCAACAGCTTGTGCCAAATGTGGATCGCCAAGTTTACCGGCAATGTTACCATAGCTAGTTGTAGTTCCATTCGGTATTCGTTTAAGTTCATCCCATACTTGGTTTTCAAATTCGGTTCCCTCCGGATGCAATGGAAGTTGGAAAACATCCCTGTTTCCATTGAAATATTCTTGAAGTTGCGTTCTCGCAGATTCGGTGATTACATCAGGATCTTCGGGACCATCAGTATCCATAAATTTTATTTCTGTGATCGCATTTCCGTTTGAAAGTATTCTCAAGTACCCAATTGGTGTGTGTAAATAACTCTGGTAAATCAAAAGTTTAGATATAAATTATTTTTAGGGAAAGCAGCCTTTATATACGCTGTGAGTAGCTTCTGAAAAGATAATGATTTTTTTCTTGAAACAGCTGTAACAAATAAACTTTGAGTTACTCTTACATTTGTCAGGAGCTATTGTACTAACCTGCAATTAGTCAACTAGTCACTCCACAGTTGAAACCAAAAGCTAAAACCACGGCCTGAAGAACCGCGGTTTTTTTTTGCTTAATAATAGTAGTGATTTAGCAAGCGAATATTCTGCTCTGATTTCCGGAAATGATCTTTTATTTTTGAATAATGATTAAAATAAATCTCATCAATTCTCTATAAAATAGTATGTGAGAAAGGGTGGAGTGGTGAGTCATTTGAAGATGACCTTAAATAGAATTTACCTACTTTAATTCGCTGGCTAAACTAGACCCTGATGATTTTAAAAAAGGGTATTGATATTCTTCTTGACAGGCAAGTAAATCATAGTTGGTTAAAAATTTTAAACATCATCAGCAGTTTGAAATTCATAAACAAGGTAAAGCATTTCGCTTTCTTTATAATGAGCCTCATTTTGATGTTCATTGCAACTCAATCAATCAGAATTATAGTTTATTTTTTGAGCTATTTCACCTACCAATCACTATAATTTAGACTAGAAATGATATTTTTGTTATACCTTTTGTCGAGTGATTTAATTATTTATCGAAATCAGGCATAAATGAAACCATATAGCAGGATGTTATTGCAGAATATTGGTAAATAGAATACAAAATTAGTTGCATGGCAGAGTTATTCGAAATTATTAAAAACTGGTTTATTGGATTAGGTGAAAATTATGGGGTTAATCCAATCATTTTTGGTAGCATCTATGTAGGTGCCATCCCTTTTTTTACCATTTCAATTGGCTGGTTAGTTCGTAACTATCAAAGGGAAAAATCAATATTATTACCTGCTTTCTCTGCTAGTTTTTTCTTTATATCGGCTTATTTATATTTGATTTTAGCAGGGCGCAATGTACCTATGTGGGTATATGCAGTTGTTGTGGCTATGGTTGTAGTTGCAGCTTATACAACCATCAATAAAGTTAAAACTCGACTAAATGAAACGGATGTAAAAGCGGATGACTGAACTACTTGAAGGAGCCTGGATATACATAAAAGAACTAGGCGCACAGCACAATGTAAATCCCATTTTATTTGGCGTTTTATACATTGGGTCTATTCCGCCTTATTTGGGGTCAATGGCTTGGATAGTCCGTAATTATAAACGAGATATTTCAATTGCACTCCCTGTCATTAGTACGCTTTTCTTCTTCATTTTACCGGCTTTATACATTGCTGTTTTTGGACGTGATGTAGCTTGGTGGGTTTATATTATTATAGTATTTCTTTTGATTTTTGGTGGCTATACGGCCGTAAAATCAATTCGCATTCGCCTTTCTCAAGAGTCTGATTAACCCCGGAAATTCTTCTACATATTATCTTCATAAGCTTTAGAGATACTTAAACTGAGTTTTCGAGGGGACGCCAATAGCGCCCGCTCCTCGCTCGAGGAACTATTAATCAAATTAATTGAGGCAGATCATGGCAGATGAGAATTTTGTTTACCGTTTTGGAAACATAACAGATGGAAATAGAACTATGCGAGAGCATATAGGGGGCAAAGGCGCAAACCTAGCTGAAATGTGTAACATCGGAATTCCGGTTCCTCCGGGATTCACCATTTCGACAGAAGCTTGTAGATACACTATTGAAAATTCAATGGTATGGCCAAGCAACCTATATGATCAGGTATTGGAAGGTGTTCACCATATTGAAAGAGAAACAGGAACAAAATTTGGTGATCCGGTAAATCCATTATTGATTTCAGTAAGATCAGGTGCTGCTGTTTCAATGCCCGGTATGATGGATACTATCTTAAATTTGGGTATCAATGATACTGTTGTTGATGCTATGATCGAGAAAACTGGTAACGAGCGTTTCGTATATGATAGTTATCGCCGGTTTATTGATATGTTTGGTGATGTAGTTATGGGCGTTGCTCACGAACATTTTGAAGAAGCCATCGAGCATCTTAAAAAAGAAGTGATGGTAACAAACGATATCGATTTATCAGCAGAAGAATTGAAAGTTCTTACTGATCGTTATAAAGCTATTTACAGAAAACATACAGGGCATATGTTCCCTGAAGATCCGGTTGAACAATTGAAATTTGCTATCAATTCTGTGTTCTCCTCATGGAATAGCAGCCGTGCTATCAAATACAGAGAAATTAGTCATATATCTGGTTTAGTTGGTACCGGTGTGAATGTGCAAGCAATGGTTTATGGAAATATGGGCGATGATAGTGCTACCGGAGTTTGTTTTACTCGAAATCCATCCACTGGTGAACATGAACTTTATGGTGAATTTCTTGTAAATGCACAGGGTGAAGATGTAGTGGCCGGCATTAGAACACCACTGCCAATTTCTAACATGAAAAAGCAAATGCCTGAAGTGTATGACGAGCTTTTCCGATATACAAGCAAACTTGAATCGCATTACAAAAATATGCAGGACATTGAGTTTACTATTCAAGAAGGAAAATTATACATCTTACAAACTCGAAATGGTAAGCGTACAGGAACAGCAGCTGTAAAAATTGCTGTGGATTTAGTGAATCAAGATATTATCACCAAAGAAGATGCGATAAGTCATTTGGTTGATCCGGAACACATAGAGCAACTATTGCATCCACAATTTAGTACCGATGCTATTCTCGAGAAAGATATTTTGGGTAAAGGATTACCTGCTTCACCGGGTGCGGCAGTAGGACGGGTAGTTTTTTCGAGTAAAAAAGCTGAAAAATCTGCCGAAAATGGTGAGATGGTAATTTTGGTTCGTATTGAAACCAGCCCGGAAGATGTGGGTGGTATGTCATCCGCTGAAGGTATTCTTACCTCACGAGGTGGAATGACATCACACGCCGCAGTTGTTGCCCGCGGTTGGGGTAAACCATGTGTGGCCGGCTGTAGTGACATCGTAATCAACTATAAAAACAAATCATTTACAAATGGTGAAGTAACCGTAAATGAAGGCGACTGGATTTCTATTGATGGTACTCGTGGTATAATTATGCTTGGTCAACGCGAAATGCACCCGCCTGTATTAAGTGAAGAGTATGAAACTTTTATGCGATGGGTGTCTAGTTTCGAAAGTATGGAAGTTCGTGCGAATGCAGAAACTCCGGAAGACGCCTCACTTTCTAGAAATCTTGGAGCAAAAGGAATTGGTCTTGCACGAACCGAGCATATGTTTTTTAAAGATGATCGTGTGAATGCAGTTCGACGCATGATAGTTTCCGAAACTACAGAAGAACGAAAGAGAGCATTACACAAACTATTGCCGTATCAAAAAGAAGATTTCAAAGGTATTTTCAAAGAAATGGATGGCCTACCGGTAACCGTTCGTTTACTTGATCCACCTTTGCATGAGTTCTTACCTCAAACAAAGGACGAAATTAAGCAAGTTGCGAGTGATTTAGGTGTTAGCTCCGAAGTATTAAAGCGCAAAGTAAATGCTTTAAAAGAATTCAATCCAATGCTTGGTCACCGAGGTTGCCGCCTAGGAATTACCCATCCTGAAATTACTGAAATGCAAACACGTGCTATCATTGAAGCAGCTCTGGAACTAAAATGGGAAGGAATAACAGCAGTTCCTGAAATTATGGTTCCGTTGGTAGGTAACGTTCGAGAATTTATCAATCAAAGGGCGATTATTGAACAAACTGCGGAGACTGTATTTGGCGAATGTAACGATCGTATTGATTTTAAAATTGGTACAATGATAGAAGTTCCAAGAGCAGCATTGGTGGCTGATCAGATAGCTAAAGAAGCTGAATTTTTCTCATTCGGTACCAATGATTTAACTCAAATGACACTAGGTTATAGTCGCGATGATGCTACCAAATTTATTCCGTTATATCTTGAAGAAGGAGTCTTAACAGATGATCCTTTTCAAACATTAGATGTAGATGGTGTTGGTCAGTTGGTTCAAATGGGAACTGAATTAGGACGTGTAGCAAATGATAAACTTAAAGTTGGTATTTGTGGCGAACATGGTGGTGATCCTGCAAGTATTGATTTCTGTTACAAATTAGGCATGAATTATGTGAGTTGTTCACCATACCGTGTACCAATTGCTCACCTTGCTATTGCTCAATCAGTAATTAAAAGTAAAAAGCTGGAAGAAGTAAATTCATAACATTTCAGTAAACATTTAGTCTCCGGTTTTGGTTGAGAAGATTCGAGGGATATATTCGCTTTCGAATAAACTAAGACCGGAGATTTTTTTATGTCAAAATTTGAATTTGATGCCGTAGTAATTGGCGGCGGCGCTGCTGGACTAACAGCTTCGGGTATAGCAGCAAATGTTGGGGCAAAGACGATGATGATAGAAGCACACCGTCTTGGTGGCGACTGCACTTGGACAGGTTGTGTTCCATCGAAAGTAATATTAAAGGCAGGGAAATTAACTCATCAAATTCGAACTGCAAGTACGTTTGGTTTACTTGATGCCGAGCCGGAAATTAACTTTAAGAATGTAATCAAACATGTTCATCAGATTCGAAATGATATTTATGAAGATGCTGATCGTCCGGAGATTTATGAAGAAATGGGGATTGAGGTAGTTTTTGGTTCAGCAGCATTTAAAGATGCGCATTCCTTAGAAATTGATTTAGCTGATGGTGGAAAAAGAACCGTAAGTGCCGGTCATATTTTCATAGCAACCGGTGCACGTGCATTCGTGCCACCCATTCCCGGTTTAGATGCGGTTGAATACCTAACGAATGAATCGCTCTTTGAAATTGAAGATTTACCTGAACACTTAATTATAGGCGGCGGTGGGCCAATTGGTATTGAGATGAGCCAGGCCTTTGTGAATTTGGGTGCAAAGGTTACTGTAATTGATATGGAAGATCGTATTATGCAAAATGATGATCCTGAATTAGTTGAAATTTTGAAAGGAGTTTTAAAAAAGCAGGGAGTAAATTTTGAACTTAGTGCGAACATAAAAAGAGTAGAGAAATCGAAATCTGATATTTGTGTAATTATTGAAAGAGACGGAATTGAGCAGGCGATTTCAGGATCACATCTTCTGATGGCAACAGGGCGTAAAGCAAATTTAGAATCCTTAAGTCTTAAAGCTGCCGGTGTAGAAGTTCATAAAAAAGGAATTAAAGTTGATAACTCTTGTAGGACTAATGTTGGGCATATTTACGCAATGGGTGATGTAACGGGTAGATACCAATTCACACATATGAGTGACCACATGAGCAAAGTTGCTGTCACCAAAGCACTGTTAAAAATCCCAATGACCATTGATAAGAAACACGTAGTATGGACTACTTTTACAGAGCCTGAATTAGCCCATGTAGGAGCGACAGAAAAACAATTAAAAACTAGTAACCAAAAATTTGAAACATACCGATTCCCATATTCTAAAATTAATCGTGCAATAATAGAAGGCGAAACAGTTGGGTTAATTAAAATATTTGCTAGTAAGCTAACGGGTAAAATTTATGGAGCTTCTGTTGTTGGAGCTCACGCCGGTGAGATGATTTCAGAATATGCAGTTGCGATGAGAAATGGTGTTACACTTCGAAATATTGCCGATACCATTCATCCGTTTCCAAGTTGGACATTAGGTGCCAGGCGAGCGGCTGATCAGTGGTATATTAAAAACCAAAGTGAGACCAGTGTAAAATGGATGAAACGGATTTTTGGTTTTAAGGGTGAAATCCCGGACTATAGCGATCCAAATCGAATTGTTTAGTCATAAAAAAGCCTCGATTAAATGAGGCTTTTTTATTTATTGATGGATATAAAGAGGGAGTGTAAATCAAACTCTGTCTAAGTAATTTCACCTACCCTTAACTTAGACCATTATGACACAACAAGAACTAGACGATTTACAAGCCAAAGCCTTAGAACAATTTAAAAGTGGAACGCCTCTTTTTGGAAAAGGCGGAGCATTTGCCCCGATGCTCAAGGAGTTTTTAGAAGCCGCTCTGGAGGCCGAAATGGAAGCCCATCTTGACCCTGGGCAACGCGAAGGGGGCAATAAGCGCAATGGTAAGGGCACCAAAAGCATTAAAAGCGCTGAAGGGACCTTCCAGATAGATACGCCTCAGGATCGGCAAAGTTCGTTTTCCCCACAGATCATCAAGAAGCGAGAAACGATCCTGGCTGATAACTTGGCCAACAAAATTATTGGCTTGTATGGGCTGGGAATGAGCCTGCGCGACATCAGTAGGCACA
>Ga0316205_10002669_pt1 | contig 18108 bp, 49 predicted proteins | sample 3monthpyrite_MG_FD_204941 | JGI IMG/M metagenome (GOLD analysis project Ga0316205, IMG submission 204941) | Microbial mat bacterial communities from mineral coupon in-situ incubated in ocean water Damariscotta River, Maine, United States -... | ecosystem: Environmental > Aquatic > Marine >... | reverse complement strand
GGGGGCAGAGGAACCTTCCCAACCCAATTGGTGTTACGCCAACGGTTACAAACCCTAACGGGCAATACGACACGTAACAACTCTCAACTTAAGAGGGTTAACCAATACGGTTCCCTTTTTCCTCTCAAAGACACCCAGACTCTACTTTAAATAGTATTAAACAGTAACGTTAATATAACTACGTTGCATAATGCAATATAAGTAAATGGTTAAGTAGTTTGAAATTAGTGGATTCTGTAAATGGTGGTACACACCTACATAGCCACCCCCGCCACCGCTTCACCCACCCCCCCATAGCTATAATAATAGACACACATGACAAATAGTTGTCCTACAGCGTGTAGTCCTAGTCCTACAAGGGAGTAAGACAACAGGCTAATAGGCAGCTACGACAAGGGGTTAGTGGACTACAAGTAGGTATAATATGACAAGGGATTCAGCGTACACTTGTACTCTCAGAGAATACCTCCTTTCAATAGCCTTTACCTATCACCACATAACACGCCTATTACCTCTTACTAATCAGATACATGTTAAAGCCTTATACCTTCTTATCTAATCTATTAATTATGTTATTCGTCCAATCATAGACTTAGCTTATATGGGTATAAAAACAAACGATTGGATAACTCTGTATTCTTACGCGATACTCTTTACATCAACTACATAAAGGGGAGCAACTATGAAAATAACTAAACAGACAACACGTAAAGCATGGACTGAACAAGATAATAAGAACATCTGTGAGTTATACAGCTTGTTCCACTTATATCAGTCTATGGGCACTAAATACAGTAAGGCTCCTATTGTTCGCCAGTATGCAGAAGAGATGAAGCGTTCTAAGGGCTCAATAGAATGCAAGCTAATGAATATATCAGCTATTCGTCAAGAGCTGAGCTTAGACATTGTTAAGGGTTATAAGGCGTTAAGCAATTACAACAAAGATTTAAAAATAGCTTATCTTAACTCATTTGAATTAATCAACGAATTAAAGGCGGCATAATAATGAACTATTCAGTTAAAAACATTAAATACTTAGAGACCTCGCGCGGTGTGGCATTCACTGCTGATCTTTATGAAGATAGCAATAAAGTAGGTGTTGTTGAAAATCAGGGTATGGGTGGTGATACATACTGCCGTGCTAAACCTGATCTTGATGAGGGCTATCTTGAGCATATTCTTGATGTTGCCGAAGGGATTCAAGCATGAATGTATTAATAGGCTGTGAAGAGTCGCAAGTGGTTTGTCGGGCGTTTCGTGATAAGGGTCATAATGCTTTTAGCTGTGACTTACAGCCTACTAGGGGAAATACTGAATGGCATTATCAAGGTAATATCATGGATGCACTACACGAGACAGGGTATTTTGAAGCCGTTAACCTTGATCTTATTATTCTACATCCTGATTGTACGGCAATGGCATTAAGTGGTAATCGTTGGTATGGGTCTAATATGCCTCACAATGACAAACGTATTAAATCGATTGAATGGACTTTAGAGTTATGGGAATTAGCCTTAAAACGATCAAGTCGAGTTTGCCTGGAAAATCCTAAATCTGTAATTTTCCCTTTGTTGCGTGATATGGGGCATACAATCCAATATATTCAACCGTGGATGTTTGGTCATACTGAGAATAAAGAAACAGGTTTATGTTTACATGGATTGCCTAAGCTTCAATGCACTGATGATGTTAGCCAGTTAATGGTAGGTATGAGCAAATCTGAAACAGATAAAATACATTATATGCCACCTTCACCAACACGCAAACGTGATAGATCAGTAACTTATCAAGGCATAGCAAACGCTATGGCCGAACAATGGAGTAAATAACATGCACACTATGATTAATAAACAACTAGCCCCTTATACAGAGTTTCCACGTATTACACGTATTGAGGACTTAGAACCACTTGAAGTTAACCGGGTAGATTACTTAATAGAGTTTCCAGAGATATTCGAGAAGGCTGAGGGTTTTCCAGAATGGTTAGAGTGTGAAGATAGCATTGAAGAAACAGTTGCTAATAACATTGAAGACACTATGAGGTCTATTCATGAGTCATTAGTTTATAAACGCAAATACACTAAATAAGGGGTAACTTATGAATATTGATAACCCTGTTTTTGCATTAAATACACTGAGAGCTAAATGGTACATGCTTTTATTAGCTCAAGTATTTGGCAAGAAGCGCGTATGTTTCAGTGATGGCTTTAAAATAACCACTTATAGATTTCGTGGGATAACCTATCTAACTGACTATAAATAACACCTATTAACTACTATGAGAATAAGACTATGACTAACTTAAACAAGCAACAATCTGAAAACGACCTTCTAGTTGAAGAAATGAATGAAGAAATAGAAAGAATTAGGCCTGAATGGATTGATCCTATTGAAGTGTATGATATAGCAAGCATTCAGCAAGGCGGATGCGCTAGTGGTGCATACATGCCAGCCGTAACTTATCATATAGCTAATGAAACAATGTTAAACCACGGCGATGATGTACTTGAATACATTGAGCAACAATTGGGCGAATTGCCTGAAATACCAAAAGGCGAAAGCTGGTCAGGTATAGCGGTTTTCTTTTTATCTTATGCTGTTGAATTATTTGCGAGTCAATTCGATATTGATAATCTGGAGTATTAACCAATAAAGCCCCTTAATTGGGGCTATTTTATCAGTTATTCTTTATATTATTAATATTGCCACCAAACCCAAACAATAAACTACTAGTATCAATGATTTTCTTTGCTTTCTTCTTCTGCTTAGGCTTTGCCTTAACTGGCTTTGTTATTCTTACGGGAAAATCAATTAATCTTTGATAAACGTGGCTAGATGTTCGCTCAATGAATCCAAATTCATGCTTGTATTGCTTAACTACTTTAATTTCACCACGTTTAACCATTTCGGCAAACACTTGGCCCACTGATTTATAATAGCAATCAATTTCCCTCGCTATATCCTTTTGAGTGTATTCATCACTTAATGATTTAGATAATATCTGTTTTCTTACCTTCTCTTTTATTGATAACGTCATATCAATCTATCCTGATTGGTTATGTATAAATTCATATTCCCACGCTTTTCCAAGTGAACTATTCCACCGTAAACCAGTTTATTTAGCCAGTATCTAGCGGATTCATGCGTACACCCTTCTTGCTTGGCAAAGTCTTTTATTCTGTACCAAGTAAAGGGCATTAAATGTGTGTTAACAGTGTGTATATCCATTTACTTAACCTCTGAGTTTTCTAATATAGTGTTCATTTCAATAGATCCCTATTCCTACGCTTTAACTCATTCATTAAAGTTTGTATTGCTTCCCCATTCCTAGACCATTCATCTACAATTCTAGGTCTTAAGGCGTTTCTGTAACTACTAATTCCTTTGTTTAATTTCCATCTTAGATTTTTTCTCATTGCTTTTGATGTGACCCCTATAGCCTTATTTAAAAGCTCTCGCTTTCTTTTAAGAGTTCCTAGTATATAAAGAATTTCTTCTTTTGTTACCTCTGACACGTCATGCTTTCCGCTTAACATCATTGCTGCTGCTTTATTTACCGGATGCCTTAAAAAAACTTCTTCAAAATCCATTATCCTGCGCCCTCTATTTATGTCGTTTCTGTAAACTATCTCGACATCATCATTAAAAAACCTTAGTCTCCCTGTTAAGCGATAAAGCGGGAATTACATATTTTAGTGAGTTGTCATTGTTCATTTATTTAGCTCATTTTTTAAATTCTTCATCCATTCGTCTAGCTCTTTCATGTGTCGCTTATGAGCTTTAATCGCTGTTTGTTTAACTTGCCATATATGCAGCCAATGAGACTCAATCATGTGAGGCATCATTCTATGCCTTTCATCTTTTGGTAAATCATTCCATAGATGAGTATGCTTTCTTGTAGGTGTATCCATCATTTAATCCCCTGACTTTCATTGTATTGGCTTTCTTTGCCAGGCCATTCAATTTCTACCCAAGAATAGCTCTGATTGGTTTCGTCTAAAATGCACTTTAAATCCTCAATAGGAAAAGAGATAACACTTTGCTCTTGATTGGTTTCAACATAACACGGTCGCTCAATACCGCACCCTATACACTTATATTTTCTTATTTCTGTATTCATGTTTGACCTGATATATGTTTCATTTCAGCTCGCATAGTTGATTGCTGTGTTCGTTTTGCGTCTGCTAATGCTTTTGTACTGTCATACTTAACCTGTGCCAGTAAAAAGGCCCTACGAGCTACATTAAGGCTTTGTAAGTGGTTTAAATAAGTATCACTTGCTAATGCCTTCTCTTTCTTTTCTGCTGCGCTACCCTCTTTAAATTCAGTATAAGCATCTGCTAAAACGCTTTTTGTCATATCATCCAGTACACAGTATGCAGCTCGTTTATCTGCATAATCATTTCCGGCTTCCATTAATGCGTGATATATCTTTTCGGGTTCATACATTGGGGTTTATCTCTTTGCCTTCATAGTCTACAAATACCTGTTTAGGTAATGGCAGGTTACATAATTGCTTTAAATGCGCAGCGCCTTTTGCAGTTGTAAAATAAATCCTATTGTCATGATATTGTATCAACCCAGCCTCTAGGAAATACTCAATAGTTTCCTGAATAGCATTAGATTCAATCCTTTCATGTACTATAGGTGATACATGGCAGTGTATTAAAAATTCTATATCGTTAGGGGTCATTCTATTGCCTCTATAAGTTTTATTGTTTCCACATTGGTTAAGCTGGAATAATCGTCAGCTTGTTCCTTTTTGCCGTATAAATACCCATATCCATCAACACTATTATAAAGGCTAGCCCAAAATACTCTAGGTTCTGGCTTTATGCGATATCTAGCAAAGCTCCAATCTGGCTGAAAGTCATCACTCCATACATTATCTGGTGATTCGTACTGTATTTTCTTCCCTTCTGCAAACGCCTGAATAACAGGTAATAACTCTTTTGCTCTTTCTCTGTTCATAATCTATTTACCTTTATTAATCTATAAGACGTATTTAATCTAAAGATAGTGTTTTTGTGAAACACGAAGATTTAACCTCTTCAAGTCCAACATTGCCGCCCTTAATAAAATACTGGCTAACAAGTGTATTTATCAATCTAACCCCTAAAGTATTCTGCTCGTAATATTTTTTTAAATACTCCTGAACCAGATCAACTACAGCATTCTTATCTACATCAGGGAAAAGCTTTAGATACTTCTCAAGTAGTGCTGATTTAGATAGAATCTTGCATAATGATTCGTAAGATAGTTTCTTAGCGTTAAAAACCAGCCCAACACGGCCTAAAAACTCAGTTTTAACACCGAAATCTCTTAATCTATCAATTGAAACGTCCTCCTCTCCATTAAATGCGCCAGCAAACACAAAAAGTACATTATTCACTGGTACATTTACATATTTTCCGTAATCACCAAAGACAGAGGTCTCGTCACTTTCAAGCACCTTTAAAAATTCGTTTTGCACACCGTTAGTCGTTTCATGTGCCAGTGAGCTGTTTGAATTGCCCGATATAAACAACTTGTCAAATTCATCCACAAATACAATTGACAGATTGCCTTGCGCATTGGTAAGCGGAGACAATGCCTTAGATAAACTATTGCCGCTAGTCCCTTCTTTTGTAAGCTGTGCCGCGTTTATTTCAAGGAAATTTATCTTTCTTGATTCAGCAAGACTTTTAATTATATGAGTTTTACCGGAACCAGAAGAACCCGTTAAAATAAAATGAGGTCTAATCTCGCCATTTGATGCTTTAAATATAGAGACTATCTTATTAGTTTCATTTACTAATGGCTGTTGCTCTTTTGAAAAACTGCTTTCTTTTAATTCTGTTACATTTGACATAGTATTTTCTCCGTTAATCGAGACTCTATTTTATTAAATATAACTAGATAAAGATAATTGAAAGAATTGATAGGGTATTAATAGAGCTTATGGCAATAAAAAGCCACTAAACGGAATTACCCTGAATAGTGGCTTAACAGATACCTGGAAGTATTTCTGTCGAGTGGTGAGTATATATTATTTATTAAACCAAGTCTTCAAGACTAACAGGAATAGATTTACTACCATCGCTTAGCCGATTAAGGACTAGCTTAATATCAGCTTCTTCCTCGGCTTCTTCCTCGGCTTTTTCAATAGCCTTTACCATGTTATCGAAGTCTTTATTAGATACTTTTATCTCCATAACATGACCTTAAATTTACGCGAAACCTCCCGAAGGAGACTCGCTGCCTATTGCAGTGCTTCTAGGCGAAGCCTGATTTAATCTACTACGTCTAGCATTCAAATGATTAAAGAGCAGGAACGTCTCTATTATACCATAGTTATAGCCTTACTTAAATTCATCCATAGGTTTAATAGGTGGATGCAAGCTATTAAACATGGTTTTCATGTATTGTTTTCTGAGTCTCAACGAATGACACCTATCGCTTTCACCCTCTCTTTGCATCATGCCTGAATCCCGATAATGCTCTCTTAATAATTTCAATACTGGCGTTTCAGGTGGTGGGAGGTGATCGCCGCAGAATGGATAACCTTGACCATGCACCTCTGCTGTACAGCCTTCTTTCTTGCATTCTGGTAGCTTAGTGGTGGTTGCCTTGCCGCTAATATCGCCCTCTAATTCATCATCAAAACGCCTTTGGTTTACATAAGTTTGAGCTAAAGGCCAGCGGTCAACCTCTAATCCTTTGTTTATTTGTGCCCTGTCATGCCTAATATGGTCATTCAGGTTTTTCATTATTGTCAAGCACTCTGTTTCACTTAACTTATATTTATTTATTTTATCCCATGTTACGGTTTTACTGCCTTTTTTGTTTTGACATAGGTCTTTTGGGTATGTGGGCCAGAATATCTCTCTAAACCATGTATTTAAGTCAAAATTATCACTCATGGCTTAACCTCTGGTGGTTCAGGTAGTGGCATCCAGTGAGTTACATTATTATAACTAGTTCCCCAATATAAACTCCCTTGATATTCTTCAGTTTGAACAATCCTCGCCTCACCTAAATCTCTACAAATTAATATATCCTGCTCAAATTCAGGCAACCTATCTTTAACGCTTATCCATTCACTCATATCACCTCCAAAATACTCTATAAAGTTCTACAACCTCATATACAGCTAAACATATAAGGGCTATAGCTATGAACCAGGCTATTAATGTTTTCATTCGTCCTCCTTATAGCTATCTCGCTCTTCTGCTATTGCGTCCTGTTCTGCCTCATACTCTTCTTCTGTTTGTTCTTCATCAGGCACATCAGAATCACGGTTAATAGAGTTATAATCCATCTTTATATAGTTCATTTAATCCTCCATACTCTCGTTATTTAATGCCTCTACACCGCTTTGTAGCCCGTTTTCAGTGGTATAAACAGCACTCGGAGCATACCCACCCTTGCAGACTCTAAGCCATTGCTCATAGGTTGCTGTATTTCTACCAAATGAAGAAGCGCCATTATCTGCAAGCCACTGTGCCAACTCTTCTGGTGTTTTAAATGCAGGGCTTAATGGGGTCCCTTCTGACGTTGTTTCGTACATCATTAAATGAGTTTTTTCGACCTCATCCCAATCAGGCATATAATCATTCTTATCAGGGCAGCTCATATAATCTATAGCCTCTTGTAAGCCGTCATTTAAAGCCTTATCAAGAAATTCACGAGAATCTGCTTTATAGCCTTCGTATAATGCCTTGTCGCTTCCATCTTCATTTTTTGGATGCTCCCAATTTTCAGGAACCATTCTTATTTCTCTGCTCATTTAATCACCCATTCATTTTTGTTAATATGATTAGACTCATACTGCCTGGCCATTCTTAAAAAGCCCGTATCGTCTCTAAACTGAAATACTGCGCCAGTTGAATCTATAGCTTTCATGTAGACCTCAGCCTCGTATTCTTTACCTTTGGTAATGTCTTTACCATCAGATTTAGGTATAACGGTTATTCTTTGTCCTATTTCCATAGCTATTGCCCGCCCTGATGATCAGTGACTTCTTCAGAAGGATTGCGAGGCGCACGGCCTACCCATTCAGACCCATCATAAACAACAGGAAAATAAACATAATCATTGCTCCACGCGGTAAAAGACTTGCCTTGAGACCAGCCAAATCCGTCATAAAATTCTTTTAATAGTTCATCATCAGATAATGTGCAGTGAGTTATCACATCGCGATCACACGCTTTATTTATTAGATCTCTCCAATTTGCCATATTGTTCTCCATTAAGTGAGGTTCAATAATAATGAAGTTAATCAGATATATCTAATGAGTAATTTTTATAGGGGGTATAAATAGGATTATGGTTTAGGCAATAAAAAAGGATTGAACATTGCTGAACAATCCTTTAATATTTACTAATCTGTAACGCATTGGTAGTGCTTGCAGAGAATCAGTAACCTAACTACGTGACTCTTGCTTCAACAGATTTTCCCGTATTTTACATTACTTTTTCTCTTTAAGTCTACTGCGTTGCTGAATTTTAATTAATTTGGAGTATTACTTTGGCTATCGAGAAAATAAAACCATGTCCTTTCTGTGGGAAGCATCCACTTTATGAAGAGTGTAGCGATTCCTATAAGCCTGAGAACCATCGCATAGTATGCGCGAATAGGAATTGTCATCCTTCGCCTTCTGCATGGGGGAAAACTAAATTCCATGTAAAGAAACGCTGGAATAAACGTAGCTAGTTATTAACTAACTGGCACGGGTAACCAGTATAAAACCCTACATACATATAAGGCCATTTAAGCCTGTTAAACGAAAGCAGGATTTCGGCATAAGTTGTCGCCCCTGATGGCCGATAGGTGTTTAGGCACTGAACGGATAAAAAGAGTCATAATTCTTATATGTATGCCTGACCCGTCTTATCGATAGATAACCGGTGTATTTTTTGTTAAACCTCTGTTTAGCAGGGGTAAACTTTTTCTTAAATTTAGGAGATATACATGCAAGATTATATATGGGTAGTAGTTCACCAAGATAGACACTCAGATGATGATATTTATTTATATTCTGATAGGGATTATGCAATAGCAGATGCAAGAGTAAGGGCGGCATTGAGCATAAGAGAATCTGATGATGAGAATGAGTATGATTATTCAATAGAAAATTACGATACTTATGAAACTTATATCACCTATTCAAGCGAAGGGGATTGCGTTTATGTTGTTGGCAAACTTCTTTATAAGCTCACTTAATAGGTCATAAAGACAAGTGATTAGACAGGTGTATTGATAGGTTTAGAATGTAATCTAACAATAGAGAGGAATAAGCATGGAAATACATACAGAAGAAACAAAGAAAACGTTTATTAATGACGAGCTTGAAAATGGATATACGATTGGCATAGTTGTCGATCACATGGATAAAGACGCACCTTTTGAATTTGATATTGATATAGCTGATTTTGGATGGACTAGCAAAGCCGATGTATTAAAGATCAAGAAAATGATCAATAAAGCTTTGTCTATTTTATAACCCCAATAACCGGATACTAACAATGAAAGCTGAAGAGTTTAATAAATTAATGGCAGTACTTAAATACCCTCAAGCAATGGGATACCTTGAGGATTCAAAAGCGCGTGAAGCTTGGCTTAAAGGTCATATTGCTGTTAATGACTATTACAACGACCTAAACCTTCTAATGCCTTTAGCCTGGAAGTATGGGATTTATGTCACTGAAATGTGTGGGGAATTTACAGGCCATTATTACCCAGTAAATGTTAAGAAAAGATATACATCAAAAGATAAAGACCCAATACAAGCCATTAGAGACTGTTTAACAGCAATAGCAAAGGATAAGTGATGGAATATTATGTAAGTATTGGGTATTACGCTAGTTTCAATGTAAAAGTTGAAGCAGACAGCAAAGAAGAGGCGCTAGATAAAGCTTATGACGAATCGCCTCCTTCATTGTGCCACCATTGCTCTACTAATCTTGAGGTTGGTGAAGTAATAGAAAACTCAGAGCTAATAGAAGAGGCATAACCAATGAAACTGTACTGTAAATCAGTCCCCTATATAGCCGCTATCCTGGCACTAGGTTTATGTTGGTTGTTATTTAAGATATTTCAGCCGTATTATTTACAATTTTAAATGAGGTGTGGGTGTGAGTGCATTAATTAGCGAATGTGGAAAATACAGATACTGGCTTAAAAGAAAAAGCGAACTTGTTCATCCAGAAAAAGACGCAGCTTTATTTGTAATGCTTAATCCTTCAACGGCTGATTCAGAGCTTGATGACCCGACAATACGCAGGTGCAAGGGTTTCGCTAAGTCATGGGGTTGTAATGGGTTGGTTGTGGCTAATCTGTACGCTTATAGAGCCACTAAGCCAACTGAGTTATGGACTACTGAGGATAACATTGGGCCTGATAATAATGAATGGTTACAAATGTTAGCCGTTGAGTACGACGATATTGTTTGCGCGTGGGGCGCTAATGCAAAACCAGAAAGAGTAAAAGAATTTTGCTTAATAGCGAAATCAGCAGGCGCAAGGTTATGGTGTTTAGGCATGACTAAAAACGGCTCTCCGCGTCACCCGCTTTATATTAAAGCAGATCAGCCACTAATTGAATTTAACGGACAAACCCAATGAACAACATGACAGATGACATAAGGCAAAGAGTGTTTAACGCGTTAAACAATTCAATGGCTAATAAATACAGGCTACAGAACTGGTCAGCTGATGATATTACAGATGATTTAATTAGATACTGTGGTGATCTGGAAAACTCTGAACCAGAAGAATTAAAGCCGTTTGTTATTGAGTGGCAAGAAAGCGTAGACGGGTAATGAATAACATGACAGATGAAGAAGCGAAGGTATTTAATTTAGGTTGTGGAGTATTATTAGGTAAAGACTTGCCTGCTTGTTGTTATGATCCTGAGTGGTCAGGGTATAACGAACACGGACAAACGCCTATTAGATTCAACCCAGCACATGACAGCAACGACCTTGATCTTGTTATTGAGAAGATATTATCTGAAAAACTAGTAGAGGAGGTTTGTATGTCTGTAACTGAGGGTGAATACATGTGCTCTTTTTTATTCACTAAATTTACTGGAATAGCTCACATACAGCCATCTATGAAACAGGCAAAAATCAAATGTATTCAACAGGTATTGAGGGGTAAGGTATGAGTTCAGTTCAAATTGATATTTTAATAGATAATGATGAAATGTACGGTTCTCGAAACTGGGAGCATGTACCAAGTAAAGGGGATTATATAAAGCTAGAAGGAACGAAGGCTGGTTGGTATTTTATTAAAGAGGTTAACTGGCAAGGGAATGATTATCCGATAGTTATGTTAAATGTTGCTAAGGAATCAAAATGAAAGACAACGATACGCCAGAGGTTAAACAACCAGAAGAAGTTTATTTAGCTATTAATGACCCAGACTTAGAACATAGTCATAGAGCTAATGCTCACTGGTCTGTCAAATACCTCTTAGCTGATACCAGCATAAGCAAGGCAGATCATGACAAAACTATAGCCATGATGAATTTTATTCTTCTTGAAAAAGATAAGTTGTACAAAGCCCAGTTAGTGGAGTTACAGAAGCAGTTGATTGATCTACTTGAAAATAAACCATTTAGTTTTAATACTGACACCATTAAAGAAGTATTCAAGGAGGTTGTATGAGTGAGTTGCCAGACAGCCTAAAAGATGTTAATTCAGTTTTGAATCGAGGTAGAGAGGTGTTAAACGTGATAGAGCCTAAATTAAAACATTGTAATGTTGCCGCTGTAATGTGCAATAAGATTTACACACAAGCCGAACTCCAACAAGAGAAGATGAAACTTATACAGTGGATTTATGACTGCGATTATTTAAACGAAGATGGGGTGAGAGCTTTTGAAACAATGCCAGAATTAAAACAGCGTATAAACCGAGAGGGTGAATAGAGATGAGTGAAAAAATTATTGGAGCAGTAGTATTGGCAATTCTTGTTATGGCATTTCTTGGAGCGCTGGATGCTTTTGGTGTTGATGTTAAGCCTGTAATTGAGCTATTAGGCGGTGAGGTGAATAGTGATAATTCCTGAAACAGTTTATATTAGATTAGACGGGGATGATGGTATTGAGTTTACTGATAGCCAAGATCCTGATGGATTTGAGTTTACTAATACTATTTGTACATACATTAAACAGCGAATTGAACAGGCTTGCAGGGAGCAGCGGGAAAGGTGTGCAAACGCAATGGTTGAAGCAGCTAGAAAGATGCCAATAAATTATAAGCACGAGCTTACCGAGGATGATTGTTTAATCAAAGCCATCCTATCAGCAACTAACACCAGTGAGGGTGAGTCATGAAAGATAGATACAAAGCAGTAAAAGAAAAGTTTAAAGATGGTGATTGGGTTTTTGGAATTGGCGAGCATATAGGATGCTCTATGGTTTTTGACCATGACACAAATATGCCACAGCCATTTTCGTATCTTGACGCAGTTAATCCAGATGACTTTAGGCTGGCCACTGATGCAGAAATCAAAAAAGCTAGAAAAGACCAACCATAGCAGGCTAAGAGGTAAGAGAATGAAAATACTATTATTATCAATATTTCTAGTAGGGTGTGTCGATATTCCTGACACTTTTGAAGTTAATCACACAACATCATTAGATCAATGCAAGGATCATGGTGGACGTGAATTTCTTGATGTACTAACTAACAGGCTTGTCTGTAAAGATGGTGCTTGGTTTAATCTTTTTAAGGACTGATATGTATAAAGTTAAGCCTGAAAAACTAGGTAGAACGCTAAAATACTGCATTATTCGTGATGATGGTAGTGTGTGTGACTGGTTTGATCATGAGTGTGATGCTTTAGCCAGGCTGGACTTTTTAAAACTTATGGGGTGGGCCGGTAAATGAGCAAGATAACAAAAGCCAGTAATGGCTCAACCTGTATTCGATGTGACGCACCAAACGCTTATTCGTGCCATTACAATGGGGCAAGACAGCATACCTACGGAAAAGGCCGTGGAATCAAGGCGAATGACCTGTCAACGGCAGAGTTTTGCTATAACTGCGATCAGATATTTACAGAGGGAAGTACGGTTCCTGGCTGTAATGGCAAATGGGAAAGGTCGGAAGAGTTTCTGCACTGGATAATGATGACTAATATAAGACGATTTAACGAAGGAATTATACATGAATAAAATAGGCATAGACCCTGGATTAACTGGCGCTATTGCATGGCTTGATGGTGATAATAAATTTATAGATGTATGGGATATGCCTACTATGTCAAGAGGGAAGAAAGGCAGTCAAGTAAATGCAGTTGAGTTAGGTGAGATAATCAGAGAAATTGTATTTGAAATTCCCTGTACTGCTTATGTTGAGCAAGTTCATGCAATGCCAGGCCAAGGTGTAGTTTCAATGTTTAACTTTGGTGAGTCATTCGGCATAATAAAGGGCGTTTTAGGCTCGTTAATGATACCCGTGGAGTTCGTTACGCCGGTACAATGGAAAACTAGGGCCGCACTAAAGGGTAAGGATAAAGATGCAGCCAGAACGAAGGCTATCAACATGTATCCTAATGCCAGTTTAAGCAGGAAAAAGGATATAGGCAGGGCTGATGCTTTAATGATAGCGAGATATGGTGAGTGATATGAATATAATTGAAGCAGACGAACAAATAGATAAGTATTTGAAATTATTAGATCGTGATCTGCCTTATATTGCAGTTAATGATATTGACGATATAACGCTAGACGGGAATTTTACTGTCGAAATGCTAAGAGAGATAGCAAATCTTCTTGAAGAGGTTAGTGAATAACATGAGAAGAATGAACCCAATGATAAAAAGACGGCTATGGGGCCATGTAAGAAGGTTTAGTTTTAACTACTGGATGGGTAAATCTAAAGTAAATAACCCTATGAGGCGGTTTATGGAAGTAGAGAATAGAGGTTGCTGTATAAACTAAGTTAATACCCCATAAATAATCGTGATTGGACGCATAAAATAAATTAAGGCCTAATAGACGCATGAACATAATGACAAAGAGACAAGATATAGAGGACGCATTCAGATCATTGGTGCGTGTAGCCCTTGCAAGCCTTAATAGCAATGAGAAACAGGTTTGCTTACAATATTTTATTGATATTTTAGTAGATATGCAGGAGAAATCGGAATGAGCGACGAGAAGTGGAAATGCAAAGATGGCAGAGAAATAATGGTGTCTGAAATGACGGAGGCTCATGCAAAGAACTGTCTTAATCTTACGCTGAGAAGAATTAGAGAGGCAAAAGAAAGAACGGGTTACGGCCCTATTATTGATACTACTGACTGGTCAGACCCGCATGGATGCGATAATTACGGGAGTTTAGAATGATTAATGATAAAGGCGATATATATATGGAGAATGGATCAACAATAAAGTTTACCAAAGGAGACGGGGATAAGTTTATTGGCCAGCCTGATATACAGGAAAACATGGAGAATCAATCCATGCAAGAGCAGTTAGAGCATGACCCTGATTATATAGCATGGGCCAAGACTCAGGAAATGACTGAAGCCGAGAAAGATCAAATGGCTAAAGACTTAGAAGGCGAAGTATTTTAGATCACCGGAGTTGTTTCCAGCATAGGCGTTGTTTTCTCCGTGGTGTGGTCGAGTAACGGGATTGAGAATTTAAGGCTTTGATACCCTCGTTAAAGTCGTTTTAGTTAAATAGGGCGGATAGCCGAGTAATCGGAGCGTAACCTTAGAGGGAGCTAATTATGGTGTGAAGCTGGTAATAAAGCAGGCGATACTGTCCCAATAGTCCCTGTGAAATAGGCGATAGAGACAGACCAGCGGAGCACCACCCTTTTTGCCAGCACTATCCAGGCCCCCAACGTGCCGAAGTGCTGGTGCTTTTATTGGAGAGATAGATGGACATTAAAGAGCTAGAAAAGCCACTTAACAGGGATAACGTTAAAGAAAGAGAAAATGGAAGATTTAAACTTTCATATATTGAAGGCTGGTTTGCTATATCAGAAGCTAATCGTATATTCGGGTTTGATAGCTGGTATAGAGAAACCGTTTATTGTAAAGAAGTTTGTCGCTACGAGTATGAGGGAAAAAACAAAACTCATATGTGGAAAGTAGGATATGAGGCATGTGTAAAAGTTACGATTCATCAGAATAATGGAAGCATTCCAGGAGTTGTTATTCGTGAGGGTACAGGGCATGGCTCTGGTAATGCGCGTGATTTATTTGACTGCATTGAAGGCGCTGCAAAAGAAGCTGAAACCGATGCTATGAAACGCGCATTAATGACGTTTGGTAATCCGTTTGGACTAGCTTTATATGATAAAACACAGGCTAATGTGGCAAGCCAGCAACAAATGGCAATTATGGCTGCAATTGATGCACATCAATCCACAATAACAGCAATAAAGGATGGCATAGCAACAAACGATTTTAAAATGGCGTCAGAGGCTTGGAAAGAGCTTAATAATAATGAGAAAGAGAGTATATGGGTTGCTCCATCTAATGGCGGGGCATTTACAACAGAGGAAAGAAAGATTATGCAATCAACAGAGTTTAGAGAGGCAGGGCTATGAGCAGAGGAATTAATAAAGTAATTTTAGTAGGCACATGCGGTAAAGACCCTGAAACACGGTACATGCCAAGCGGTAAGGCAGTAACTAATATGAGTATTGCTACCAGTAAAACATGGAAAGATAAGAAAACAGGTGAAAAGCAGGAGTCTACAGAGTGGCATAACCTGACTTTCTTTGATCGACTAGGTGAAATAGCTGGCGAGTATTTAAAGAAAGGCTCTCAAATCTATGTTGAAGGCGAGCTAAAGACTGAAAAATGGCAGGATAAGTCCGGCAATGATCGTTATACAACTAAGATAATCTGTAATGAAATGCAGATGTTAGGCGGTAGACAGGATAATTCTGGAAGCTATGAGCCACAACAGCAATCACAACCTGATAATGCTAGTGACGTGCCTAATCCTAACGCAGATGATGGTGGGTTTGACGATGACATACCCTTCATGCGGTTAGGTATGGAACACTTTATTTAAAAGAATATGCCCTGCCTTTCACTTAACTAGCACTTGGGTTTTAGGTAGGGTATTTTAAATTAGGAGAAGAAGATGAGAAAATTAATAAAGAAAGCAAATAAAGGAATTATTGGATTAAAGAACGGAAAAGGGGGAATTGTCGCTGAATATTTTAGAAACAAGGCTAAAGAAAAGCATATGGAGAAGAAGAATGATAGCAAAGATAATTAATACTGTTTTCTACACTGTTTGCATCTTACTTATCATAGGCTTGTTTATCGTCTTTGGGAGTAAGACGGCTAAAGCGTGTGATGAAGATGATCTAACGGTCTACTGTAACTATAAAACCCATAAGACATGTATGAGCGTGGGAAACTCTATTAACTGCTGTAAGAGGTGATTTATGAGTAAAGGCAAAAGCTCAAATATGTGTAAATGCAGAACCATGTGTACGTTAATAGGGATTATATTAGCTCCCTATATAGCTGTGTTTTGTATATGGCTATTCATTCAATGGATTGGTTAATCATCAAAGTCAGGGTCGCCTCTTAACACTCTGTCTTGCTTGATTCTCTGCTCTCTACCCTTGTTTAGTTCTCTTGCGCCCATCCATGTAGGAAATGCAGTGGCTAAACCACCAGAGAGGGCTGACATATCACCACCAGCCGCTAATTCTGCTGTAGCCATGTCAACACCCATGTATGTGAGGTAAAACGCGCCTACGGGCCTTAGAATAGGCAGTATTAAATCTCTAATAGCAAACAAAACCTTAATCGAGCCATCAACAAAGCCATCTGTTTTGGTCGTTAATAGATTTATCTGCATTTCATGCTTTAGCTTTACCGCTAGGTCGCCATCATCAACTAATTGATCGATGATACTAAACGCCGATTCTGCTGCTTTTTCGTAAGGAGCCATAATTATTTACTCTTAGTCTTAACTACTTCTGACAACTCATCCTTGTTTATGTACCAAAAAGGCTTGGTTCCATCAGGGTATTGCATTAATCCAAAGTCAGATGGTCGAGTCGATAGGTGGGCGATAACTCGATACATATTAAGCATATTAGAATCATCCCACTCTCTAGACCGTCTAGCGCGTAGAAACATAATAAGAGGGAATATTAATACACCTATGATAATACCTAATATTAACTCAATCATCTCCAAACCCCATGCCGCAGTGATTAAAGTGCCAGGGGCTAATCATGTATTTACACATAAATAACGCCAGCTTAAAGCGCCACTCATCCTCTTCATATAAGCCAGATCGTAGTATGTGTTTCAATCTTGCCGTTAGTGTCTTTCGATCATTATCGGCTAACTCCCAAAAGATTATAGAGCTAACCGTATAGTTATGAGGCACATCAATAAAAACAACAAATACAAATACCGCTGCTTTCTGAAATATATTTAGATCATCTCTTGATGAAGCATCATCAACAATTTTAGTTACGGCAATGAAACTAAGCCAGAGAATTAATGTGGATATGATTATGAAATAAATCATTCTATCTACCTCTTAATTAGTGTGATGTTTTTCTACATGATCTGTGATTCGATTATGGGCGAAATCAATTTTTTTCTTTGCATCTATCTGGGCATTATTAAGGGCTAAAATTTGGCTATTCAATTTATCGTTGCAGGTTTCAATTTTGATCTCTATTTTCCTAATAATCATGGTCATAAGATAATATGATAGTGTGCCAAGTGCCGCGAATAGAGCGCCAGTAACGCTAATCGCTACTGTTACCAGTAGATCGTGATTTATCAACACTGTGTCCACTTCTACGCTCCTTTATGACGAGCAATAAAATAATGATTCCACATGTTATTAAAGTAATTCCTATAAGCATCAACGCTACCTACAAATCCTATTGTTAATTGTAAGATAGCAAGGACAAGCATTATGCCGCTAAAATAAGTGGCCTCTATATCGTATAATGATAATACCATGCTAATGGCTAGATTCACCATGATTACAACAGACAGAATAGCTAAAGCGAAGCCTCTGAGATAGATGTAAGCCATTGTAAATCCTGATTGTATGGCCATTTGAAACATATAGAAGGGGGCCATTTGCCTGTAAGTCTCGAAGAT
>Ga0316205_10002667_pt1 | contig 18114 bp, 15 predicted proteins | sample 3monthpyrite_MG_FD_204941 | JGI IMG/M metagenome (GOLD analysis project Ga0316205, IMG submission 204941) | Microbial mat bacterial communities from mineral coupon in-situ incubated in ocean water Damariscotta River, Maine, United States -... | ecosystem: Environmental > Aquatic > Marine >... | reverse complement strand
CTTAAGTCACTGCTCTTAAATCGCATGCCCAAAAAAAAGCGAGCCCTCCAAAGGAGAGCCCGCTTTTGACTTAAGACTTAAGACTTCAAACTATCTGTTAAACCTTTAACCTCGAAATAACATGTTTTAGCTCTTCGGCCACATTACGCAAGTCTTCAGAGGTTTGAGCTGTATGAGCAGCACCTTCAGAAGCCACTTCTGCACCCTGAGATATACTGACAATACTACGGTTTATTTCTTCAGCCACTGAGTTTTGCTCCACAGCTGAACTGGCAATAAGTGTATTCATATCGTTTATATTAGTGACAGAGTTAGTAATACTGGTTAATACCTGCCCCGCGCGAGCAGCAGTATCACGCGTTACATCAGCCTGAGATCGACTCTGGTTCATCGCCTCAACTGCTTGCTGCGCACCACTTTGCAACTTCTCAATCATGTTTTGAATTTCTTGTGTCGATGTTTGTGTTCGTTGAGCCAGTACTCGGACCTCATCAGCTACCACCGCAAAACCTCTACCTTGCTCACCAGCACGCGCCGCTTCTATTGCTGCATTTAACGCTAGCAGATTGGTTTGTTCAGCGATACCGCGAATAACATCAAGCACTGAACCTATTTCGACTGAATCATTTTCCAGTGCATGTATAACATCGGCTGCTTTTTCAACCTGTTGAACCAGTTTTGAAATTGCACTGATTGACTCATTAACAACGCCCTGACCAGTATTCACCTCACCATTCGCCTGATTTGCAGAATCTGCTGCTAATTGTGCATTTTGTGCCACCTCATGAACGGTGGCTGTCATTTCGTTCATAGCAGTAGCAACCTGATCCGTTTCAAGCCGTTGCTGTGTCATGGATTGATTAGATTGCTCGGTGATATGCGCCATCTCTTCAGCCGAAGTCGAGAGTTTAAATACAGACTGATTAATCTGATTAACAATATTACCTATATCTTCTCTTAGAACACTCGCACTATCAGCAACCTGGCCTAACTCATCTGCTGAATAAGCGATAATTTCATGACTAAAGTCACCTGACGCCATCAGTGATATATCTCTGGCAACACTTTGCGCCGGAGTGACAATTATCTTTTTAACCATGATAAGAAATATTAAAAACGCCAAAGCAAGGGAAATAACTAGTGAAATCACGGTAACTTTTACACTATCAGCAGCATGTTTTTCACTTGTGGCGACAATATTAGCGATACTTTTTGACAGATTTTTAGAAATGACAACTAATGTCTGACTAGGTTTTTTATCTATACCTTTTACCTGTTGATCTCCAGCAACATGATCAAAACCCGTATTTACAAAAGTATTCAGAGCTTTTTCATATAAAGGCAGAAGAGCTCCATGCTCTGATTTAAATACATGTAACTGTTGCTCGATTTGCGCATCATGCACATCCTTTATTAATAATTGAACCTCTTGCTGAACATATTCATGTTTCTTTAATAAATTAGCCCAGTATTTTTTTCTCTGCTCTTCATTGTGTCCTCTAATTAACACATTTTTCCAATCTTGAACCTGATTTCTAAAACTGAGTGTTATCTCTGCAAATTCAGCCTCAACCACCAAAGAGTGATGGATGGCCTCGGACATTTCCTGCTTCACCTGCCAGCCGCTATAAACACCATAAACCGTTGTTGCCACTACAAAGGAAGTTCCAAAACCGGTAATCATCAGCAATTTATTTCGAATGCTTGAACAGATATATCTTTTTATCACTTTTTATCTCGCCTGAAAATGGAGCAATTAGCCCAGTAGTTAGTATTGTTATAGCAAAGATATCGACAAACAACAGAGATGCTTTAGTAAATATATTTACTAAAGCCGCATATTTTGATAGATTTTTTAAATGAAAATAAAACAACTTCAACTGAAATTACATCATGACTTTAACTGAACTCAAATATATCGTTGCCGTTGCGCAATTTAAACACTTTGGCCGAGCTGCTAAAGCCTGCTTTGTTAGCCAGCCTACATTAAGCCTTGGTATTAAAAAACTCGAAGAAGAGCTTGATGTTAATATCTTTGAAAGAGAAGCACGTAATGAGTTACGTATAACTGAACTCGGGCAACAAATTATTGAGCAAGCCCAGGTAGTACTGGATCAGGCCTCCCAATTGAAAATACTAGCTCAGTCTCATCAGGACCCGCTGGCCGCGCCACTTCGTTTAGGGGCTATTTATACAATTGCCCCTTACCTGTTACCGGAGCTTATTCCTCGTTTGCACAACCGCGCTCCGAATATGCAATTACGTCTTGAAGAAAATTTTACAGCCGTACTTTCCGAACAGTTGAAACAGGGCAAGCTGGATGTCATTCTGATTGCCCTGCCATTTAAGGAACCCGGTATTTTAACCCAGGCCGTTTACGATGAGCCATTTGAAGCGGTAATCCCGGCCAGCCATCACTGGAAAGACCGGCAACAAATTAAAGCCAATGAACTGGCTCAGGAAAACTTGCTTTTACTTGGCCCAGGACACTGCTTTCGAGATCAGGTATTAAAATCCTGCCCTGACTGTAACTCATCCAGTAACTTACAGGAAAGTCTGGCGGGTGGTTCACTGGAAACCATACGTCACATGGTTGCTAGCGGCACTGGCATTACGGTTCTGCCTTCTAGTTCCAGGCAGAAGGCGACAAACAATCCGCTCATTAAAATGATTCCCTTTATAGAACCTGCACCCAAACGCCGTGTTGCACTGGCCTGGCGCAAAGGTTTTACTCGACCTGAAGCAATCGAGGTCTTACGGCAGGAAATTTTAGAGTGCTCTCTGAGTGGAGTGAATATGATCTCTGTCGAAATAACATCAAACGGATCGAGCGCAAAATTAAAGACATGAATTCATCCGCTAAAAAACCCAGCACCCTGGAAATGATTCAACAACTTATTGCAACGCCATCGGTAAGTTGTGTTAACCCACAAATTGACCAGAGCAATTTACCGGTTATCAATCTACTTGCTAACTGGTTAAATGAATTAGGTTTTCAGGTTGAAATACTTCCTGTGTCAGAAGGCAAGGCTAATTTGATTGCAACACTCGGCTCTGGCACAGGCGGACTCATTTTGGCAGGTCACACGGATACCGTGCCATATGATGAAAATCGATGGTTACATGAGCCTTTTAAATTAACTGAAGATAATGGCAAACTCTACGGTTTAGGCACCTCTGATATGAAAGCTTTTCTGGCGCTGGCAATCGAGGCCGCCATTAACTTTGATAAAAATGAATACAAACAGCCGCTAATTATTCTCGCAACATCTGATGAAGAAACCACCATGGCAGGCGCTAAAGCACTGGTGGATGCAGGGAAACCCACAGCTCGTTATGCCGTTATTGGCGAACCTACGGGCATGCAACCCATTCGCATGCATAAAGGCATTATGATGGAAGCTGTGCGCATTACAGGGCTTGCGGGTCACTCCAGTAACCCGGCATATGGGCACAACGCATTAGAGGCTATGCACCTTTTAATTGCAGAACTCTTAAAGTGGCGAGAAGAATTACAGCAGCAATACAACAATCATTTATTTGAGGTACCGGTCCCTACTATGAATCTGGGTCATATTCACGGTGGTGACAACCCCAATCGAATTTGCGGTGCCTGTGAACTTCATATAGATATTCGTCCCTTACCGGGCATGAATTTACACAGCCTTAGACAGGAACTTAAAGCGCGATTACAAAGCGCCATGCCCGAACACGGATTCAAGCTTGAAGTTCTACCCCTGTTTTCCGGTATTCCATCAATGGAAACACCTGCTGAATCAGAACTGGTAAAAGCCGCAGAAAAGCTAACCGGCACACCTGCAAGCAGTGTAGCATTTGGTACCGAAGCACCTTATTTGACTGAGATGGGCATAGACACTATTGTACTAGGGCCGGGAGATATTGCTCAGGCACATCAGCCCGATGAATATCTGGATATAGACAGGATTGAACCTACGATAGAGATGCTAAAAAAGCTGATATATAAGTTTTGTATTAAAGATTAAATATGTAAGAGTCAGTTACACTGCCATGGCACATCTCCATCGGGGAAAGAGCATCTTTCCCGCTCTGTCCCCTGTTTTGATGCCATCAAGAGCTTTACGGAGTCGGCTAACTACACTGTCAGCTCCTGGTGGTATGGGTTAAGGGGACAGGGCGCAAAAACGCGACCTTTCCCCGATGGAGATGCGCCTGAACAGTGCAATTTAACAGAACAAAGAACTGGAATTTATTAACTAAAAATGACATCAAAAAAACAACAATATGTAGACTGGTTTCGTGGCTCTTCACCATACATCCATAGTCATCGCGGCCGTACATTTGTTATTTATATTTCTGGTGAAACTATAAATCACGCAGGTTTTGCTCATTTAATTCATGACGTCGCATTACTGAATAGTCTGGGTGTAAAACTGGTACTGGTGCATGGCGCACGCCCACAAATAAAAAAGCAACTTGAAACCCTGAAAATTAACTCTGATTTCCATAATGGTTGGCGTATAACACCAGCCGATACACTGCCAGGCATTGAACAGGCCGTCGGACAGGTAAGGGTAAATATTGAAACGCATTTATCCAGAGGGCTGATTAACACCCCCATGGCAGGCGCCGCCTTAAAAGTAATCTCCGGTAACTTCGTTACCGCCAGACCTTACGGCGTTAGAGAGGGAATTGATTTTGGTTTCACTGGTGATATCCGTAAAGTCGATACAGACGCGATTCAAAAACAACTAGAGCTTAACAATATCGTTTTATTATCACCTATTGCCTATTCACCGAGTGGAGAAGCATTTAACTGTCGCGCAGAAGATGTTGCAACGGTTACTGCCAGCGCTCTAGGTGCTGACAAGCTTATTTTCATGATGCCAGATGCGGGCGTAAAAAATGAACAGCAAAAAATAATTCACCAGTTAAACCTGACGGAAGCAGAGTCACTGGCTGATAAAAATCAAAATGATAAAATCACCCAGTTACATCTTTGCAGTGCGGTTAACGCCTGTAAAAAAGGCGTACGCCGTGCGCATTTAATAAGTCACGAAACAGATGGTGCTTTATTGCTGGAGTTATATACTCGCGATGGAAGCGGCACCATGATAACTACCGACACATATGAAGGCTTACGTCAGGCAAACATTAATGATGTTGGTGGCATTCTCGAACTCATTCAGCCGCTAGAGGAGCAACATATTCTTGCTCACCGTTCACGGGAACAACTCGAATTAGAAATAGAGCAATTCACTGTAATAGAGCGTGATGGAATGATCATTGCCTGTGCAGCTCTTTATCCATATGACAACCATTGTGCAGAACTTGCATGTGTTGCAGTACATAACGACTACCAGAAACAGGGGCGTGCGGGAGAGCTAATACAGCATATACAACAACAATGCATTAAGAATGACATTAAACAACTATTTATATTAACCACTCATACAGCTCACTGGTTTATAGAAAAAGGTTTTATTGAAGGTGATTTAAAACAGATTCCGATACAACGCAGAGATATGTATAACGCTCAAAGAAACTCAAAGATATATATTAAAAATTTATAACTTTCATGCATCGTTTCTATAGCCTCATCAATGAGTTAAAACATGATCAACACGGCCAGCATATACGCTTATTATTAATAGCAAGTTACTCAATTATTTTTTGCATTATGCTGGCTGCTATAGCCATTACTTACAAATCCGGCTCTGATATAATTACGTTAGGTACACAGACTCATGAGAATAGCCACCCTGTTACACTGCAAATTATCTCTTTAAAATTATCTATAAATGAAAGTAATCAGCTTATTAATACCTGGCTTGCAAAACCGAATAAGGAAATGCTCAATGCCTATAAAAAATCTAACCAACGCTTAAACAGTAAACTAAAAAAATTAATATCCTTAACAAAAAATAATAAACCGCTCATAAGCACATTAGCTGCTGAAGTACAAAACAATCAAAACCTGATAAAAAACACACTGCTAATGGAAAACAGGCTGGAACACTGGAACAACGCTCGAGAAATAATTAAAAACAGCTCATCTATTAATAATCTTATAGATAAATTAATTAAAGAACACACTCTTGTATCACAAGAAAACAGTCAAAAACTAAACAATAAATTATCTCAAATAATTAATGTTAATATAGGCATTATGTTCTTCGCTCTATTATTTGGTCTGGTTATCGTTTTTAAAATAAGTAAACACGTAGTAAACCTTCTGGAGGAACTAAATAAAAACCGTGCAGATGCAGTCAAAGCTAGAACCACCGCAGAACAAAAATCTCAGGAACTTGACAATACCAGTCGCGTATTAATTAAAACTAACCATAATCTTATAGACTCGATTGAAAAATTAAACAGCACTCGCGACCAATTAGTACAAAATGAGAAAATGGCATCGTTGGGAGAGCTTGTAGCTGGCGTTGCACATGAAATTAATACACCTGTAGGCATTGGTGTTACAGCAGCATCTCATTTACAGGACGCAGTTAGTGTCTTTAGTAAAAAATTTGAAACCGGGCAAATCACAAAAACTGAATTTGCAAGCTTTTTACATAACGCTAATGAAGGCAGTGAAATTTTACTTAACAACCTTCATCGTGCTGCAAAACTCATTCGAAGTTTTAAACAAATAGCTGTAGACCAGACCTCTGAGAATAGACGCAACTTTAATCTAAAAGAAACAATTGAAGAAACCCTGCTCAGTTTACAGCCTAAAATAAAAAGAACACATATAAAAACAAAACTTGAATGCCCTGATGGTATCGAAATAGATAGCTTTCCCGGATCTTACTCTCAAATAATCAGTAACCTGATTACCAATTCATTAATTCATGGATATGAAGACAACGATGAAGGCTTAATAAAAATTATTGTTACAAGCAATAAGAGCAATCTTTTAATGAAATATTGCGATGACGGTTGTGGCATTCCTGAAGAAAACCGCAACAAAGCGTTCGATCCTTTTTTTACCACTCGTAGAGGCCTCGGTGGTAGCGGTCTGGGTTTACATCTAGTTTATAATATTATTACCCAACAGTTAAAAGGGGAAATATTGATTAGCAACAATCAAGAAAAAGGTTTATGTTTTGAAATAACCCTGCCGTTAGAACTGCCTTAAGTACGAAAAATCAATCTACTGCTTATCGGCATATCTGAAAATCATTAGTATTTCACAATATGACTGTGGTAGTCTCACCGCCATAACTCTAAATATATAGAGATATTCCAAAGAACAGAACAACAATCACCCGTTCAGGTGGTTATCGCCACGCAGCGAGTAAGCCCTGTAAATATTAAGGGCTCCGGTATACGGATTAACCGGTTGAAATTTTTTCACCTTTTATTTGGCTGGAAGCCCGGTAAGGTATTTTGACATGGTATAAGCAGTAAATGTCTGATGATATTTTTGAATTTCTAGATGATAAAAAAGAAAATCATCTTGAAAACACACCCACAAATAAGACTCATGATCGCGACTCAAAATTTTCTGCTAGCTGGAAAGTTCTCATTGCAGATGATGAGCCCTCTATACATGAGATAACCACTCTTGCACTTAAAGATGTGCTCTTTGAAAATAAGCCTATCGAGTTTCTGCATGCCTATAGCGGCAAACAGACAATTGAAACACTTAAAGAACACCCGGATACCGCTTTACTATTACTTGATGTAGTAATGGAAACAGATGAGTCGGGACTTGCCGCTGTTGATGAAATTCGAAACACTTTAAACAATCAATCAGTGCGAATTATTTTACGAACAGGCCAACCCGGACATGCTCCAGAACTGGATGTTATACAGAAGTATGATATTAATGATTACAAAGAGAAAACAGAGCTTACGTCTAAAAAATTATTTACAACTGTTTACACGGCACTAAGAAGTTATAGCGATATAGTTCGAATAGAACAAAGTCGCCAGGGGTTAGAAAAAATAATTAATGCAACGGCCGATATTTTTCGACTGCAGTCAATGGAGCAACTTGTTTCTGGTGTTCTCATGCAGGTGATGTCAATTATTGGTATTGATGAAGGTGCATTTTACGGACATTCATCTAGCTTCATTAGCCTTCAAAATAAAAAGCCAGAAGAAATCAATGCAGATAATATGGTTATAATATCTGGCACAGGCCGTTTTGAAAACATGACAAACCAACCCGTCAATCAAACACTCAAGCCTGATGTCATTCAACATATTAATACTGCTTATAAAGAAAAACGCAGTGTTTTTACTGATGACAGTTGCATTGTATACCTTCGAAATAACAGCCTTATTTATATAGACGGTTATAAAAAATTAAACAAACTTGAACAATCTTTACTAGATATATTTAGCGCAAATGTAACTGTGGCTTTTGAAAATGTAGAATTAAATGAGGAAATACTGGAAACCCAAAAAGAGGTTATATTCACCCTTGGTTCAACAACAGAGTTTCGCTCGAATGAAACAGGAAACCATATTGCCAGAGTTTCTGAAATGTCTCGTAAACTGGCAATACTCGCCGGTCTCACTGAGGATGAGGCAGAATTAATTCGCCTGGCTTCACCAATGCATGATGTAGGTAAAATTGGTATCCCTGACAATATCCTATTAAAACCTGAAAAACTTACTGATGAAGAGTTTGAGGTAATGAAAACCCATACCACTATCGGTTATGACCTTCTTAAGCATTCTTCACGCCCCATATTTCAAGCAGCAGCAACTATTGCTTATCAACATCAGGAAAAATGGGATGGTAGTGGCTACCCCCGTGGTTTAAGCGGAATGGGCATACATATTTTTGGACGAATAATAGCTATTGTTGATGTATTTGATGCGCTGTCCAGTTCCCGTTGTTATAAAGATGCATGGACAACTGAAGATATCAAAAAATACTTTAGTGAACAAAAGAACAAACATTTTGACCCAAAACTGGTTGACATCTTTATAGAAAACTTCGAAAGTTTTGCTGAATTTAGAAAACAGCTAGGCGATGACTAACTAAGGCGATTTTAAATTATTATTAAAAACTCGCCAACTTAATACATACTGATTAATGCGTAAACCAGTTATTTAAATTAAAATAAATAAACGTCAGCTTAAATAATTTAACACCATTAGGCACTCGTTCATTCTTGTTTTCATATGACTCATACATCTTGACATGGTTTTTTCCCTTCAAAGACTCATACCCTATAATTGAAATTGATAATTTATTTTTAAACGACAATTTATGAAAGTTCTCAAAGTCATTAGCTGTTGCAGCTGTACCGTCACTAAATTTAAAAAAATAATTATCTTTATTTTTTTCTTCTCTCATTCTTGAGGTTCGTCTTTTCCATTTTTTTTCAGCCTCTTCCTCAGTAGCGTAATGTGAAAAATGAATCTCTATATCTCCCAGCATGCCCACTGGATATGTCTTGGGCAAATCCGGATATCTGGTAACATCAACAAACTCTAACTTTTTATCCATATAATAGTCAAAATCAGATAATAGCTTCATATAACACGGGGCGTATAAAAACAAACCCACAAATGGTGAGTTATAAGGTCGCTTATACCATTGGTATACCGATCCACCCCAACAATCATCAGAGATGATGACAAAATTTTTATTCTTAACATGAGCAATATCTCTACTTCTAAAATACTGCTTAAATATCACTCTAAATTTGCGTCGGATGTAATGTATATACCGTCTAAACATACCACCATGTCCTGATGTAACTTAATACTAACATTCTATTTTCTCTTATTTTGAGCCGACTGTATAATTCCTTTCGACAACAAACGACAAATACCTTGAAACTGTATATATTCCGCTTTAGTTAATTCTCCCTTTACTTTATCCGCATACATTAAACCCATCGCATGACTATTTGCAAAAATAGACATTGCAAAAAACTGCTTAACACCAAGTGATAATTTCACTGAATCAGGAAGTGATTGCCAGTACTTAGCTCGATTTGAATCATTTAAAAATAAATTACGACTTTTTTCCATCAATATTGAAAACAAATTAGGCTTGTTAATTGCTATTTTAAGTTTTTTAATTGCTATATCTTCAGAAACCTGAGCAGTATACCTGGACACCAATACGTCTTTATTTGGTACTTTTATTACAAATACACTCCGCTGAACACCACATAACAAACAGGCTTTAACAGCATGCTCTATTAAGTCATGAGCTGGTTTACCCTGAGAAACCATCAATTGAAACTCTTTAATTGTAGCCGCTAGCTCTTTACTAACTGGAGCAGTTTTTTTGCTGGTTACTTCAGTTTTAACTTCTTTCTCAGGAGATAATTTTTCTTGAGAAACAGTTGGATTTATTTTTTCAGATTTAACTATTTTTTGCTTTTCTTTTCTTGTTATATCCTCTTCTACTTTCTCATTTCTTTGTTTTTCAGCCAGTTTTCTAGCTTTAATCTTTTCTAAAATTGCATCTCTTGACTGTTTAGACTGTACGGCATCTTGTTTAACCTTTAGTTGATTGGTGGCGGGCTGCAGCGCAGCTTTTGCTCGCTCTTTTAGCACTTGTTTTTTTGCTGATTTATCTACCGATCCATTTTCTTTATTAAAAATAAATTGAGGATAAGCATAATTATCATCCGCTAGCTGAAATAGTAATTTAGCAGGTGCTTCGAAACCTTTAGCCAACAACACGTCATTGACTTCAACCGCATTAAGATGCAAACGCCGTTCAATCTCGCCTTCAGCGCAGCCTTTATATTTAGCAATACGTTTAATCATATCCTCAGCATCTCTACCGTACCAGTTCAACGTCACTATTCGAGCCAGTTCTGATGCCAGTGATACGCCAGTCGCCAGAGTAAAGTTATCCTGCTTTGATAACAGACCATCTAATGCCATCTCAGGCAGATTCCATTCACTTGCCAACTGACTTCCTAACTCCCTCATGCTGCAACCTAGCACTTTGTTAGCAGCCTGTTCATATGTTTGCTTCTGTACATAGCATAAATACTCAATTTCAGGCATAACATCACCACCGTGGCACCAGAGTATTAACTCAGTGGTGTTTTGTAACAGCGTTGCGAGCTGCGTTTCTTCTGTTTCTACAACATTTCTTTGCTGAGCCCAGTTTCTAGCCTGAAGAGAAGCATGGCAGGCCTGCCCCATTACTCTGATATAACCCTGCCTGTTTTTATCTGTTAGTTTCCAATCGTCAAGTAAGGGTGTTTTATTTAAAAACTCATTAAATGCTGATTGCCCCATATGAGATAAAGCATTTCCCATTGTTGTTAAAGGGTTCTTACCTGATTCCACTCTTTGTGTATTCACGTGACGAAAAACATGAGTGCTAAACCCAGCATCATAAAAAATGGGCGTTGAATATTGAGTTATTGATAACTGAGATTGCTTAATCAAGCCCAGGACATCCGCTCTGGTACGCTGCAATATAGGCAATTGCTTATCCGATAAAAAAGCCAGCCATTGCGCAAGGCCATGCTGCATAATAAATATCCTGTGGGATTATGAATTAAAAACATAATATAAAATTTTCAATATATATAAGTATATGCAATCTTGAAGGAGTTGGCCGATATTTATCTTTGATTATTTATCTTTGACTACTCACCTTTGCATCAGAAATTTTTACACATGGTCTGCCTATGCTAGTATTAAGCCAAATAAATAGAGACTCCCATTTTTAGTGACAACTTCACTGGCAACATTAATTCGCCTACGCGGCATTCAAAACAAGACCCGTCAACTATTTGAGGGGCTTAATGATATTCATTACAGACTCCAGTACCATCATGACCTAAGCCCTGCCGGCTGGTACCTTGGTCAAGGTATTTTTTTAGAGAACTACTGGTTACATGAAGTTATTCAGGGCAATAATCAATACACCAAAGACAAATCAATATTTATTGCAGACAACTGCCCTATATCTCAACGCGGACCCAGAATACCGGCTTTAGCAGAACAAATTAAAGCCATCTCTGAACAACAGGATGATAATGACCTGTTATTACTTGAAAAATCTGCGCCACTCAGCCAACACATCTTGTTTAAAGATGAATTCATAGAAAACTTCATCATTCAGAACTATGCATTAAACTATGAATCAATTTATGCTGTTTTGAGCCAGATAGCACTAAAGAGACACAATAGAAGCAAAAATAAAAAGCCTTACACTCCCACAACCCCGCTTATTTCTCAGGCCCTTATTAAAAACATATCCCACATTAAAGCAGGCCATTATCCAGTAGGCGGCGAATGGCCATACTCTTTTGATAATGAGTTGCCCTGCCACCAAACCCAGCTTAAAGACTTTTTTATAGCTAATACGTCTGTCAGTAATGGTCAATATCTACACTTCATAGAAGATAATGGTTATAACAATAAGAACTACTGGAGTGATTCTGGCTGGCAATGGCGTGAAAAAAATAACATTCAACACCCGGAATACTGGAGCAGAAACGATTCAGGCCAATGGTACGGTATAAATTGCAGTGGTGCGTTTGATCTTAATATCAATGATGCGGTATTCGGTATCAGCCATTACGAAGCCAATGCATTTGCCAGCTGGGCTGGAGCACGCCTGCCCCATGAGCATGAATGGGAAACAGCAGCTCGACTTGAATTAATAAAAGGTACTACGGACGTATGGGAATGGTGCTGCAATACACTATATCCTTATCAGGGTTTCAAAACATTTCCAGACACTGAGCGTAAACTGCCTGAGTTTAACGACAATCATTTTGTTTTAAAGGGAGCAAGCCACTATACTCGCCCTGAAATCAAACGTGCCTCTTTTCGAAATCACTATCAGGCTCACCAGCGACATATATTCGCCGGTCTTCGGCTAGTATTTGATTAAAATAAACGTACACTTACGACTTACTGAAAAAATACTAATAAACTAATTATGCACGTACCCCACAGCTATATAGAAGAAAGCGTACACATTGCCCTCAATGAAGATATTGGAAGTGGTGATGTAACCGCAAAACTCATTGCAGAAGATGATTTTAGCATTGCATCAGTGATCAGCCGTGAAGCAGCAACAATCTGTGGCATTGACTGGTTCGAAGAAGTTTTTGCGCAACTAGATTCTCAAATTTTTATTGAATGGGATGTTAATGATGGCGATGTAGTGGAAGCAGGTCAGCAGCTTTGCTCTCTTAGCGGATCTACTCGTGCTTTATTAACAGGTGAACGCAGCGCATTAAATTTTTTACAAACCTTATCAGGCACAGCAACAAAAGCTGCAGAATATGCCGCAGCAGTTAAGGACACCAATGTAAAAATATTAGATACTCGAAAAACCATTCCAGGTTTACGACTGGCTCAGAAATATGCCGTTAAGTGCGGTGGCTGCCATAATCATCGAGTCGGTTTATTCGATGCTATTTTAATTAAAGAGAATCATATTCTTGCGGCTGGCGGCATTACAGAAGCTGTTGCAGCTGCACGCTTTCACAGCCCAGAATTAATGATAGAAGTTGAGGTTGAAAATCTGGATGAACTGCAACTTGCTTTAGATGCGGATGTTGACCGAGTCATGCTCGATAATTTTGATCTGGACCTGCTAGTTAAAGCCGTTAAAATTAATAATAAGAAAACTGAGCTTGAAGCATCAGGTAATGTCACGCTTGAAACTATCGCTGATATTGCTAAAACAGGAGTAGATTACATCTCTACCGGCGCTGTAACCAAGGACGTAAAAGCACTAGATTTATCTATGCGTTTTTCTTAAATCACATTGAAAATATTTAGACCCATAATACTTAGCTGGAAATTATTTCGCATTAGCCTGCATCTGGTTTCAGGTTTAACACTTACCTTACTTTTTGTACGTAACGGCATACACAATTCAAACACCGCTTCACGTTTATTTATTTGGTGGAACAAGCGGATATGCCACATCTTCAAAGCGAATATTTCAGTTCAGGGAGATATGAATCAGGAAGCAACTTTATATGTAATGAATCACATTTCATGGTTTGATATTCCTGTTTTAGCTTCCCAGCAACCCTTACACTTTTTATCTAAAGCCGAAGTTAAGTCATGGCCTTTAATTGGCTGGTTCACTCAAAGAGCAGGCACATTATTTATCCAAAGAGGTGCAACAGGCGCGGCTGCAAATTCTTTGAATGAAATCACCCAATGCCTGCAAAGTGGCGGTAGTGTTGTGGTTTTCCCTGAAGGCACAACTACTGATGGCTCAGTTTTAAGAAACTTTCATGGGCGTTTACTACAGGCTGCTATCGATGCACGGGTAAAAATCCAGCCTATTGCTTTACGTTACCCTTACAAGGAAAGCATTAACCCACATGTTCCTTACATAGATGAGATGTCTTTTATGGATTCAGTCATGGGACTGACACAGTCAAAACCTCTAAATGTCGAACTACATTTTCTAGAATCTATAGAGAATCATCTGCACGAAACAGCTGAAATTACTAACAAGCAACTTGCACTTATAGCAAAACAGGCCATTGCCGCTAAACTGAATCTGGGCAGTTAAAATCATATACCTTTATTAACCACTACAGGTAAGAACACTACGCGAGTTCAACAAAGATTAACTTTAGACTTTAACTTATACCATCACTTTTAAATCTGGATACAAAAAATAAAACTACCGATGCAAGCACAATAGATGGCCCCGCAGGCGTATCCCAATGCATTGAGGCAAACACGCCTCCCAATACCGAAAGTAGACCAAACAATACTGCTGTTATAGCCATCGATTCAGGTGATGTTGCAAATCGCCTGGCACTAGCGGCAGGCACAATAAGTAATGCCGTAATTAAAATAATACCAACAATTTTCATCGCTACAGCGACCACTATCGCCATCAGTAACATAAAAATCAAACGCACCCTGTCTACCGCTATTCCCTCGCTACGAGCCAGTTCTTCATGAACTGCCACTGCTAATATCGACTGCCACAACCAGCTAATGAGTGCCAACACTAATAAACAAACGCCACTTAACCATATAAGGTAAGCCCAACTAACTGAAAGAATATCCCCGAATAAATAAGCCATCAGATCAATTCTCTGCCCCTGAGACTGCATAATAGCCAGTATCACCAAACCACCGGCTAGAGCTCCGTGAGATAAAATACCTAAAATAGCATCACTGGATAAATCTTTTTTTGCCTGTAACCTAATTAATAAATAACTTAGAACAACACCTATCAGCATGACTCCAATCAGCGGATTAATATCAAACATAATTGCCAGTGATGTACCAAGCAGGGCAGAATGCGCCAGAGCATCGCCAAAATATGCCATGCGCCGCCACACCACTACGCAACCCAACGGCCCTGACACTAGCACCACTAAAAGACCCGCCAATAATGCACGAACAACAAAATCATCAATGATCATGATTGCAGCCTCCGTGCTGTTCATGCTCAACCACATCACCGCTTAAATCATGAGAGTGATTATGATTATGTGTATAAACTGCTATCCCATCCAGCGAAGCACCAAATAACTTAAGATACTCAGGATGCTGGCTAACTGCCTCAGGGTGCCCTGAACAACAAATATGTGTATTAAGACAAAGCACCTGATCAGTTGCTTCCATTACCAGATGCAAATCATGTGAGACCATTAAAATACCGCAGCCAAACTCATCACGAATAGTAGAAATCAGCTGGTAAAGTTGTTGCTGACCATTGATATCAACACCTTGAGCAGGCTCATCGAGCACCAGCAAATCTGGCTTACGCAATAATGCCCGAGCCAGTAAAATACGCTGAAACTCACCACCTGACACTGATTGCAGTGGCTGATTTAGCAATGAACGTACACCTAAGGTACTGATCATACGGGCAATATCATCAGCATCTGCTTTAATTCCCATTTGTAAAAAGCGCAATACACTTATGGGTAAAGCAGAATCAATATGTAGTTTTTGTGGAACATAACCAATAACCAGACCGGCTTTTCTCTGCAACTCTCCCTGATCAGCCTTAATTAAACCTAGCAACACTCTGACAAGTGATGTCTTGCCTGAGCCATTAGGTCCTACTAATGTCAGTATTTCAGACGGTTTTATGCTCAAACTGATATTTTCAAGAACCTGACGCTGATTAATCTGCAGGCCGATATTGTCTGCTTTTAATAAAAATGAACTCATTTAAGCTTTTGCCCAACTTATTTTCATATCTTAATCTTAATTGACCAATTATTTCTGACCTGTAAACTACCTGTCAGAAAACAACCTACAATAGCATAATTTGATGTTTGCCAGTTATATAACACACCGATTCTTAAAGCTTACCAGCTTAATACTGCTCTTATTTAGTATTACAGTTAATGCCTTTGCTAATGATAGCGATGCTAAACCGATAAATATTCTGGTAAGCATAAAACCTCTTCACTCTCTTATAAGTCATATAACAGAAGGGGTTAATCAAAATAAACTACTATTAACTAAACAACAGTCTGCTCACAACTTTCAGTTATTACCTTCTCAAAAACGTTTAATTAACAATACCGATATCTTTTTTTATAGCAGCGATAGCATCGAAAGTTTTGTACCGGCTTTAAAAAATACAACTAAGAATGTGGAGTTTATCCAGCTTAGTCAAATATCCAATATTAATTCTCTACCTGTTCGCAGCTTTCATGCTCACCAACATCATGCTTCGAATAACATTGATGGTCATATCTGGTTATCGATAGAAAATGCTAAAATAATTGCTAAACATGTAAGCCATATTTTAAGCATACGATCACCTCGCCATACAAATCAATACAATAAAAATTTAAAGAAACTATTATTAAAACTCAACAACCTTAAACAGGAGAACCTTCTCCTCTTAAGTAAATACAAAGATAAAAGCTATCTTGTTTACCATGATGCATACCAGTACTTTGAAGTCGAAAACAAAATAACTGGTGCTCATTTTATTACCAGCGACCCAGATCATGCACCAGGTATAAAACGAGTTACAGAGTTAAGAAAATTAATTGATATTGAAAACATTCAATGTATCTTTTATGAGCCACCAAATATTCCCTCATTACTTTACACAATAACTGAAAAAAAATCAGTCAAGTTATCACCTATTGATCCAGCTGGTTTAAATATACCCATGGGTAAACAACACTATTTTCAACTGTTACGACAAACCGCCACTTCACTTGGTGATTGCCTTAAGCAATAAGGATATATAAATGCAAAAACGAGAAAAAAGAACACTGGTAAATAATAGCGCCGTGCATCTTGAAAGAGCATCAAATCAACAAACGCAGAATGAATACAAGGTACTCAATATCAGTCGCGGCGGTTTATGCTTTGAAAGTAAATCGGAAGAATTTCAACTTAATGAAGTTATCAAACTAGATCTGACTATTGACAAACATTCTATTCATAAAGCTAATGGGCGCGTTTGTTACTGTAACAATGAAGATAACGCATCCGCATATGGCCTGAGTTTTCTTGATAAATTTATTGATACAGATATTATTCGCAACAACATAATTTAGAATAATTAAATTACAAAGAAACGCATGAAAAATACAGGCAAAAAAAAGCCCGCTTAATGAGCGGGCTTTTTTATAGAATAAAAATAGCGGGACTACTCCTTGTCCCTATGCATCAGCGTGGTTGCATTATTAAAACTTGTATAAACAGTTTCAGTCAAACTTCCCGTCTAACTGTGAAAATAATCAATGCTATATAAGCATTTATCAACATGTTTTCTGACATGCGTAATCAAGTTTCATACTTGATCGAATAAAAAGAGCGATGCTATTCCTTGCATCTAAGCATCAGCGTGGTTGCTTTATAAAATCTTAAATTCAATTCCGGTTGTAACTCTGTAACTTTTTAAAGGTTTTAACTAATAAGTTATTGCCTTAATGCCTGTTTATATTGCAGAGGTCATGCCAACAATTAAATTACTATATTTTTCAAACAGTTATATTTTTAAGGTTTTTTGAAGCGCGTCAACTTATTGCAACTTGCAACGCCTTTGCAAATTGCATACTGCAACTTGCAACATCAGTGTGAGTTCATTTCATCATTTAACTAATATTAGATATAGCATAAGACGATTAAAACGGAATAAAGAAATACATGATTTTGTTATTTATACTCTGGCAAACCGACGAATGGCAGGGGCAGAGTACCTATAACGACTGT
>Ga0316205_10002665_pt1 | contig 18119 bp, 18 predicted proteins | sample 3monthpyrite_MG_FD_204941 | JGI IMG/M metagenome (GOLD analysis project Ga0316205, IMG submission 204941) | Microbial mat bacterial communities from mineral coupon in-situ incubated in ocean water Damariscotta River, Maine, United States -... | ecosystem: Environmental > Aquatic > Marine >... | reverse complement strand
ATGCTCAGTTTTAATGTTTTTGGCGGCCTCTTTGGCGATGGCAAGTAAGTCTTTTTCTTTCATTGTGTCTATCCTATTCATTTTTGAAGTTAATGATAGACAGTTACACAGATTTATTTACAGCCTCTTGTAATCATGTCCCTAGTTTATGTATTTAATATATTAATTAGCCATCAAATAATATCAGAAAAAACATCGATATTTACCTGGTTGTTTATTTCAGTCTTATTGTTGTTTTATATTAAATCAATGATCATGTTATTCAGCATATTTAAGCGTACGTATAATAAAATTGAAGAGAAACTTATTAATTGGGTTTTAGATTGGGTCTTTAATATACATAACATGTAAAAACAAAAGCCATTGAGAAAATTCCCAATGGCTTTGTAGTAGATAACTATTACTTATGGTGATTATTCTTACTGTGTTTATGAACAAACCAAGTAATTAAGCCACCAACAATGGCAATAGTAACGGCAAAAAATAGAATAGGATCAATCGCATCCATCATCTGATTTATCTCCTCTACGCAAAAATGCTGCGTATCCGAAAAAAAGCACTGAAACAATTCCAAGTGCTATCCCGTTTACCAGTGTCAGCTTAGAGTCGTTTACAAATGCACCGATCAATATTGCTATTGTTATAGCAACCGCTATATTGTCAAAGCTTTGCGCTAAGGCTTTCTTTTGACGCTGATTAAATGAGAACTTCATTATTAGACCTCCTTGGATTTTACTTAAGGAGATCGCCCGTCTGGGAAAATCTCCCAGAGGGGTTAGTGGATTGAGGTTCTTATAAAAAAACCTGTCAGACTTTACACAATCCGTAGTCTGCTACTCGTTTAAGAGTATGAATATATCCATATATAGGGTGAATCGGGATATTTGGGGGTAAATTCCCACAACAATTATATAAGCTTATGATTTTTATAGACATAATATTTGGTTTTAATAATTATTAAAAAAGAATGAGCTGGGGCATATACAGAAGGTGCTGATACAATTCATCAGTACCTTACAAGTTAGTAATTTTAGTTAACTCTTAAGGCAAGAATAGGGGTGTATGCCACACTTTGAAACCTAACCCATTGATATTAATAGAAATAAAAGACACCAACTTTTCTAAAAAACAGTTATTTTATCAATATTTTTAATAAATTGACTTTAAAAGGATCAAATTATTAAAAATATTGGTAAAATGTCATTACGATCAATGATTGATTGATGTTTTTTTACAGGGTTTCTGGTTTTTATTTAACATAATCTGTGATTATGAACATAATATTTTTTTGATATAATCGGAAAAAATAGGAATTTTAAATGATGATAATTTCATGAAATTTGAGTGGGATGAGAATAAAAATCAGAACAATATTAAGAAACGTAATATCGATTTTAAAGATGCCGCTGAAGTTTTTTTTGATGACCACGCGATCTCGTTTGAAGATGATTCAGAAGAGTATGATGATGGGCAAAGAATGCGGATTATCGGCAGGAGCGCCAGCCTAGATAACGTCTTGTTTGTTGTCTATACTGAAATATACAACGATACAATACGGATTATATCCGCTAGACTGGCAGAGAAGCCGGAAATTAGAGCATACAGACAAAGGTGATAGATATGGCAATAGTTCAATATACAGCTGAAGAGCTTAGAAGAAAGCCAAGCCTTAGTGATAGTGATATCGAGGCTTTGGATAAGATGACGGAAGAAGAGATACATCAAGCTGCGCTTGATGACCCTGACGCTCAGCCGCTAACTGAAGAGCAACTTAAAAAATTCAAACGAGTAGTTCGTAAAGGAGATGGTACTTATGGGCATGACAAAACTGGTAATCAGCAGCAAGCAGCAAGCTAGGGCACTAAAAGGTAAAACTGACGCTCAAAAGCTAAAGCAAATGACGGATGCTGAAATACACAAAGCCGCTGATGCTGACGCTCAACCGCTGACCAATTTTGAGTTATTAAAATTCAAACCGTTTATTTTTTTAAAGCGAAAATTTAGACTCTAAAGGGTGAATCTGGATATTTAGGGGGTAAATTCCCATAATATATACATAAGCTTGTGATTTTTATAATATTAAAAAATTAACTATCTATTTTCTTTATATAGGTGCCGAATGGTATCGGTTGTAGAATGTCTCAAATTTTATATAACTCTGAAAAATTGTATCGTACGATACAATTTTTGGTTAAAAAACAACCACTAAAGTAAATGGTTTATACTTAAAAATAATCTAGGTATGTATGACTGGTATTCATTCAAAATCCGCCAAAACCGTACCTAACTCACTGTTATAGTAATAAATATTATATTTATCTAAGTCTGCTTTATCACAATTCCTTTAGTACGATACAAACTACGTACAATCATTATGCTGAGTGCTTTTCATTAGGTACGATAACCTTTTATTATCGTACGCAATGAAATATACTACTTTCCATGGCCAAACTCAGGGTCTCCAACAATATAGAGGAGTAAATGCCACACTTTGGCATGTATCTATATGATTTTATTAAAGATAATTCGGCTCATTTTTCTAAAAAACACTGTATTTAACTATATTTTCAATGATTTAATTTTTTTGAGGTCAAATTTTTGGTCATTTTCTGGTTTACGGGTAAAGTCATACTCACCTCGTAAATTAACATGACGCCAGGTAATTACTGATCCCTGAGCAATAGCTTCTATTATGCTGGTACGCTGATCTTTGTCTTTTGTTTTCAGTATCAAGTCTGAAAGGTACAGATAATTCCATAAAATAATCGTGTTTTGCAGTAATACCTGGCATGCAGTACCAATTTCTTGCTCCTCTTTTGTACCTTCTCTAAATGCCTGGTCATTATCAAAAAAGACTGCATGGGCAAATTTATTGGTTAACTCGACCCGATTGAGTTGTTTTTGAATTTGTTGTCTCAATTTCATATCATCATAATAGGTAAGAATAAACTGCGATTTTATTATGCGGCCAAATTCTTTAAGTGCTTTATATAATGGATTTGTTTGAGCATATGAGCTTAAACGTTTAAAAAGCTGTGAAGCTGAAGTGTGATTCGATTTAATCGTTGCCATAAATCGTAAAACATCATCCCAGTTTTTTAATATCAGTTTTCTATCAATAGTACGACTTGGCAGTATTGGGTATCCCTTTTTCTGATAGGTACGTTTAGCAGAAAAGCTGTAAATTCGTTGAGAACCCAATTGTTTAAATCTGGGTGCAAAATCGACATCAATAAAATGCGTGGCTGCAAACATCTGCTCGGTAAAACCATGGGTATCTGTGCTATGTATCCTTTTTTTCTTTACATCATTTTGCATAAGACCATCGATTACATATGCGGCTTCTCTATCTGATGAACTAAATACTGTTGAGTAAAACAATGACTGTCTTTCATCAATAAAGGTGTACATGGTCACGCCTTTATCACGGCCAAAATATTTAAATGAATAATTGGCGTGTAGTGAATCTACGGATACATTAACTTTTCTGCCATCACTGCTCGAATGAATCACTGATGGTTTATAGATGTAGTTATTAGCAAGATCTAGACTATGAATCGTATCAACAACTCGGCGATTAGCTTCTTGTATGTTCTTCAGGTCAAAGCACCAATTGACGGTATTGTGTAATACATGTTCACTTATGCCATTAGATATATTTGCGAGCTTATGTAAACCAATATTGCAGCCTTTGCCAATAATGCCTGCAAAAATAATTTTTTCAGATGGATTCATCTTACTATTTTTATTACTGAAATGTTTAAAGCCTTTTGTAAAGTCAGTAATGTTATTGATGTCTTTCAAAAGACTTAAGATTGGGATGTAGCCATTATCCGACAAGGTAGTTGCAATGTATTCTTTGTTTTCTAACTCGATACTTGGTGTACGTACCACCGGTTTACCGGAAAGGTCAAATTTTAGATAGGGATTAAGACCATCTATAGATTGTGTATTGACCTTATGGTATTTGTCGTCAAGTTTGCCTTTTAGCTGTTCCAGATAATGTTCTCCATTTGCAAACTTCGTCAGGCCTGTTTCAGCTAGAATCTTATTCTTATTGCTCTCCCAGTAAGTTTTGTCGATCAAATAGTCCTGTATGGCTCTGAATCGATAGGAGTAAACTAAATTTAGCTCACCTGATTTAATCGATGCAGCTATATGAAAAAATAGCAGACATTTGTACAGTGGTGTATTAATTTCATCTTCGCAATAAACCAGTGCATCTTCTGCTTTTGTGAGAAAATCACGTGGTGGGTTATTACTTATCTTGCTATCACCAGATTTAAAATAATCAATGGCTACCAGTATAGATTTTGAGCTGCTTGAACGATCAAATTCCAGTACTTTAACAATGCCTGAGACACGTCGTTGTAGCTTGTTGGATAATTCGGTTAACAGCTCATAATAAGATTGATTCCTCGATTCTTTTGACAGGTATTGATCAAGCTCAGTGAGTTTTTTATCGTCCTTCTCGTCAATGATCTCAAACTCATCAACCAGCTCCTCGATTTTGTAATATTTTTCATTGGGTGTTGCATTTGTCGCATTGACTATGGCAATAACACTTTTAGCAAAAGACCAGGCTGATTTGTGAGTTTTGTTGAGTAGTTGAAGAGCTTGATTGCGCTCCTTCTTGGTGGCTTGTTCTTCATTAGTGAGTTTAGCGTTTGCGGTATGTTTAATTGATGTAACGGATTTTAATAATATATCGACCAGCGTATCCTGGCGTTTATAAAACTGATGTTTGATGAATGATAATAAATGCAGGTAAGCCTTGGAGCGATTCGGAAACTGACTCAATTGCTGATAATCAGCTTTGTAAAACCAGGTGGCGTAATATTCAGTAGCTTGATCATTTAATGGCAATGCTTTGAATGTTTCCAGATGCGCCATAAAAAGATCCCTAAACTTTTCTGTTACACACAGACTCTCTTTTATTTGATTGGGCCTTAAGGATTGGTTTATTTTTTTAAGCGCAGTGATAGGTGGTTGTGAACGTGAACGCACCTTATCACCAGGTGTTAGAATATTTTCTAATAATTGTCTGTCTGATAAATTTAAAAGTTTTTCCGTTTTAGTAAGCAGTTCATCTTCTGTGCGACTGAAACTTACAGTGACAATCTCACTCAATTCAAAGAAGGAGGGCACACGTATTTTGTTTTTCCAACACAGATCAATTAAACCAATAAATATCTGTTTTGGTTTTTGCTGGTTATTGGTTTGCCTATGGGCATAGCTGACCAGTAAGTCTTTTGCGTCTTTATCGTAATCTTGCCAATCCAATATAGATAGAATTTTATTTCTATGCCGTGAAATTATTGTGCTGTTGTACTTTGCAAGATCAATCTTAGGGCTCTTAAAAATGCTTTTAACATATTCTATGTCTCGTTTCTTGAATGACTCTATTGGAAAAAAACGGGCATTAGCCCGAAAGTATGCCAGCTGCAACATAAAACCTGCACGTGTATCATGTGTATTAAAGCGAGAGATTGTTCTTTTTAATTCAGGGGTAAGAGAGAAATAAAGATATCGTTCATCTTTCGAGAATTTTGGTGGCAGGTCGAATAGTCGTTTTTCACTGGATGACAGTATAGTGATATGGGACATTTACTAGACCCTATTAAATAATATGATTGGTTTATAACAAAAAGGTTATTTCAAAAATGGTTCTCAGCATCTTTAAGAGTAATCATCAAAACCATTGGATCTAATGGCGATTCTATAAAACCACATTGCCTATAAAATTTATGGGCCGCATCAGAAAGAGCATGAACCAATAAAGCCTTAATGCCAGCCTGTTTAGAAACCCCCAATGTTCGTAGAATAGCATCTCTAAGTAAGCCTCGGCCAACACCGGCAGATTGCATGTGTTTACTCACCGCTAATCGTCCCAACACCATTACTGGAACAGGTTCTGGCATATTACGACGAACTTTACTGGGTGCCTCTTTATGCATGACACTGCCAGTAGCAAGTACATAATAACCCACAACGCAATTATGAATGCCATCGTTATGGCAAACGACAAAGGTGCGGGAAGCACCAGAACTTTCATTTTTTAATGCACGTTTTTTTAGCCAATCATTGAGTACTGGCTCGGCACAATCAAAAGATTCAATATCGTGAGTAGCCAAAAGTGGCTCAGGGGCCGATAGTTCAGCCATCGGCTATTTTTCCCAGGGTGATTTTTGATTTAGTAAATAATGTAATTTCTCATTATCTGCAACAGGGGCATCTAATTGAGCCTGAAAGGCGCTAAAAGCAGCCTCATCTGCCAGAAAAAGGCGTTGATCCAGTAATATATTTTCTGCTGCCTGACAGGCTACTTCCAGCATAAAGTCTGAGCGTGTCTTGTTCAGGCTGGATGCGGCTTTATCAATTAAAGCTCGCTGGCCTTCTAGAGCGCGGATATTGATAGGCGCAACTTTGTTTTGTAAAGCCGACATTTTATGCCTCCCGTATGTAAATATTTTTTGTATATCCATTATATATACGCCAGCGTGTAATCATTGTCTATCTATTTTTGACTTTTAAACCAATAAAATGAGCCACTGAGTCATAATTAGGCCTTCACAGCCGATCAATTAAGGTCTCAAAACACCACAAATCGGTCATTTTATCGGGTTGAATCAATGAGTTTTCTGATTTTTAGGCTAGATTTTCTAATCGAGAACTTTAATAAAGTTGATTAAATTGGTAGTTTAATGACGGAGAGGTCTTGATCCTCTGCTCTAAAACAATAAAACAGCACATAATCAGTGGCTTACATGTGGTGCAGTCTTTTAAGTGTTATATAAGTGCTATTACGTCTTACTATTCAACTGAAGTATATTTTCTAAACTTTTAACCGGCTGATTAATCACAACAATTTTGGCTTTATCAAATAAATTAAAGTGAGTAGAGGTAGCGGAAGTATATGCGCCCATTTGATGCCCAACAACAATGTCGCCTATAGATAATGGTGGGATATTAATTTGCTCAGAAATGACATCGATACTGTCGCAGGTTGGACCTGCCAGTACAGCCTGCTCTGTTTCTTTAATATCACTGAAAATAGTTAATGGATAAGTGGCATGATCAAACAGTTGCCCAGAGTAAGATCCATAAATACCATCATCCAGGTAATACCAGCAGGTGTCACCACGCTTGGCTTTGCCCATAACAGATGACACGGATTTCATTGCGGGCGCGGATAAATAACGTCCGGGTTCTGCAATAATTTGAATATGCTCTGGTAATTGTTTTAATGCTTCTCTTATTGGCAGACAGAAAGACTCTATATCCATAGTCTTTTTCATGTACTCAACTGGAAAGCCACCGCCTATATCCAGAACAGATAACAACTTGCCTGAGTTTTTAAAAACATCATTAATGATCTTTGTGCATTGCTTAATAGCATGCACATGATTGGCTGAGTCCGGACACTGAGAGCCTGCATGAAAAGATAAACCCTTCACATGTAGACCTAAAGACTGTGCCTTATGGATTAAAATAGATGCTTCATCTTCACGACAACCAAACTTACGTGATAAATCAATCGGCGTGTCTGGATTGGGAAAACTAACGCGTACCAGTAAACCAACACGATGACGATAGTCTACAAATTTTTCCAGTTCCCAAATGTTATCAATCACAAATGTTGTGCAACCAAAACGCAATGCATTTCGAATGTCATCATCACGTTTAATTGGATGAGTATGGATTGTTTGCCTTGCACGCGCACCCTGTGTTCTTAGTAATTCAATTTCACCCGTAGTGGCAATATCAAAACCTGCACCCAGTGCGTCCAAAGTTTGAATAGCGGCAGGATGAGGCAGTGCTTTAATTGCGTAATAAAGCTTAATGTTTGGTAATGCGCCAGATAAAGCATGGAACTGCTTAACCAGTTGATCACAGTCGAGTATCAGCAAAGGTGAACCATACTGGCTTACCATTTGCTGATAAAACTCAGCCTTGTCTGTCGATTCAACGGTTATGCGATTCATAATGTTTACTGTTGTCTGGCCTTAGGCCTTTGTTGCTAATGCATCCAGAATATACTGAGGCAATGCAAAACTTGCCACATGTATAGCGGGATTATAGTAACGTGTTTTAATGTTTGCAGCTTCGAAGCATTGTGTAATTATCTCGGTCGTTACTGTACGCAAAGCACTATTATCACTCGCCCATGCAAAGGTCATGATGCCACCGATATAAGTGGGTACGGCTGCACTATAAAATGACTGATCTGAAAAATAAGGCTGCAATCGTTTTGCTGTGGTTATCACTTCATCAAGTTGCATATAGGCCACACCATTTTGCGTAACCAGTATACCGTTTTCAGCCAGGCACTTTTTGCAGTTTTCATAAAAATCAGAGGTGAACAAAACATCACCCGGACCAATTGGGTCCGTACTGTCTGAAATAATAACATCAAACTTTTCTGAATATTTCTCTGGGCATTCACGTACGAAATTAGCACCATCATCAATTACGATATGTACGCGTGGGTCTTCGTAGGCACCGCCACTGTGATTAGGCAAATATTCCTTACACATATCTACCACCTGGTCATCAATTTCAACCTGTGTGATATGTTCAACAGAACTATGCTTACATACTTCTCGTAACATGCCGCCATCACCACCGCCAATGATCAGCACTCGCTTTACATTACCGTGCGCCATTAACGGCACGTGAGTCAGCATTTCATGATAAATAAACTCATCTGCTTCAGTGGTTTGAATAATACCGTCTAGTGCCATAACTCGACCGAACTTGGCATTTTCAAAAATAATCAGATGCTGGTGATCCGTTTTATTTTCAAAATAAACCTTGTCTACGGCAAACTCCTGACCATAAGAATCATAAAGTGTTTCTGTATAGCTTTTCATTTCAACACGCGACCACGTAATTCTTCGCAGACTTCAATACGTCGAGGGAAAAAGGCGCGCTTTAATACAGGTATGGCATTTTCTGGTTGCGCATCGCCACACATAAACACATCAAAAGCCGCGTAGTCACGCTCGGGCCATGTATGCACACTGATATGGGATTCAGCCAGTACTGCCACGCCTGAGACACCGCCGCTGGGACTAAAATGATGTAGATGAATATGCAACAGGGTGGCACCGCACTCTGTGACGATGTCACGCATAGCCTGCTCGATATGCTCAATATTATTCAGGTGACTGGCGTCATGAAGATCTAGCAGCAAATGGGTGCCCGCAAACTCAACGCCATTGCGTTGAATGAAGTGATCTTTGGCTTCATCCAGTTGAATTTCGAGGTGGTTTTGATGGGCCGCTAGCGTATCAATGTTTTGATCATGCCAACGGCCCATGTCCACGGAGGGATCTTCCAGTTCCACCTCAACAGGTGTAGCTATATGCATTCAGTGTCTCCTCTATAAAGACAGGTTTACAGCTTAATATTACGCGCTGCTTACAAACCTGAGACGGATTAAAAGCAACGCTACAATTCGGGAACCATAAATATTCTTGGTCTATTTTTGGAGGCGTGATTTTAATCTCAAATGATCAAAAAGCAAGCTTTTTTAGCTCCTGAAAAAAGATTTGAATAATTAATTCGACAATCTGGTAAGTCATTGTTTTTTATTGCATTAATAGTTCATGGGCTGAATCGAAGTTAATGTAAGCCTTATATTTTCCAGTAACTGTAAAATAATAATTTAGTTGAAACTATCACACTAGACCTTCATTAAAGTCTTTTGAATGGAGCATTTACCTTGAAGACTGAACCTCTCTCTTAGTATTATTTTTTAAATTGAATAAATAAGATATGAGTGCTTCAGCTGCTTAACTGCTTTATTTAAGTGTTATTTATTAATCTACGTTAGAGGCTTTCAGTCTAAGATATCTAGTATAAACTTTTTATCTATCTCTTAATTATGATGAAATTGTAATAGACTCATACTTTGTGGGTGAAAGTGTTATCTAATAATGTTATCTAAAATACATTCAGTTTTTTCGTTGTTACTTGCTATTGGCATATTGCTGATAGGCACGGGGCTATTAGGAACCGCGCTTAGCATACATGCTAGTTTAGAATCTTATTCAGATACAGTCACTGGCATTATAATGTCAGCATTCTTTATTGGTTTTGTCATTGGATCCTATATTTGTCCCCGACTTATTAGTCAGGTAGGTCATATTCGCGCTTTTTCTGTATTAGCCGCATTGGGTTCAGTATCCGTCATTCTTCATGGTTTGATTGTTGATCCTGTTGTTTGGTGGTTTTTGCGTATCATTTCAGGCATAGCTATTGTGGGTCTTTACCTGATCGTTGAAAGCTGGTTAAACACATTAATACCGAGTGAATACAGGGGTAAGATATTTTCCGTGTATGTTGCCGTAACACTGCTTTCTCTAGGTATCGGTCAATATCTGATTTTGTTCTATGGGGCAGGTGTTCTAGCTACTTATGCCTTATGTGCAATATTTTTTATTCTTGCTCTGGTGCCTATTTCCATTACTCGATTGTCACAACCAGCTCAAGTGGATGTGCCCAGGTTAATCTTACGACGTCTTATTAAGATTTCACCTCTAGGTGCAGCCGGGGCATTGGTGACTGGTTTTGGTAATGGTGCCTTTTGGGGGTTGGGGGCATTGTATGCACATAATATGGGTTATTCCGAATCTGAAATTGCTGTATTTATGAGTGCTATCATATTTGGAGGTGCTTTATTGCAGGTGCCTATTGGAATTCAGTCTGACCGTTATGATCGGCGCAAAGTATTATTGGTCGTATGTTTTATTGCATCTCTGATGGCATTAAGTATTTTTATGTTTTCCCTGTGGTCGCAGCTAGGTCTTATGATTAGCGCAGTATTCTATGGTGGTTTTTCTTTTTCAATTTATTCTCTATCAGTGGCTCATACAAATGATCATATAGAGCCTTCTGAAGTGATGGATGCAACACAAGGCTTATTGTTACTGAATGGAGTAGGGGCGGCCATTGGACCCATTATTGCTGGCGCGTTTATGCAAATTCTTGGAGCTCAGGGATTAATGATATATTTTTCTATCGTTTTCGGAATGTTGGCTTTATTTATAGTTTTTAGGATGAGTGTCAGCACTCCCATACCTAATGAAGAGCAGGGTGATTTCGTACCTATGGCACGTACAGGTACTGCGGCTGTTGAAATGGATCCACGTACAGAACAGTAAATGATAACAGATGAAAGTTGTTCAAAAATATAACAACTGTAATCTGTATATATGGAAATAATTTTATATGATTGGGCTTTCCGAATTCTGAGATGCCATAGATTCAGGTGTGTGCCCTTCCTGGCGCTCGTCAAATTTAGCTTTAATTTCACGAATGCCTTTAAATCGTGCAATATGATACAACGCATCAACCTCATTAGCTAAAGGCAGGTATACAGTGTCTTAAAATTAATAACCTTATACCCAACTACCATGCTAATCACCTGTGGCTAATAACACTATTCGGTTGTATGGATATCTAATTAAGGATGTCTATTTAAGGCTGTTCATCATAATCCGTCATCACCACTAAACCTGAGCTGATAGTATTTCTGAGTAAATTAGAGCTATAATATTGTGCAAAATCAAGTATCGAATTAAATTGTAAATACGGTTGTGTATTGCTCGGATACTTGATGACAATCTTATTATGTTATAGAGACAGCTGAATGAATATATTATTTTTAATGTACCCCTGGGAAAAAATTAATCCGGATGACGATTCAACGATTCGTATTATTCATGAGTGCGTCTCCCGTAAACATACTGTCGCCCTGGCCACAGTGCATAATCTGACCATGCGAGAGTCAACTGGCATGGCATTTTGTAATGTGTTTGTTAAAGTGGATGCCGTCTCATCTAATGTCTCTACCTTCTATAAAAAGGCCAGATTTCGTAAAGTAAAGTTACCCCTGGGTGGTTTTGATGCCATTATCATGCGCTCCAATCCACCATTAAATGTAACCGCGCTTAATTTTTTAGACTCAGTGCGTGATGATGTATTTATTATGAATGACATCGATGGGCTCAGGGTTGCCAATAATAAGTTATATACCTCTTCATTTGATGATCCGGATAATCGCTTTATTCCCAAAACATATGTGTCTAAAACAGCTGAATACCTGGAGAGCGTATTAGAGGATTCTGCAACAGACAAAATGATTATGAAACCTCTGGATGGTTATGGCGGGCATGGCGTAATCATGGTTGAGAAACAGGCAATATCCAGTTTTCGTTCATTACTCGATTTTTATATCAACAGCAATAAAAATGGTAATTATATTATCTTGCAGGAGTATGTTGAGGGGGCAGATCAGGGTGATGTCCGTATATTAATGTTAAATGGTGAGCCAATTGGTGCGATGAAGCGTGTACCTGCCATTGGGGATGTGCGCTCAAATGTGCATGCAGGCGGCAGTGTTGTAAAACACACATTGTCAAAAAAGGAAAAAGAGCTGTGTAAATTGGTTGGGCCAAAATTAGTGCGTGATGGCCTGTATTTTGTTGGTATCGATGTTATTAACGGTAAGTTAATAGAAGTTAATGTGTTAAGCCCCGGCGGCATTATGCGCATCAACAAGCTTAACCGAGTTAAGTTGCAATCAAAAATTGTCGATTTTGTTGAGAATGTAGTCAATACCAAAAACACGATTCAGGCACGTAAAACAGAATTCACCAAGGCAATCGCTGATGAATAAAATGTCTGAATCAGCTTGTATTAAAGCCATTCAAGCAACTCAGCAGTTTCATGCGATAGTCGATGAAGCTTTTGAAATAAAGATTGAAAACTACGGTTTTTTTATTTGTACCGCTATACACGACGGCCATCAACTGTGTGATGAATTAACTGGAAATTGTGTCTTAACATCGGATGAAAGGCTTTTCGAGGAAGACCCGTATACAGGTGAGTTGATTGCATCAATGCCAATAACCATGATTGGCATTGATTCACGCTATGAATATGATCTGAATCGTGCTCCTGATAATTGTGTTTATGATGAAGCCTGGGGAAAGCAGGTGTGGTTAAAACCACTGAGCGAATCTCAAAAGCGTCTCAGTGTAGATAAACATCAAGCGTTTTATCGAGTGCTTGGCGAATTAATTAAAACAGTAGAAAAGATACACGGTAACTGCCTGGTTTATGATATTCATTCTTATAATTATTTAAGAATGCAACACAATGAAATTCCTCCCACGTTTAATATTGGTACTGAACAGTTAGATACACAACGCTGGGAGCAGGTGATTAAACACTGGAGTAAAAGCCTTGCGAAGATTGATTTGCCAAATATTGATACGCGTTCAGCTATTGATGAGGTGTTTTTTGGAAGAGGTTATCTGGCAACATTTGTAAAGTCAAAATATAAAAATACATTGGTATTGCCAACAGAAGTAAAAAAAGTGTTTATGAGTGAAGAAACAGGGGAGGTTTATTCATTAGTATTAAATGACTTAAAAGCGGCATTTAAAGAAGTGTTTTTAGCCAATGCATTATATTTTACAAAACAGCACAAACCTAAAACACCAAGTATTAAAACCAAAATGCTGTCAACAAACGTTGAGCCTGCTGTTTTAGAGTTAGATAAAAAACTTTTTCAACTAGCTAAATGTATTGAAACGCTGGGTTATATAAACCCCAGAAATCTAGTTCAGGAAAAGAAACGGTTTTTTGCCAAAAATTATAATTATTCACCAGAGTTCACCTATCGACAATTAGAAATCGATCCGTTTGAATTTCGAGAAAAACTTTACAGACTTCCAGAAAGCGATATTGCGGATATTTCAATCCAGCAGATGTATCGAGATGTTATTGATTCATATGCCACAAAAATAGAACTGTTCACCGCCATCGGGACTGAAAAATTTTTATACAACTCGTTGATCTACTATGGGGAACCCAGTGATGAAGATATTAAGATGGCAAATTTTCTGCTTTTTGCCAAGTCATTTGAAGAACCAGAGGAACGATTATTAGATGCGCAAGATGCTAAAACTCAATTTTTAGCGGCACTAGATAGCTACAATATAAAATGTAAGGTAGAGATAACTAATAAAATCATTGCATCGGCAATGGTGGATAATTCAAAAAAGACCATATTGATAAATAAGTCAATGAAAATGAATCAGGTAGAAATTGATGCCTTAATTCATCATGAGCTTGGCGTGCACATGGTCACAACCGTTAATGCCAATTTACAGACACTTAAAATATTTAAACTGGGTCTACCAGGTAATACCTACACTCAGGAAGGGCTGGCTATATTATCTGAATATATGACAGGCAATATGAGTTTACCTCGTTTAAAGGCACTTGCGCTTCGTGTGATTGCAGTCAAAATGATGATTAATCAGTACGACTTTAGTCACACGTTTAAAACACTGGTTAATGACTATGACGTGGGTAAAGACGAGGCATTCAGGCTTACCGCACGTGTTTATCGTGGTGGTGGCTTTACAAAAGATTTTCTGTATTTACGCGGTGTCAAGGATGCTCTTAAGCTCTATGCCGGAGAAAATTTAGAGGCTCTCTATGTAGGAAAAACAGGGTTTGATTATCTCAAAACGATCAATGAAATGATAGAGCGAGGTATGGTCAGCAGGCCGGTGCACTTACCAATGTATTATCAAAAAGAGTTGCAGATAAAGCCTAATGTTATTTTAGATTATCTAATCAATAGCAGTGACTAGTATTTAAGTCTTATTATCTTACAAACTAGCTGAGATACTATCTTGCCAGTTTAACCAGTTTGGCTTTTTCTTCGTTTATAAAGCTACTAACCTGTTCAATCGATTCACAGATTAATTTTCTGAGTGGGTCTATAATCGTATTTTAAGTGGGTTCTGGTTCAAGTTACTGGCTCTAACATTAGAGTGTTGTGCTGAATTATCAAAGATAGTTACGTTTGAAGCCCGATAAAAGGATTAATTACGATTATATGCTTGATCTAATAAACAGATCGATACCATCGGTTTATATTGTTAGAACCAAACTGTGTTTTATTAGTAATATTCCAATACTAACAATAAATCAGTATCTCAAATGTTAACCAGACGAAAAGCAAATTTAACAGACCTCAGTTTTATCTATGGCTGTATCCTTTATGGTGCCAGAAAAGGCCATTACTCCTTAAATTCCGAAAATCCTGAAATGATTTCATTTATGAAGAAAGAAATTCAGTCAGTCATTTCTCACAATGTCTTATTAGATAAAAGAGAGGCAGAGGCCTTGATATTTACATTAAATAACAAGCGAGTAGGCATGTTAATTTTAAGCGATTATTTGGTCGATAGTAGAGGTATTGAAATATATGCACTATCAATTGCAAAAAGATATCAGCAACAGGGGTATGGAAGCCAGGCTCTCGACCAGTTACTCAGACATTATCTATATGAAGACCTACATGCACGTTGTTCTCAAGAGTCGAAGGAGATGAAAAATTTACTTTTGAGACGCGGGTTCGAAGTTATAGCGGTGGATAACAATCACAGTATTCTTTTTCGTCAGGCGTTTGAACGCATGGGTGTTTTTCAATCGGGTAATATGAATTACCAATTAAATCTATCAGGTTCTGGCATTTTTAATGATTACACAACATCCAATAATAGTAACTAATAGCTAAGAAGAATGGTTTGTTGAATTTATATGATCCCCAGCATAAAGAGACGTCTTTTATAAAATATTTTTATCGTAATGATTACTATTTTTGTCTTTACAGGGTGTGCACTTTGATAAATATTCCGCTAATATTATGCAGTAAGTATGAAGAGTGTTTGAGAAATTTGATGTATGGCAAAGAAAAAGAAAGTAATCGATGACAATGATGACTTCGATAATATCGATGATGATTTGCCAGATGAATTTGAACAGTATAGATTTGACCAGGACGAGGCGATAGGGCAAGTGGATGCCAGGCGTCGTCTGGAAAAATTAAGAGAAGAAAAAGAGCTGAAGCGATTATTAGACAGTCGCTATGATGATTTTTATTAAGTCATATTAAACCAGCATAAAGCCTGCTCGATGGTTTCTTTTTTGCTGCTAGCCTGACTATATATGGCATAAGCTTCTTTATGAATAACCGGGGCATCTTCAACTTTAAAGAGTGTCTGTCCCAGCTGTTCACTGACCATCGCTTCAGGCAGGTAGGCTGAACCGCCGAAATTATTTAAAAACCCCAGGGCTATTCTACCGATGCTGGCTCTTAACTTGGGTGGTGGAATGTCCGGGTATTGGTGGGCATGCATCATTGCAAATGAAGTACCCCAGTCCACTAGAATATACTTATCCTGTACAGCTTGTTCAGCAAAAATACTACTATCTGTAGAAACCATGATTAATGGCACGGGCAGCAGCTCCTGCACCAGTAGCTTGGGTGTTTTTGGTGGATCAAACAAAAAACCCAGATCTAGAACACCATCAAGAAGGCTTCTGATAATTGCATCGGCACCTAGAGTGTCTGTGTTTAGAGCAATATCTGCATTATTGGTATGTACCCAACTAAGCCAGTCTTCCAGAAATATATCCCAGATACTGGGTAATGCTGCAATATTAAGCAGTTCATCGACGCCCTCGGGTATGGCTATTTCCTGTTTGGCTCGATTCCAGGTATTTAAGATGTTTTCTGCATAGGATAGAAATTTCTTGCCTGCTGAGGTGAGTTCAATATTGTTACGGTCACGAGTAAAAAGGCGAGTTCCCAGCTCATCTTCAAGCTGTTTAATTCGGGCACTAATTGCAGACTGACTAATAAACAAATTGCTGGCTGCACGCCCAAAGTGTTTTGAGCGATAAACTTCCTGAAATGCTTTTAGTAGACCTATGTCCATAGTAATAATCTCAACTGGTCATTGGCCAGTTATATTTTTGGGTTTGTGAACAATTTCACACAAAAGCAGAGCTCTGCATTTTAATCGAAAATACTGATCGTGACATGCTGTTTTTTTCTCTTTACTCAAGGTGGTTGTTGGCATAAAAATACGCACACACTTTGATGTGGTTCCTACACTTCAATGATGTTTATGATACTTAACTAACGGAGTTATTAATATGAAGCTTGTTGAATTACTGGCGGTTTTAACCATAGGGTTAGCATTAAATAGTGCTCATGCAACTGAAGCGGAAGACGCTGGTTCTGATTATGCAGCATATTGTACTGAGCAGGCAGAATTGAATGGTGTTGAAGATGCTAATGAAAAACAGAATTTTATAGATGAATGCATAGAGAGTTTCGAAGGTACTCCAGATGGTACGCCTCAACCAGATCAGTAATAAAATATTGATAATATCCTAAGTTGTATGTAGTTGTGATAGAGCCCCGGTTAATACCGGGGTTTTTTTGTGCTTAATGAATATTGTTACAATAGCAAAACAAATGGTTCTAATGAATCGGATATAAGTTTAGTAGATGAAAAATAAAATACTCAATACCCTGAAAAGCATTGTCCAAGATGTTAATGATGCCTCAGACCTTAACGCTGCGCTGGTTGTAAGGCAAACTCAAAAAAGGCGAAATTAGTAGCCTGTTATTTGATAATGCGCTTAACCATGCAGGGCTAAGAAGTTTGGTAAGGGCAGGTAAGTAGCTAATAAGGAGAAAGAGAAGTTGACAACCTCTTCTTGAAGGTTCATTCCGCTTTATATTTCAATCATTTGTAATAAATTAGCTCAACTGAGTGATAGGTAAGTGATAGATGTATCTCATTATCACTGATTTATGTGATTTTATATTGTCTGCTTTCCTGGGTGACCCCGTCATTAAGAGAACACTAACATAAGGCTTAAATAAAATTATTTGTTTTATTTTAATAGGTGACGTTATAATATATCCGATATTTGTGAATATCGGATATTTGATATTATTAGATATTTAGCTATAATAACTCATGTTCTAACTATGCATGAATGATGATGAACCCTAAACGATCACCTCCAACTGCCATAATTGATAACCTCAATTATATAGAGAATCCTTTCAAACAGAAAAGTTTTTCGGCAGATAAATATACTGCCAATAAAATATCAGGTGCGAATACAGACTTAGAGTTCGCACTAAAATTTCTCTATAGCTACAATGGCAGTACAGCCACATTTAATAGTTATCGACGTGAACTAGAAAGAATACTTCAGTGGTCATG
>Ga0316205_10002664_pt1 | contig 18125 bp, 19 predicted proteins | sample 3monthpyrite_MG_FD_204941 | JGI IMG/M metagenome (GOLD analysis project Ga0316205, IMG submission 204941) | Microbial mat bacterial communities from mineral coupon in-situ incubated in ocean water Damariscotta River, Maine, United States -... | ecosystem: Environmental > Aquatic > Marine >... | reverse complement strand
GGTGTTTCAGGATAACTATAGGTTTTTTGAGCGTATGTGTTACATAAATTTAAAACAACAAGAATAGTTAGTAAATATTTGCGCATAGTTTATGAAAATAAAAATTGAAGTATACTCTAGGTTTTGAAAACCTAGAAATAAGTGGGTTCTATTTATTGTTGGTTATTATTTTGATTGGTATGGTAATTTGTTTAGGTAGAGTAAAAATAAGCAAAAACCGATTTAATAATATGAATATTCTAACATTAATTTCTATGCAAAAAAGAGCCTGATAATTTAGTGAACTCTTGCCATCTATTTCCCCCGTGTAGATTGTTTTTGACAAAATAGAGCAAAAAACAACTAAGATCTTACCTATTTCATTAAAGAGTATAAAATGTTCTAAAACAAAAAAGCATCCCAATTTTCAATAAAGAAAAAAGGAAAGCTTTCCATTGGAATATCCAACAACAATTAGATATCTCCTACATCCCGAATTAACTTCGGGAACAACACAACTAATCTTTATTGCCAAAAAAAGCTCCAACTTGGTCGGAGCTTTTAGCAATCTTGCGGTCTGGACGGGACTCGAACCAAGTAAAAAATAATAGGTTTTATCTAATCTATTATTGGTTTAAGGTGATTTTTTAATTATTCTTTTTTTTGTAATGCAATTAACGAATTCTAAAAGTCAATTAGCCCTCATAACAAGACCGATCGTCTAGACTAAGACTAATCATTTAATGAAGTTACTTCCAAATTCTTCACATTACTTAATTTATAAATATAATTAGTTTTAGATTCAATATCTCTTAAAAACAAGTATTCAGAAGTCATTCCAAGAAGTTTAATATCAATATTGGTTTCAATATTTTCATTCTCATAAACAAAGCATACATACTTTTCAGCCTTTTTATATAGAAAATAGTTAGTTCTTAAATTTTGATATCTAATTAATGAGGAAATCAGTAAACAAGACAAGGTAGCTACTATATAAAATCTAAAAGATTTATAACTAATTTGATTGTTGTTATATTTTAAAGCCAGATAAAACGCGAATGAGATAAACCAAGCAAAAGAATAAGAAACAATCTTTGTAGGAGTATCAAACCATCCAAGATTCTCGACATTTAATACTCGAAGATTCATAACATCATGTAATGGCAATATGACTAAAAACCAACCAATATAAAGTAAACCGTATGGAATAAAAAATGCCAATAAGAATATTATAAAAAACAGAATTCCCAATAGGTAATTTCCAATAAACCACCAATATTTACCTTCTTTATGATGTCTATTAGCTTTTGCAAATTTGTTTTGATAAAAGGACTTTTCTGGTTGAGTAGTTAGTTTATTTTTAGTGTTTTCTGTATCTTTTTCATTTATTGTCTTTTCATTATCATTTACATTTCGCATTAAATCTGAATATACATTAAGACCTAAATAAGCAGCGAGTAAAAAGATGAGTGGATATGAAAGTGAAACAAATGAAAATAAAAACTCATTTATGTTTAGGTAATTGAAAATATCTATATCAAACCTTTTATAATAGAAATCATAATTAATAAATCCTAAAAAAACGAGAATGGGATAGATTATTGGAATATATTTTACATAATCCTTTGATGTTCTATTATTTGATAAAACATGATGTTCATGGTTTATTTTGTTTTCTTCCATATAAGTTCTTTGTCCATAATTAAATCTTTTGATGGATTAAAATAGTTGTCTGTTTTAAAAATGCCTTTTTTCCAAATACAATCCCTATTTTGAAGATTCATGATAATATAAGTATCGCTATAAAATAAAATTTTTGCATCCTCAAGTGCATAATCATTAGTTATTTTATTTACAATATAAGTGTTATTGAATTCTGACTTCGGTATCTTGTTTATAAAGGTTACATTAAATAAAAACACAATTGTAAAAGTCGTAATATAACCTAAACCAATATAAAGTCTGGAATTATTTCTTTTAGGCTCTTTTCTCTTGTTATGTAGTTCTAATAACTCTTGCAAGTAAAGCTTAGTTCTTTTTCTTGAAACAAATAATCCTGCAATAAAAGAAAGAATCAAATACCATATTGAAGTTCTTAAACTTGGCCACTTGAAGTCAATAATTAAATCTTGAAAATGAACAAGCCCAATTAGAAACATAAAATTTATTATTAAAAGCCTCCAAAACAATCGTCTTGACTTTTGTTTGGTATTACCTCGTTTATAAATTTTAGAAACAAAAAAATTATACTCATCACCATTAGCAAAATTATTATATAAATTGACAGTAACTATTATTAATAATAATTGAAAAAGAATATAAGATCCATCAATAATAGATTGAGTTAATGAAAAAAACTTATAAAAAGTTGGTGAAATTATAATCAGTTGAACTAACTGAATTAATGCCCCTAATAATGTTGGTAGAATAATTACAACTGGAAGATATTCTTTATTCCTTTTATAAAATTCTTTTAGGCCTTCTTTACCTTCTACTTTTTCCAATTCAACTATTTTAAATTAGACATATCATACTTAGATTGATATGTATTTATACATCAATTGCTTAATATCAATTAAATTTCTTAGGGAGAATTAATTTTCACTCAAATATATCATATTGATAAACACAATCCTACGCCGAATTGTCAACATTATTAACAAACTATTAATCAATATCTACTAAATAACTACACTCTTTAAAACCTCCCTTTTTAGATAATAATATAAAACCATGATCTGGACGTGACTTTTTTTCCTACTTATTTAAGCCAAATTTTATGATGTCCTAATGAGTGGCTAACTATCTTTTGATGTAGAAAGAATCATAATCTATTTCTTTAACTGATGGATGCTTGAGGACATTATCAATATCAGCAATTTTTCCACCAGCTCGCAGAACTACTTGCTTAATAAAATTTCTGTTAATAGTATCAAATTGTTCCGCAAACATTTCATGCTTAATAAGCATTAAAAAAGTATCGATTTTTTCATTTTCCATTAAAATTAATATTTTGACTAAAACTTTTTTATACTTCTGTTATTCTCTCAATTAAAAAATCAAAATCGTAATTTTTCATATCACGTATGCAATATAAAAGAGAAAGTTTTGCTATTCGTGAATTTGTTGAAGTAATTTCATCATTAATTTCTAATTGTGAATTAGACGAATAAGCAAAGACAAATGAAATCTTTCTAGTCTTAAATAAATTAATAAAGTTATCAAGATTCACTATTTCTTCTGTTCCATCTTCTTTAAGATATTGTAACACATTATTATCATATTGTTTATTAGAAATTGCATTATAATAAAGTTCCAAAGCTTCATTGTTACCCTCACCTATAGCGTTTGTCAATACTCTTGAGCCATTAATGATTTGATTAGCGAGAACTCTCAAATCCCTTCCTAAACCTTTCTTGACATGATATAGGTAAATATTGTTATCGGTAATTCTTATCAAATCACAAATTTCCAAATAATATAAAAAGGCTGTATCTGCTACAATGAAATTTTCGACTTCTTTATAATTTGCATTATAAGCTCCTTCAGTTCCATGAACATTAAAATTCCAATCGTTCAAACCAAATGGTGGAGCTAATAAATCAAAATTTAAATTGCCTAAATGATTATTTAAATAATCATTAAATCCTTCTCTATATCTGTACCATTGATTATCTAATTTAAAAAATCGATTGCCATCAAACTCAATCTCACCACTTATCCACTTATTAAGACTCTTTTCATTAGAATAGGCAATATCTTCATCAATAGCGAAACCGCCGACACAATTTTCCATGCTTTCTATAAAGTTAGCTTCAGTACTTGAATCTATAACATCTTCCTGGACAAGTCTGTTCATAGTTGCTATATAGCCAAAAGAATGACCTAAAGGAATTTCTATATGACTACCCAAAATATCAAACCAGACTATAGTTGCTTTGGTATATTTGAAAATATCAGGATGATAAAAATCAACTGAATTGCCATTAATATAAGCATCATAAGCCATTTTAATTAATTCTAAATTCAGATTGTCTTCAATGGCTCTTAATTCTCCAGAGGTCAGTCTATAAAATTGATTAAACTGAACTCCTGGAGTTTGAAGAAGCTCTTCTATTTGAGAAATTCTTTGAATTAATTCATCGTAATCAAAGTTTGTAGAAACCTCAAAAGATGAACCTCCAGAAATGGAAACTCTAGTTGTATCTTCTCTTTTCTTAACAATTCCCAACCTTGCAAAGTGCTCTTCATCTATTGATGCAAGCATAGCTCTATAAATCTTTCCAAAATCATCTTCATAAGCCAAATTATAATCTTCTCTAAAAAATCTTTCCGCTCCTAGAACTGATCCAAACACACCTCTCTCTTCTAATTTTCGAATTTCTGTTACGTTTTTATCAACTAACTTTGATAAGACATCTAACCCAAAAAATTTATCAAGAGATTCATCCATTATATGCCTACCATAATAACCTTTGGTTATAGCATAAATTCTTCTATCATTATAAACAAAAAGTATAAAAGCTGAATACTTTGCTTCCAATTCATTTAATTCTTCTTCATTATCAACAATACCATTTAAAAAGTTAAGCCAATGAGGTATTTTTGCTTCGGTTGCATAAATGAACAACTTTGAGTTATATTCATTATTAGCTATGGCGTTCTGTAATTGAATACTCCTAAATTGATTTCCACTTTTATTGTAATATTCAAGAATCATTTGATCGATAATTTCTTCAGAATCACCCAAGTTTTCAACAATCACGTCCTGGATTTTATATAGTTTGGCATTAACTCGATTTGACATAAGTACATATTAATTAGTTACAGCAAAATCACTGCACTATTATTTATAATCTATTAAAGGCTATAATTAATTAAAGGGAGAGTTTAAAGATAGTGATTTTTAACAAGTAATGGATTACGGAAATCCTTAATTTTCAGAATATTACATTAAAATATCATTCCACACACATTACGCTTCCCTCCTACGTCGTCGTATAAAAAGTGTTCCATTAGATTACATGCGGTCTTTGCCAGACCACAAGATTTATTCTGCACGTCAATCAAAATAAGACCTAAACAACACACCAAACCCGACACCAACCTTTTATTAACCCTTTTAGGTTAAATATTCCTCAGATAAATAAAAAGGGCAGTCATTATGACCACCCTTAATTTTTTAATTAAATTTTATTCTTAAATATACCGCCACACATATCCTCCCGCAGTTTTCCTCTCTCCTCTACAAGCCTTAGCAATTGAAGATTTAGAAACTCCTGTTTCTCTAGAAGCCTCAGCTACAGAATTATACTCTGACTTCAGATTGTCCTTCATATCAATTTTAATAACTTTCTTTTTTCTTTCATCTAATAAGATTACTGGAGCAGTAGGAGAATAAGACCAATAGAACCCTTTGCAAGTTTTATTTATGTTAAGACAAGCCCTGCTAATGCTTCCTTTATTTGCACTTACTGCATTAGCTGCACTTTCTAAACAATCATATCTATTAATCAAACTTCCATCTTTCAAATCATATTGGTAAACAGTCTTTTTAATACCTCCTCCTGAATCAGAATTATAGCCATTAGCAATACTATCATATTGAATAATATATTCCTTTTCCTTCTGAGCCAATTCATCAGTAGAATTAGCTGTATCGATTTGTTCCCATTCAAATGCATCAGGTCCATATGTACAGATGGCTTCATGAAACTTGTGACAACTCCCTTTAGAAGACTTGTATTCATGTTGTCTCCTTCTTTGGTTAATACTATTTTTTGTTACTCCTATATAAGCCTCAGTAGTATCCTTATTTTGAGCTTTATAAATACTATAACTATGCATATTATTCATCATGACCTCCTTCCTTTAATTGGTAATTGCCATGAGCTGCTTTAATTATTTTACCTTCATTTTCTAACTTTTTTAATGATTTGTGTAAAGTGTCTCTAGACATGGTGTCGTTTTGCACAAACTCCACATTCAATTCTTTAGTAGATATAATCTGACTAGTCTGACTAGTCTGACTTTTAACAAAGTCATATATTAAATCACAATTAAGAGTGTTTGTCCTGCCATCATTTTTATCTTTATACAAGTTGAATTTATTGTCAACACCTATTTTCTCAACCCATCCGTCTTGATTTAATTTATATACAGTTGCAGTAGTATCGTCCTTTTCAATATGTTTATTATATAACATACAAAAGTAATTACCTCCCATACTAGTAGGAATATTTGCTAATCCTAATGCAAACTCAAATTCTTGTAAAATCACTCTACTACCAGCAATATTATCTTGGGTTATTGGCCCGTCATTTCCTTTTGTATTATGATGAACTACAATAGTAGTAACATCAAGGTCTTTTAGGGCAGTTCTGAATTTTTCAATAAACTTCTTTGCAACACTGCTCCTCTCAATCTCTCCCTCAAACATATGAGTTAAGCTATCAATGATTACAACTTCAGCTTTTGATGCTTTAATGCAGTCCCTTAGCATGACCCAATCCTCATCTGTAATTAAAAACTCGGGGAAATCATTTGGTGCACAAAAATAATTTTCTTTATAAAGTTTTAACTCTTTTTTAGAAAGCTGAGATAATTGCTTACTATTTCTTCGACCATACAACTTATAGCTTTCTTCCAAGTTTATATACAGTACTTTTTTAGCTATACCTTCTAAAGGGAATCCTAAAAGCTCCTTTTTTCCAACGCTTATACTAAGAGCTAAATTCTCAGCCAATGTAGTTTTGCCTGTTTTTGGGGCACCTGTAATTATCCCTTTTGACCCTTCCGGAATTCCATACCATATAAAATTAGGCTCCGGTTCATTTCTAACTCTATTAATAATATCGATTCCTCGTTCAAATTTTAATTCTTCTTTTTCATCTTCATTTTTCATGAATCCAATTTGTTTAATTTATAAAATAATAGTTTGAAGAACTAACTCACTGCTAAGGTTACACCAAAGTCAGGAAAGTCAGTATAGTCAGACTATCTCGTTATGATTTTAGATAACATTAAAAAGTAAGGAATAAGGTGAGATTTAATTTTAGTTTACTTTCTTTCTTCCCCATCAGTTTCATTGAATCTAAAATCCTACATTAAAATAAGAAATATTTACCATAAATAAAAACTATTTTAAATATATTTTAAATATATTTTATTTATAGTAAAAACTTCATGAATAATTTCAACAGAGACGAGTCCTATGAAACTTCTTGACATACTATCGCATAGAATTCATGCAACTACATATAAAGCACATTAGACTCTCCCTTAAAGGCTCATTTTAGCTATATATTAATTATAGACATCCCTTTTATACATATGAAAACATATCAAAAAGAAGGTGTTTTGGAGTAGTAGAGAAAAAATTAAGTGTGAAACTTAACTTTTCCTTCTACTTTTCCATTGCGCAAATAACATTTTCAGGGGGATTTAGTTTATAGAGTTAAGACCCGTCTCAAAACACATTCAAAATTGAATATGGAAAATACAGTAGAAACCTCTTTAATTAATCTTCAACAATGATATCGAAGTGGTAATAGTAAAAGGCGCAGCCATCAATTACAAATACAATAATTAATTTTTTTGTGACCTTAACTTGATTTACTGAAACAATTTCTCCCATGTTTAACGAACCAACAGCATTTAGTACTAGTACCTTGAATGGGGTATTAAGCTTTTTGAGCTGATTGTCCCATGTTACGATTAAGAGACAGTCATTAGATGAATATTTTAACTGTTCAGCTAAGTTTTGTCTATCCATTAATTTAGAAACCAGTTTTCTGTTTGATTTTGCATAGAATTTGCTAGCCCAGAAACAAACTTAAAGGCATTTGCATTACGCTCTAAATTAGAGTCTATATAGCTGCTTTTATTCGCTTCTGTGAAAAGGTTATACAACCTCCATAAGTTGATTGAGCCATCTGCATTTCTTTTAAAGTTTTTATCTTGGTAATAGTTCTTTACTACAGTCCCTATTTGGTTGTCATTTAATCCAAGTGACAACTTGCCAACTTTTTCTTCCCTAACTAGGTGCTGGTATAATTTCATTTTACCAATAGTATGAGCAAACTGGAGTTCATCTAAACTAAATTTACTCATGCGTTCCATGTTTCCTAGAAACCTTTCTTTATCAAAAGATTGTATTAACTCATTAATTTTATTCTTCAATTCTGCTACACTACTAACTCTAACACTTGTATTTAACCCATCAGTACTTATACATAAATTTGTACATACTAGATTCTTAAAGCCAATAAATAGCTTGAACTTTTCTAGATTCCGTTTACTATATAAGTTTTCTTGGTTCAATGCTCTAACGCCTCCTATTGTTAAGGACAGTGAATTGTTGTTCACATTTTCTGTCAAACCTGGCAATTCAATCATAAAGGCGCACCTGTTATAATATATTGTCTTTTCTTCTGGTCTAAGTTCCTTAACAGGCTTACCTACTGCACTTGGTACTCTCCCCTTAATCACATGTGAAACCCTAATACTAGGTTGTAATATCTTAGCCTCAGAAAAATTAGTTTGTACTACCTCTTTGGTGACTTCAATAAATTGAGCGTGTGAAATAGTTGATTCATTGTCACTATATACTGGTATAATGCACTCTTTTTTTAAGTGAGAGAGTGTCACTTGTTCTGAGTTCGCTTCTATGAAGCTACCTTTCGATGTGGTAATATCTTCTTCGGAAATTACCTGATTATCTATATTATTGTTGACTGCTATCAGCTCCATTTTCCTGAGTTTTTGTTTGTTGTACAATTTGTGTTTTAGGTATCACTTGAGTGGCTGCATTTTCAATAGCAGTCTTTCTCAAAAGAATAGTATCATTCATTTTTGATTGATAGCTTGGATACTTAGTGTATATGTGACGTAGTCCTTCAACTGTGGTACATGCAATAATCTCTTTAGCTATTGTTGCTAGTATTTCCTTTTCTGTTCCAGTTCCTTGTTCGCACCACTCACGTATCTTCCTGCCTGTGCTTGCATTAATTACAAACTCTGGCTTATCAATAAAAAGTTCTGTTCTATCTTTAGATGCCTTTGCATTATGTGCGCTATCTACATCAAATACTATGGTGAATTCATAGTCAAGGTCATTACGTTGAATCGCTTTTAAGCCCACCTTTTCAGGAACCATTTTGCCATTCTTCTGATTTAATACATAGTCTTGTTTCACGCGCATAGTTGATATGATATGTGCACTGGAACGCAGTATTTTATTGACAAAAACATTTTGTCTAGGCGTAATTTTACTCCAATTAGTAAAACTGTTACCTGGCATCTTACTATGAACATCTAATAAGTAATCCCAGCAGTGAGATATGCTATCAATAATTATAACTTCAATGTCAGCTTGTTCACAAAGCTCTATTGCTTCAACGTATCTTTCAGGTGAATAAGGTGGGTTCATTGACACAACATTATAGCTTCCTAAATGAGCATACAGGTCAGCGCTTCTATTTTCTGTATCTATTATAGCTGTTTTGGTAAAATCTCCATTCATTAATCCTTTTGCTATGAGCAATGAAGAATAGGTTTTACCACTGCCTGCACCACCTTGTAGTGCCAGTTTTATTTTTGCTTGTTTCCTTGCGGATTTTCGTAATTCCATAATTTATATTTTAATACTATTAATAAAAAAAGGGTCTATACTTAACTAGTATAAACCCTTGCTCGATGTTGATAACATGATGATTAGAACACTACATCATCTTCAACAATCTGCTTTGCTACTTGAAGTAATCCTGCAAAGTCATCAGCACTTGCCCGTGAAGCATTACTTAAATGAGACATACGAATTTGTGGCTCATTATCTTCATCAAATGTGAGGCTACATAAATAGCTCTTGCCTACTTCAATGCCCTTGTCATAGTTAGAAGCATAGCACATTGCTGTACGTTCGACTTCTTCTCCATTTGGTAGGTTGAATCTAACAGTTACAATCTTGTACTCTTTTGAATTGACATTCTCCAATACAGTTTCACTAATCTTAATTAGACTACCGTTGAATAAAAACTCAATCTCGCCAGTTTCCTCATTTTGAACTTCTTTGTACTTAGTCATGATATTTAATATTTAAATTATGAGATAAGTCTTTCCTATCTCTCCAAGACTTAATAAGAGTAAATTGGAGTTTAGGTTTATTTTGTGAAGGGGGTTTGGGTTTATTTTTTAGAAGTATAAGGAGCAATGTTTTTGAAGTGACTAAACATCTCTTTTTTTAATTCTACTCTGTGAATTGCAGTACCCCTATAGCCCCATTTAAAAAAGAGGGGGCGGGGTACTTGCCTATTATCTAGCGTTCGACTTTATAAAAGTGTTTTCAAAAATTTTAAAAAATATAAAAATTCAGAAACATGGTCTGTGTTTTGGAATAGTAATAAGAAAGGATTATCTATTATCTGAACTTTTCTTTTCTACTATTCCAATCAAGTTGATTACATACTATTATTAGCTACTTTTCATTTAGCTTTATATATCCATATATAGCTAATCCCACAACTACAATTATACCCAGAGCCTTTGTACTGCCCCCGATTCCACCAGTGAAGCTACCACCATCCATCATTGCTGTAAAGCCCCATAAGCACAGTAAAAACACAATTATTACTGCAATAGCACACCCATTATTGTTACTTTCTTTTTTCATATTAGTTGCAGTGTTTCTGAATTAAATCATAAGCGCCACTATGTCCTAATTCACCTGCCTTGCTTAAATCTAAACAACCATTTACTTTGTCATTTATAAGATATTTCGATATGCCTCTATTATAGTAGGCTTTGCTGAATTTAGGGTCTAATTCAATAGCTTTATCATAATCTTTTATAGCACCTCTATAATCTTTAAATGAAAATTTTATCACAGCTCTATTATAATAAGCTTGAGTAAAATATGGGTTTATTTCAATAGCCTTATTATAGTCCACCATGGCATCAGTGTTTTTACCAAAATCGCTTTTAACCACACCTCTATTATAATAAAACTCATAATCTGTTGGAATAATCATTATTGCTTTATCATAATCTTGAATGGCGCCTATATAATCCTTAAGATCTTTTTTAGAAGCTCCTCTTGCGCTATATGCAAGTGCGTGATTAGAATTTAAGGCTATAGCTTTGGTAAAATTGTTAATAGCCTCATTGTGGTTATTTTTCTTTGCATTTTCCACACCAATATCATAATAGTCATTGGAAGTTTGTGAATAAGAAAAAGTACATATTAAAATAATCGTTATTAATATTAAATTTTTCATTTGAATAAGTTTTAGGTTCATTGATAGATTTAAATTCTATCAAATATAATTATAATCACACATATATGTGTTTATAGTATTACTATGTAAAGCGGAATTTAGGCTTGTGAAATCTAAAGACCAAGATTATATACAAGCTTTTGGACAGAATCTTAGAAAATTAAGAAAGGCTAATGATTTATCTCAGGAAGATTTAGCTAACGATGCTGACATTCCTATAAATCAAATTGGCAGAATAGAAAGAGCTGAAGTTAACACTACTCTATCTACTATGAGGGCAATTTCTAAGGCTTTAAATATTCATATTACTACCCTCTTTGATTTTGAATAAAAAGTTGACAACTTGACTTTGACAGCTTGCCTAGTTATATTAAACAAAAACAGCAAACTAATATGGTAACTGTTCAATTTAAACTTAAAATAAATTAAAAATAAACACTAAAACTAAAATAATACTAGTCAGTTAAAAACAAACCTCAAACGCGGTGTAATAAACACCATCATTTCTATCTACTTTCAAATCAATAATAAAGATTTTTTTAGCTTCTCTTAATATTTTTAAAATATTAACAAATTTTGTGTTTAAAATATCCTTATAATTAATTGAGTTTGAGGTTTTTATTTTTAAAAAGTTTTCTTTGATATTTCTAGCCTCAACATACTTTAGGACAAAATTGCAACAATCTTGTTGACCTTTGCCTCCAAGGTATTTTTGAATTTCTCCATTTTCATCGACCTTCAAGATATACTTTTCCTTTTCTTGTGGCACATCTTTAGAAATAGTAAATGTTTTTACCCTCAATTTATCATCAACAATTATTGAATCAACCGCCATTTCTCCTTTATCAGAATCTAATAAAAGAAACACATCATATCCGCTATTCTCTTGTGAAAAGGCTAAGCCAGAAATAACTGTAAACAAAATTAATACTACAATTTTTTTCATAATTAAAACATTATAAACAATTTGATTGCCCTAAAGTTTCTAAAGCCGTTTTCATTGCATTATACGTGGGGTAACTTGTGTTTCCATTTCCATCAATCAATTCAAGATTGTTAGCTTGTGCCCAAGTAATAAATTCATTTGTTTTTTCTAATCCCATCCAGCTGATATATTCTGATGCTTTTTCTTTCCAACTAGACCCAAATTCAGTTTGCAAAAATGTTTTTAATATTAGAGGTTCACTATCCCAATCATGTTGGTTCAAAATTAAGTTTTCTAATTCTGATTTATAAGTATTTACAATAAAATCAGCTGTATTAAATAACGTATGAGTCCAATCAATATTGCTGGGATTGTTTGAATTATAAGCGCAAATTAAAGCTATCCATCTATCTTTTAAAATCAAAGAATTGATGTCGATATTGGGCTGATATTCATTGCATTGTGCTGTGTTAAAAAGCGGGGTCCCATCGCTGTCGTAATAAATAATTCCCATATCATCTAGTGAATTAAACATATATGCATGAATCAACTCATGTGTTAAAGTTACCATTTTAATGATATTTGAAGTATTTTCCGCATTTGAGCTCATCGTTATTTGGTAAAAATCAAATCCAAATGAATTGTTATTTCCTTCATGTCCTTTAGTTATGCCCCAATCACCAGTAATCAGGGGTTCAACTTTATAACTTAAAATTTCAGAATCATTTGTAAAAGCACTGGTCATCAATCTATAAAAATTATTTGACGTATCATTAACCAATTTATCATGAACACATTTCAATTTAGTTGAATCAAAAGAAGAAAGGTATACAATTTCATTATCAAAATCCACTTCACCACCATCCTCGTATGCAATCACTGCTTGAGTCGCAAATCCTTTAGCCTCCACTGTGTTGTAATAATCAGTTATATACATATCTATTAATTCGGATTCATTAGGATGAGCAATTAACCAATCTTTTTGGTCTTGATTCAAATTTACTCCTAGTTTATTAATTAATATTTGAGCAGCTGTCATATTTGATAATATCCCAACACCTCCATCAGTTTCTGTTTGACAAGGAGGACAATCTTCTGTTCTAGCGGTTGCAGAATTAAATTTTGACACAACCTTTGGGCATTTAATTACTAATGTAGAAGTCCCAGAAGTCATCCCTCCACATTCTCCCCCTGGTTCATGGTCAATACATGTAGAGCCAGTTGTTTCAACAGTCCATGTACAACTACCACTAGACCCCCCATAGCTGCCATCTGAATTAGAGCCATCATCGCCACTGCCTGTACTAGTATCATCGCCATTACTTCCTCCCCCAGAATCACTACCGCTAACATTAACCGTGGTACAAGAGACTGGTTCTCCATTACTATCTAATTCTGGTGGGCATGGTTCTATTCGTGAAAAACTATTTACTTCAAAAAAGTCAGTGTACTTATGTATAGATACATCACCATTAAAATAGCTAAAATTGAAATTTTGTGATATAAAATTATCTAAATAAGCCTCATCACAAACATATTTAAGTACATATGGGATTTTAATCTCACCTTCAGGAGTTTTACCAATCACCAAATTATAAAATTCTTGTTTCGGTGTGTCACTATAAGTAAACTTAAAAGTATAGTTTGTATTATTTAAAGTATCAATTACCTCCAATACATTTTCTTGAAATATCGCACCATCAATAACTGTGTTTTTACTAGAAAGCCTTGAATTCATGGTATTTCCCAAAAAATCTATAACTGCAGGTACTTCAGAAAGATGCAAAGTATTAATTTCATAAAGACTCTTTTCTTCTTTAGCTTGAGATAAGTCAGTTAAATCATCTTCCTGTTGACAGTTAATTAAAGTAAGAGTAAGTAAAAGGGCAAGTGTTTTTACAACACCACGTGTAAAGTTTTTCATGTATTATATTTTAGAGGGATTAATTTATAAACCCAAATATCACACAAAAACTAACACCAAACAATACGTAACCTTACGTATTTTTCAAACATTAATATTGACTATTTATGACTGATAATTATAATGATTTAACCACTTCCCTTTAACTTTTCCATCTCCTCGCTAATCCTCTTTTCTACTACCTTACCATAATGGTCTTGAGTAGTTTGTAATTTAGAATGCCCAAGCAATCTACTAACTATCTCCATTGGCACATCATTATACAATAACACAGTACTAGCAAAGGTCTTCCTAGCTATGTGATGAGTTAAATTAAACTCAATACCAATCACATTAGCTATCTCCTTTAAATAACCATTAAAATGAGTATTAGAGACACTAGGAAATACCTTATCACTATCATTACTATACTGCTCCATAATAACCTTAGCTTTTGGCAATAATGGTGCTTTAAAATCCTTCTTAGTCTTCTGTCTATAGATGTTAATCCATAGCTCACCATCAAATTCTACGGTGATTTGTTTCTTCTTTAGATTAACCATTTCCTTAAACCCTAATCCTGTATAACAGCAAAACACAAACATGTCTTTTATTTGTTGAATCCTAACTATAGAAAAAGTAGTTTCTTCTAACTTTTTAAGTTGCTCAGGATTTAAAAATAGTACTGGTTTCTTAACTGTTTTAGGTCTATACAGCATGAAAGGGTCTTTGTACAAATAATCCTCTGAAACAGCATATTTTATGACCTTTCTAAACCTCTGTACAGCCTTATTTAAGGTGCTTTGCTGGAACTTCTTCTCCACTTTAAGGAAATACACATAATCATCAATAAAACTGCTTCTAAGGGCTTTTAATTTGATGTCTTTTTGCTTGTATTTATGCTTTATAAAAGCCTGTAAATGCTTACCAGATTCTAAATATTTGTTATACGTAACTTCCTGAATATCTATTCCAATTAATTTCTTAATTCTAGCACTGTGCATATCATACACTTCAACAACACCATGCTCTTTTTTAAGTGGTTTACCTTTGTATTGCATATAGATATCTTCTACATTAAAATTGGTTTCATTCACCTGTAGAAATAAAAAAGCCTGACTAAGTTTAGTTCTTATCAGGCTCAATTGAGTGTTTATTAATTCTGCATCTGGTTCTGGTGGTTCTACAAGTTGTTGTTTGCTATTCCAATTGATTGGGTTAATATATTTCCCTGTTGCAAAATCTTTACGGATTTTACAAAATGTAATCCTGCATTTAAGAGGACACTTTCCTTTTTTATTAATTTGTGATTTGCTTAATATAAATGTGATATTTAATTTCATAATGTTTGTTTTTGATAATAATTTTTTATTCACTCAATGACAACTACCTTTCACTCATTAAGTATTGCAGGTGGCTAGTTTATAGTTTTTAGAGAAGTCTTGATTTTGTATTTTTAGATTATGAAAAAAATTGCAATTATTCTTACTAGTATTTGCCTATCATGTAGCACATCAAAGATTACTAATAGTGATAATTATGGTTATTATTATGGTCAATCAGAAGGATTATGGAAATGGCAAACTTTTAAATATTATATAGCTCTAAATGAAGATGGTTCTTTTAACTATAAATCCATTTTATTTGAAGCCAAACCATCTTGCCTTGGTGAATGGAAGAAAAAAGGAAATAAAATCCAAGCTAAATGTTACGAAGAAGATGACGTAACAGAGGTACTTTCTTCTGGATATATGGGCGGTAAAGAAATTGAAATTACTCTAATTAATAATAACGCAATAAGATTAAATAATGTTTTATTCCGTAAAAAGCCTAAGCCAGATTTAGACATTATTTTTCAAAACTATTTCCGCATAATTGAGATTGAGCTTGAGCTTGGGATGGATAAATTACTTAAGTACCCTTTTTTAGTTGAACAAATAAAAGTTAACGATTCCTCCAGTGGATATGTCAACAAATATTATGGTAAAACAGTTAACTTATTAGAGAATATAACCAAAATTGAAGCACCTAAAGAGTATAGAGCTTTAACCCTTGTATCTGTTGTAAACAAAGAGATGCTTAATAGATGGAAAGCTTGGTATAAATCTAATAAACACAAAATACACTGGAATAAAAGGAAAAATATTCCAACGTTGTGAATAAATTATTGGGACACCTTTGAGGATTAGTAGGACACCTAGTGGAACACTCTTTCTAAGATAAAACTTGTCAAAGTTGACAGAATAATACAAACCTCTCCAAAACAAAAAAGCATCCCAATTTTCAATAAAGAAAAAAGGAAAGCTTTCCATTGGAATATCCAACAACAATTAGATATCTCCTACATCCCGAATTAACTTCGGGAACAACACAACTAATCTTTATTGCTAAAAAAAGCTCCAACTTGGTCGGAGCTTTTAGCAATCTTGCGGTCTGGACGGGACTCGAACCCGCGACCCCCTGCGTGACAGGCAGGTATTCTAACCAACTGAACTACCAGACCGTTGCGTTATTGCGGTTGCAAATATACACGCCTTTTTTTATATCACAAATGTTTTTATAAACTTTTTCAATAAAAAATACTAAACAAATTTTTGGCGTTCTATCATATATGTTGTCAATATTTTATTAAAACTTTCATTTATATTGGCTTCCACATACTTAATTTGATATTGCCCACATTTCAGTTTAATATTATTAAAATAATTGGCAACTGCCTTTTCATAATTCTCTTTAATATTTTCTGCATAAAGGTCAATCTGCTCACCGGTCTCGACATCTACAAAGCGTTTGGGTTTATTATCAAAATCGAAGTTTAGTTCTTTTTCTTTATCATACACATGAAACAAAATAACATCATGCTTATTATATTTTAAATGCCTTAAAGCATCAAAAAGCTTATCATCTTCTATATCAGATTGAAACATGTCTGTAAACACAAAAATCATGGAACGCCTATGCATCTTTTCTGCTATTTGATGCAAATATTCATAGGTATTCGTTGCTTTATTTTTTGGTTTAGAAATTGCCATTGTACTTAGCTGATCCAACAACATTCTATGGTGCCTTTCACTGCCTTTCTCAGGAGCGTAATAGTCATAATTATCACTGTAAATACTCAAACCAACTGCATCGCGTTGTTTTTTAAAAATATGCATCAATGATGCAGCTGCTAAAGCTGAAAATCCAGCTTTATTTAATGAATCTATAGACAACTCATTAACCTCTGGATAATGCATTGAGCTACTATTATCTATTATTATATGACATCTTAAATTAGTTTCTTCGTCATAGCGTTTGGTAAACAGCTTATCTGTTTTAGCAAATAGTTTCCAATCTATATGTCGGGTGCTTTCACCTTGATTATAAATTTTATGTTCGGCAAATTCTGCCGAAAACCCGTGAAACGGACTTTTATGCATACCAGCAATAAATCCTTCTACTACCAACTTTGCTAGTAGCTCAAGGTTTTTAAATCCAGATGTTTTATTTACTTCGTGTTGCAAATTCATCGCACTCCATCACTTTGTGACACCTCCCCAAAGGGAGAGTTAAATTGGTTATCAATTATAATATTTTCTAAACTAAAAAAGGTTTGCCTATTAGACAAACCTTTTGTACTTTCTTTTACAATTCTATGTTACAATAATGCATCTAGCGCTTCAGCATATACGTTTTTAGGAGATACACCTACTTGACGTCCTACGACTTCACCATTATGAAATACTAAAACCGTTGGTATGTTTCGTACACCATACTTCGCAGCAAATTCTTGATTTGCATCTACATCTACTTTACCAACAACAGCTTTACCATCATATTCTTCACTAATTTGCTCTATTACTGGTCCAACCATACGACATGGTCCACACCAAGCAGCCCAAAAATCAACCATCACTGGTTTATTACTTTTCAATACTGTTTCTTCAAAAGTTGCATCTGTTATTTCTAATGCCATAATATTTAATTTAATTGTGTTTTACTTCTAATTTATATGCAATATTAGTCAAAAAAAAACCGAATGCTTACATGAGTACTATTTGTT
>Ga0316205_10002663_pt1 | contig 18126 bp, 19 predicted proteins | sample 3monthpyrite_MG_FD_204941 | JGI IMG/M metagenome (GOLD analysis project Ga0316205, IMG submission 204941) | Microbial mat bacterial communities from mineral coupon in-situ incubated in ocean water Damariscotta River, Maine, United States -... | ecosystem: Environmental > Aquatic > Marine >... | reverse complement strand
TGGATGCGCTCACCCAACTCATGGAATCATTGGTATCAATTAACTCTAATGTAATGACCGATGCGCTAGCCATCAGCGGCCTCAGGGCCTGCCGGGATGGATTGCCAGACTGGTATTCCCAGACGGGAAATCAGCAACAAGCACGCGAATCCATGGCTTATGCATCATTGGTATCTGGCATCAACCTCGCGCAAACTGGCTTGGGGTCCGTCCATGGCCTCGCATCACCTCTGGGTGCTTTCTACCCTATACCTCATGGACTAGTCTGCGGAACCCTGGTTAGCATTGCCACACGAGTCAACATCGCAGCTATGCAAGAACGAGAACCTGAAAACCCGGCTTTAGGTAAGTATGCTCGACTCAGTACTATACTTTGCAATAAGAAATTCAAAACGAATCCCGATGCTTTCTCAGCATTATTGGATCTCTTGGATGATTGGACTGAACGCATGCAGTTAAAGAGATTAGGAGAATTCGGCGTACAAACTGATCATTTTGATCATATTGTCAGGCACTCCAGAGGTAGCAGCATGAAAACTAATCCTATCGTGCTAACCGATGCTGAGATAAGCGGCATTCTCGCTGAAAGGATATAAAGCAGCTATTATAATTTTGGTAGGATAGCGCTCTAACCCCAATGGCTGCATGAAAGAACCTCAACATAAGCCAGTATAAAAGCCTTCCTGACTCATCCTTTACCAACGGCCTATAAGACAGCTGACAAAGGATGAGCTATCAAAAACAGCTATTCTTGAACAATTAATTCTACACGTCGATTAATGAGGCGCCCTTCACTCGTGGTATTTTCTGTAACAGGACTAGAAGAACCATAACCTTTGGCTTGTAGCCTGTCAGCAATAATACCCTTTGAGATCATGTAACGTAGTACCGTATTGGCGCGATCCTGCGACAATTGTCGGTTATATGATTCTGATCCTTGACTGTCTGTATGACCGGCGACAATAACTTTCAACTCCGGGTAACGCTTCATTGTCGTCACGGCCTGATCCAGCGCTTCAGTTGAATTTTCCTTCAAACGCGCCGACGCCGTTTCAAACAATACTCCTTTGAGAATGATAACTTCACCTATTTGGCAACCCTTGGCATCAACCTTGGCACCTGCCCTTGTTTTCGGACAATTATCCTGTGGATCAAAAATGCCATCATTATCCGAATCCAGGACCTTGGTTACTTTTTTCTCAATGGGCACGGGAGACAAAACAGTTGCAGATTTTGCAATCGTTGTGCGCGTTTTACCAAATCTTTTCAGGATACTAAACGAATAAAATTGTGCGTCTTTTTCAAATAACTCAATCTCAGCACGCAGGGCAAAGCCATTCTTCAAACCATATTCTACACCCGCACCTAGCATTATATGTGAATCATCTTCGCGGGTATTAGGAACGCTACTTTTATTTTTCATAAAACCAACGCCTGCCTTACCAAAGAATGAAAGGTCTTGTCGCAATTTTTGCGCCCTATCTCCGCTCCTATTATAGAAGTAATACAGTCCACTCAAACCATAATTTTTATAGCCGATGGAGCCATTCGGTGACAGGTCGACCTCGCCAATATCAGTATAATGTAATTCGAGGGAGAGTTTGTCACTCCAGTCATAGCCGCCAAACAATTTCTTACCAATACTGCTATCGTCCAACACACTGAAGCCCGTGTTATTAGTATCCGGGTCCAATCGCGAAGCACCGAAGCCAATGCCTCCATACCAGCGAGGCTCAAAACCTGTGTCATCTGCCCCAACCGGTAGCATGAATCCACCAGCCAACATTAGTGTCATCATCTTAATATTATTATTCATTCTTTCAGTCCCTTATTATCCTTGTCATCATATAAATCGATAAATCAGCATAGAACAGTCATGGTCAATCACTAGCCCAATGGCAGGCTAAACATAGCCACCCACAAGCTCAATCAGCTCAGATGCTGGCTCGATAAACCTGAGGTAGAGTCTCTTCGAGATACCCTCTCTGCTCGGTATAGTCAGTGGCGTGATGTCCCTGGTGTCATTGCGACACTCATTTTCCATGTACTGAAGTTATCTATAACCCCCCTATTATTACTGTCGTTGTCTTTAGATTCAACAAAGATATTGCGACAATTGACGTCGGAGCCCAATATTTGCCAGCCCAGCTGTTATTATCACTGCTTTTTCAGGTATTTATATAAGCTATATCCCCGTAAAGTTATTGCAACCACACCCTTATCGCACATGAGATCATACTGGTATTTAAAGCATTCGCTAAAATATTGCCCGTTTGATTTTACCGGCATAAAATCAAACAACAACTACACACCTTTCCGATATCCAGTATAAAAGCAAACCCTTGGGGTCTGTCTATGCTTGGTTTACAATCATTATTAGCTTGCTCAGTAACGAGATTATAGAATGTTGAATCGCCGCCAATTACTGCTCTATTTCTATCTGGCAACACCGTTATTCTTTTTAATGGACAGTCTTTTCGGATGGAATATACGCATCAGCTCCCTGGATACACACCCTGCCTGGAAGGTAAGCTATTACCTGTTCCTGCTCGGCATAGGATTTGTGATGTTTAAATGGCCTCTTATCGAGCCCATACTGGGCATCATCGAAGGCGGAGTGAATATGCTTTTACTAACACTGAGCGTCTTGTTGCCTTACTATGCTGCTATCGATGCCATTTCTAGCGGAGAAACGATACAAAACCCACTGAATAATTTCAGTATTATAAATTATTTAATTTCGGGAATGTTTCTATTCGTGAGTATGCGTTTGCATCACGGTAACTCAAAGTTTTAAAGCATGCTCAAGGTCTTCTGATTTTGATCAAGGTGTATCCCAGGTCAACATAGTCATTCACTTGTTGAGGGCCAGTCGCAGAAACAGAGACATATTTCGGGAATTCTTCAGGTTCTACGCCTTTCCAGCCTGCAAATGTCTGACAAATATGTACAGGCACATTTTCTTGTTCAGATAGTTCTTTTACCGAGTCATGAACTTTTTGGTACTCAGCTTGTTTTTCCTGTTGTAAGGCAAATTGTTCCTGACCATGAGTAACGACCGCTACTTCCAGACCAGGAAATTTTTTTCGCAATAATCGAGTGTATTCCTGAATTTTAGGGATAACCCATTGCAATGCATTTGCATCACCAGAAGCTATTTCAAAAACAACACCTACGGGCGCTTGTTGCATTGCCAACAATGCATTAATTTTATCCGCATGTGGTGAAGCACTTACAGGGGAGAAAAAAAATAATGCCATTAGAAATAATGGCATTGGTGTTATTCGAAATTGTTCTATCATCGACTGGCCCTTATGATTCCTATGATGCTGTGACTACGCACAGCATCATAAGTTCCAGTGACGGTTTTAATTTAGAACGAGACTATGTTAGCACCCTGCTCTTCATCCTGATCTGTGATGACCTGAGCGCTTTTTGTATTGTAATCGTCAACCAGCTCTTGCAGTGTTATACCTTCAAGAAAGGTATACATTTTCTGGCTGAGGTTACCCCACATGGATTCCAGCACTTCTTGCTCAGAACCTTCTTCAACAATCAGGTTCTCATCATGCTTGGATTTTTCATCATTAATCGCAGCGACGATACTGGCAATATCCAGTTCAGAGGCTGGCTTGGCCAAATGATATCCACCTCCTGGACCTCTGACGCCGCGCACCAGACCTTTCGATCTTAGCTTGGCAAATAACTGCTCCAGATAAGACAGTGATATTTTCTGGTACTCAGATATATCAGCCAGAGTAATCGGCTTTTTATTCTCGTTCAGTGCCAGTTCCATCATAGCAGTAATGGCATATCTTGCCTTGGTAGATAACTTCATTTTAACACTCCTGCATGTAAGGTTAGCATGCACATAAACACATTAATCGTGATGACTTTGTAACATAACTGAAGTATTAGTTACCCGAGCGAAACAGTCAATATTAGAGTTGTGACAAATTGTAAATCTTTACAAAAAGCAGGTTTAAATCAGAAAAAAGATAGCATTAACAAGACATATCATTAACTTATATCTATTCTGACCAAACAATTGATGAGTCGTTCAATATAATAAGCGCACTTAAATAAAGGCTAATAAGGGTTAAGGCTTCTTTCCCTGCTTAATTGGCGCACTTTTATCACGTGAATATTCGGCCATAGAACCGTCATAAAGCTTAATGTTTTTATAACCTAGGTGTTTCAGTGTTAGATAAGACTGTGAAGCCCGATGCCCGGACCGGCAATAAAGCACCAGTGGTTGATTCTTATCCTTAACACCCACCTTAGCCAAACTATCCTGTAGCTGCTTATCTGTCTTTAATGTAAAGCCTTTTTCAAAGTCCACAGAATCATCCCACGACCACAATTTTGCTCCTGGAATATGGCCCGTTCTTTTGAATTTAGGGTAGCCGATATATTCTTCTTTCGTGCGTACATCCAGAAAGGTAGTCTTTTTGGATTCGATTGCTTTTTTAACGGATGCCAGATCAATTTCATTATTAAAAAACTTGTCGCCCGCTTTATAGACTACTGGCTTCCTTGTAACATTTTTGTTATCCACCTTTTTTCCCTCGAGAATCCATTTCACCAGACCTCCATCAACGACCGAAACTTTTGGATGGCCAATACGCTCAAGATCCCAATAAAAGCGGCCCGCATTCAACCCGCTCATATCATCATAAATAACAACGTGTGTATCCCGACTAATACCTAGAAAACCGAGTATCTTATATAGACGTTCATTAGAGACCCTTAACGATACTTTATCTTTTTTTCTTTTTTCGACCAGATTGCCGTAGCCTAGAAATATTGAACCAGGGATATGAAATCGCTGATACTGCGTTGAGTCGCTACTCATATCCACAACGACAACATCACTATCAGTCATGTGCTTTTGTAACCAATCAGTATCCACCATAAAAGAGGATGCATGCACAGAACTACCCAGCATTAATAGTAAGACGACAACAAATTTAGTATAGGTGTTCATAAGTTAGTCCTTTCTTTCTTAAATTAATTACATTCAGTCAATGAAGATTTATTATCGTTTACACTGATATCAAGCTTGTCATTACTAAAAACATGGCCCTGTTGTAGAGAAAAACGCAGCCATTTTTCAACAAAGATATTACTTTCCCATCGACAATCAACATAAGGCTCCCGATTGGTATGACTATGTTCAACAGGCATAAAACCGGTTTTAGTGCACGCCAGCGCTTCGGCCTGGTGAGCATCATGATACATTTTAATGACCAAACCTGGGTCTGCGACTTTTTCACCGTCACCAACGGGAAAGTAATAAGTTAGTAACATTGTTGTGGTATATTTACAGCGTTCTTGAATATCCAGATGTAAATCCAGTGAGCCATTCACCTTTGACACCAGCGAATCGGGAATGTTGTCCAGATCCGGTAATAATTGGCTCAATAATTGAAAATTTCGCTCATATACATCCATCAACCCGGCAAAACTACGTTGCTGCAACGATATTTCCAGCTGTTTGCGCTTTGCTACATTCATCATAAAATCATATCATACTGATTAACTATTCCGAATAAAGTATTATTAATTTTTTAGCTAGAATCCAATTAAGGACATAATTTCATGCAGGTCAAGTCAATACCCACCACCGCTTATAAAGATCAAAAACCAGGCACCTCCGGCCTGAGAAAAACCGTCAAAACATTCAAGGAAAACAAGGCCTATCTGGAAAACTTTGTACAGGCCATTTTTGACAGTATTCCGGAGAAACAAGGTTCAACTCTGGTGGTTGGAGGCGATGGACGATTTTATAACCTACAAGCTATACAGGTTATTATAAAAATGGCCGCTGCTAATGATTTCAAGAAAATCATTGTTGGGAAAAACGGCATTCTATCAACACCTGCAGCATCTGCAGTTATCCGTAAAAACAAGGCCATTGGCGGCATTATATTATCTGCCAGTCACAACCCCGGGGGTCCTGATGGCGACTTTGGCATTAAATTCAACACTGCCAATGGCGGCCCTGCCCCGGAAAAAATAACGGATAAAATTTTCACCTATAGTAAAAATATTTTTCGCTACATGATCGTTGAAGCTGATGATATTAAGCTTGACCAATGTGGACAACACACCGTCGAAAAAACCCAAATTGATGTCATTGATTCCGTCAGTGATTACGCTGACTTAATGGAAAGCCTGTTTGATTTTAACAAAATCAAGTCCTTGCTGGCCGATGGACAGTTCAGCATGGTATTTGATGCCATGCACGCCGTTACCGGGCCTTATGCAAAAGAAATCCTTGAAAACCGGCTTGGCGCCCCCGCCAAAACAGTCTGGAACGGCAAGCCACTACCTGATTTTGGAGGCGGACACCCTGACCCTAACCTGGCACATGCAAAAGAACTGGTACAGGCAATGTATAGTGATAATGGCCCGGATTTTGGTGCAGCCTCTGACGGTGACGGCGACCGCAATATGATTCTCGGGCATGACTGTTATGTTTCTCCCAGTGATAGCTTAGCCATCATAGTTGCCAATGCAGACTCAATACCTGGATACCAGCAAGGTCTAAAAGGCGTTGCTCGATCTATGCCAACCAGTCAGGCTGTTGACAGGGTTGCTGAGCATATGAATATTCCCTGTTACGAAACACCTACTGGCTGGAAATTTTTTGGTAATTTACTGGATGATGGAAAAATCAGCATATGCGGTGAAGAAAGTTTTGGTACGGGTTCTGATCATGTGCGTGAAAAAGACGGATTATGGGCTGTGCTGTTCTGGTTGAATCTATTAGCTGAAAAGCGTCAATCAGTCAAAGAAATCCTTAAAGATCATTGGCTGAAATTTGGCAGAAACTATTATACCCGCCATGACTATGAAGCATTGGACAGCAGTAAAGCCAATGACCTAATGCAATATCTTCGTAGTAACCTTCAAACCATCAAAGATAAGAACTTTGGCGACTACAAGGTTAACGAATGCGATGACTTTGAATACAACGATCCAATCGATCATTCCACGAGTGCGCAACAAGGTATTCGCATTCTGTTTGAAGATGGCTCCAGAATCGTCTATCGCCTTTCCGGTACCGGAACAGTAGGCGCAACACTACGAATCTATATAGAAAAATACGAACCTGACAGTTCCAGACAAGACCAGGATACACAACTGGCTTTGCGAGACCTGATCAACATTTCAACTGATATCACCGAACTTGAAAAACGCTTTGAAAGATCAGCAGCCGATGTAATCACTTAGTCAACCAGGATTTCATTCATGAAATATATCCGCATGTTCTCAGAAATTGGTATTGAAAACGTTCCACAGGTAGGCGGAAAAAATGCCTCCCTGGGAGAGATGTACCAGGCACTATCCACTTCAGGCGTTAAAGTACCTAGTGGATTTGCCACGACGGCTGAAGCCTATTGGTATTTCATTGATGAAAACAATTTACGGGATAAGATATTCAGTTTACTCGACAAACTGGATATCACTGACATCCATGCATTAAAAAGCGCCGGTTCGCAAATACGGCAATGGATCATGCATGCTCGCATGCCTGAGGAGTTGATCAACGAGATCAGTGATGCCTACCAGGCATTTGAAAAAGAACACGGTAAACAGGTTGATGTGGCCGTCAGAAGCTCAGCCACTGCAGAAGATTTACCTAATGCTTCTTTTGCAGGGCAACAGGAAACCTACCTTAATATCCGTGGCATCGATAGTTTGATACTAACCTGTAAACGGGTACTGGCCTCTTTATTTACAGATCGTGCCATTGCTTACCGTGTGCACCAGGGGTTTTCACATCATGATGTAGCGCTCTCTATTGGCATTCAGAAAATGGTTCGTTCTGATATCGGTTCTTCCGGCGTTATGTTTACTATTGATACTGAGTCAGGCTTTCGAGATGTTGTTTTCATTACCTCCGCTTATGGGCTAGGAGAAAACGTTGTTCAGGGGAAAGTGAATCCGGATGAATTTTATGTGCATAAAACTACGCTGGAAAAAAACTTTCGCCCCATTCTGAAAAGGCAATTGGGCGAAAAAGCCATCAAGATGATTTACACAGTCGATGCCCATGCAGGCATGTCGACTAAAAATGTCAGGGTAAAACGTGAGCTACGCGAACAATTTTCTATTTCTGATGACGATGTACTGGAACTTGCGCGCTACGCGATCGCTATCGAAAAACATTATTCTGACAAAGCCGGCCACCACCAACCAATGGACATTGAATGGGCCAAAGATGGTAACGACGGTGAACTGTATATTGTTCAGGCTCGCCCTGAAACTGTACAAGCCATGCAAGATCCCAATATCCAGGAAATTTACCAGTTAGTATCCGAAGGCCCTGTTTTACTAACCGGGAAAAGTATCGGGCAGAAAATTGGCAACGGAAAAGCCAGGGTCATACTGGAAGCTGCACAAATGAATGACCTGGAAGAAGGCGAAATTCTGGTTACTGACATTACTGATCCTGACTGGGAACCGGTCATGAAAAAAGCATCCGCCATCGTTACTAACCGAGGTGGACGCACCTGCCACGCAGCAATCATTGCCCGCGAACTGGGAATACCCGCTGTAGTCGGATGCGGAGATGCCACTCATGTGATCAAATCATCACAAGACATTACGGTATCTTGCGCTGAAGGCGACAGTGGTTATATTTATGATGGCATACTCGAATTCAACATTCATCGTAATCGGACCAATCTGGAAAAAATGCCTGTAACTCATTTAATGTTGAATATAGGCAACCCGGAACGAGCCTTTACTGCATCACGATTTCCCAGTAATGGTGTTGGTTTAGCGCGACTGGAATTTATCATTAATAGCAGTATCGGTATTCATCCGAATGCCATTCTTAAACATGGTTCATTATCGACAGATATTCAAAATCAAATAGCTTCCAGGTGTGCAGGCTATCCGGACTATCGCCATTTTTACATAGACCGACTAGCCGAAGGTGTTGGCACCATCGCGGCAGCTTTTTACCCACGTCCGGTCATTGTTCGCATGAGTGATTTCAAATCCAATGAATATGCGTCATTGATAGGTGGAGAACATTTCGAAACCAAAGAAGAAAACCCCATGATCGGTTTTCGTGGCGCCGGTCGTTATGCCTCACCAAATTTTAGTGATGCCTTTGCCATGGAATGCGCTGCAATAAAACAAGTTCGTGAAGTAATGGGCATGAGCAATGTTTCTGTGATGCTGCCCTTCGTGCGAACTGTTGATGAAGCCAAACACACCCTGGAATTGATGGCCGCACAAGGACTTATAAGAGGCGAACAGGACTTGAAGATTTACCTGATGTGCGAGATACCCGCCAATGCCATATTAGCCGATGATTTTTTACAACACTTTGATGGCTTTTCCATCGGTTCAAATGATTTAACCCAATTAACATTAGGCGCAGATCGAGATTCTGGAAACATAGAAGGTTTCGATGAACGTAATCCTGCCGTTTTAAAACTGATGGAGCTGGCGATTGAAGCCTGCCACAGACAAAACAAATATGTCGGCATTTGCGGACAAGCACCATCTGACTACCCCGAGATCACTCGATGGCTGGTTGAACACAAAATCACTAGCATTTCGCTTAACCCTGATAGTTTGCTTTCTATGGCTGAAGTTGTGTTGGAAATGGAGGAAACGCTACAGCACTCCTGATCTGCACCACCTGAGAATAATCATACAAACCACAAGGGGAATCTGCAAAAACCACGTATCATGCTATTATCCGGTTTCTGTCCATTTTACTAAATTTTGAAAAGCACAAGAGGATCTATGTCTGACTTACAATTACCCCTAATCCTGGAAGCCGATGAATTAGAAAAACATCTCGGCGCTGACAACCTGATCATCGTTGATCTGTGCAAAGACGAAACTTATTTACAATCACATATTCCTGGCGCCATTCATCTTCAGTACCCAAAAATAATTCATGTCGAAAAACCGGTGATGGGCCTTGTTCCTGATGACAAAGAGCTGAGCCAGGTATTATCATCGATTGGCCTTACTACCGATACGCATGTGGTCGCTTATGACGATGAAGGTGGAGGTAAAGCCTGCCGATTTTTGTGGACCCTCGACATCATTGGGCACCAACACTTTTCACTATTGAATGGTGGCTTACATGCATGGGCTAATGAAGGACACCCTCTCGACAACCAGTCTGTAACGGCAACCAGCGGGGACTATCAAGCACATGTTAGTGATAAAGGCATTGCTAACAAAGATGACATACTGGGAAAACTTGAAAATCCCAATGTGGTTTTTCTGGATAACCGTTCCATGCAAGAATTTACAGGTACCAAACGCTTTGCAGAACGTGGTGGGCACATTCCACATGCGGTCAATCTTGACTGGATGCAGACCATGGATCAAAGCCGTAATCTAAGATTGCTTCCCGACGAACAACTTCAAGGTATGTTAGACAAGCTAGGTGTAACGCCAGAAAAGGAAATCATACTGTACTGTCAGACACATCACCGTTCATCTCATACCTATATGCTATTAAAGCATCTGGGTTATAGCAATATTAAAGGTTATCCTGGTGCCTGGTCAGAATGGGGTAATCTACCCGACACGCCTATAGAATGTTAATATGGAAAAAGTATGTGACATAAAAATAAGGCCGTGAAATTCCACGGCCTTATTTTTTAACAATAGAAATTTTAGACTTTATTTGAAAAAGTGTTCCCGGTAGTACTTTAATTCCTGGATGGAATCACGAATGTCATCCATGGCTAAATGCGTTCCTTCTTTTTTCAAACCCGAAAGAATATCGGGACACCATCGTGACGCCAGCTCTTTGATTGTACTGACATCAAGGTTGCGGTAATGAAAGTACTCTTCCAGATCAGGCATAGTTCGCGCCATGAATCGTCGGTCCTGGCAGATGCTATTGCCGCACATCGGAGAATTCCCAACAGGCACATAAGGTTCCAGGAAATCGATGGTTTCTCTTTCGGCATCCAGTTCACTGAACGTGCTCTTACGCACACGTTCGATCAACCCGGATTTTCCATGTTGATTGGTATTCCATTCATCCATGGAATTAAGAATTTCATCAGTTTGATGGATAGCAACAACGGGGCCTTCAGCGAGTACATTTAATTGAGCATCTGTCACAATCGTTGCAATTTCTATAATATAGTCATTCTGTGTGTCCAGACCTGTCATCTCCAGGTCTATCCAGATTAAATTTGTGGGGTCTTGCGTCATACTGACATCCTAATTTGTCAAAAGTGAAAGGAACATCGGGTTAATTAGTTTTGTAATCAAAATAAGCCTAATACAGCTATCTCTTTAGTAGAATCAGGTAGTTATCATTCACTCTACAGGCTACCCCTGCAAGCAGAGGAGTACCCAAAAGTCGTTAATTTATTTTTAGGGCCTCTGTTTAATTCTGGATTGCGCCAATAGAGAGATAAAATTTCCTGACCCTGCGTTGGAAATCTTAGCCTCTATGCTGCGCAATTCACGAATTGATCATGGGCTCCATATAAATTCGGGCTTGAAATCATGGTGATTCTGCATCACATACATTAACATAACATATTCTTCCAATACTCACTATTAACTGAATTAACGGCAGCAAATAATAGCAATGAATACTTTAAGTCAAATTTTTATCATTTTGGTAGGCCTGACACTTGCCATCCAGCTTTGGCTAGCAGCACGCCATATACGCCATGTAGAAAAAAACCGATCTTCGGTACCCGATGAATTTGAGGGGCAAATCCCACTGGAAGCCCACCAGAAAGCAGCCGATTATACCGTTGCGCGAACCCGATTCGGCCGCATTGAAACTGTGGTGGGAACTATTCTATTGTTTGCCTGGACTTTGGGCGGCGGCCTGGAATTAGTCGACCAACAATGGCGCCAACTGGGGTGGGACCCGATATGGACAGGGATTGGTTTTATGTTAACGATCATGCTGATTATGTCTGTTATTGATATCCCCTCTTCCCTCTACCGAACTTTTAATATTGAATCGCGTTTTGGTTTTAATAAAACCACATTACCCACCTTTATCGCAGATCTCTTTAAGGGAATGTTAGTTACCATGGCCATTGGCCTACCTTTACTTTGGGTTGTGCTATGGATCATGCAAAGTGCTGGCAGCCTTTGGTGGTTATATGTTTGGGCAGTCTGGTTTGGTTTTAGCTTGCTTATGATGTGGGCTTATCCAGCGTTTATTGCTCCCCTGTTTAATAAATTTGAGCCATTAGAAAATAGCGACCTGAAAGATGGTATTGAAAAATTACTGACTCAATGTGGATTCAAGAGCAATGGTATATTTGTGATGGATGGTTCTCGTCGCTCTGCACATGGCAATGCTTATTTCAGTGGTATTGGCAATAAGAAACAAATTGTGTTTTTTGATACGTTGATGAAGCAACTTGAAGCCGATGAAATAGAAGCCGTGCTGGCTCATGAATTAGGTCACTTCCGTATGCACCACATTCGCAAGCGTTTAATCGGCATGGGTCTGATCAGTCTTGGCAGCCTGGCAGTACTCGGATGGTTGATCGACCAAAGCTGGTTCTATACTGGCCTGGGTGTGAGCACAGCTTCCACCTACATGGCATTGATGTTATTCATGATACTGGCCCCGGTATTCGGTTTTTTCCTGACCCCTTTAATGTCTATGCTATCGCGCAAACATGAATTTGAAGCTGATGCCTACGCATCCAAACAACGTAACGCCAACTTATTGATCAAGGCGCTGGTAAAAATGTATGAAGAAAATGCCAGTACACTAACACCTGATCCCATCTACTCCAATTTCTATGACTCACATCCTCCTGCACCGGTACGTATTGAGCATTTAAAAAAACAGATGCAAGTGGCAAACTAGTCTAATGCTATTACGGGAAAAATCTTGCTCGCCACTAAAAGATATTCCTCCATTGGATGAGCAGCAGGCATCTAGCCTGCTCTCTCAGTTAGATCAACAATGGCAACTGTCCGAAGATCACAAGAGCATATCGTTTGACTTTCAATTTAATAACTTTCATGAAACCATGAGCTTTGTCAACGCACTGGCCTGGATAGCTCATCAACAAGATCATCACCCTGAACTGGAAGTCTCCTATAAACATTGCCTGGTGCATTACAGCACACACTCTGTTGACGGGCTTTCTGAAAATGACTTTATTTGCGCTGCCAAAATAGAACGCCTTGTTCTACAGACCTAACTACCGATGGCACAAAGAAAACTAAACAAACAACAACAAACCCGCGTTCGCGCTCAACAAGACAGAACCCGCAACAAGCAAACTACCTCTGATGATTCCGCAGAACACCAGCAACTGGATGGCATTATTATTCAGCACCATGGCAAGCAAGCTATTGTTGAAAATGAAACGGGTGAATTAATAAAATGTAAAATAAGACAAAACCTGGGCACTATCGTTTGCGGTGATCAGGTCATATATCAGTCGAAAAAAGATGATCAGGAAGGCGTCATCCTTGCGATTAAAGAGCGTAAAAATGTTCTGGTCAGGCCAGATTTTCGTCGCAAGCCTAAAGCTTTTGCTGCCAACATCGACCAAATTATAATTGTTGCTGCTCCCGAGCCGGAACTCAGTGAGCACCTGCTGGATCGTTATCTGGTTGTGCTTGAATCCATCGGTCTCCGAGGCATTATTGTCGTTAACAAAACCGACCTTTTATCCGATACTCAACTCTCGGAAATACAAGAACAATTAAAGGCATATAAAGATTTGGGTTACACTATGACCTTTACCAGCACTAAAACATCCCATGGTCTTGAATCATTAAAAGGTATTTTAAAAGGTAAAAGCAATATTCTTGTTGGCCAATCCGGCGTGGGGAAATCTTCTTTAATTAATCAATTGCTGCCAGATCTTGATTTACGAACCAATGAACTAAGCCAGGCAAACCACGGTAAACATACCACCTCTTCCTCAACGCTTTACCACCTGCCCTTCAGTGGTGACATTATTGATTCTCCTGGTATTCGAGATTTTTCTGTTTGGCATATCAGTGAACAACAAATCACTGATGGCTTTACTGAATTCAAACCCTATCTGGGACAATGCCGCTTTCATAATTGCAGGCACATTAACGAGCCTGACTGTGCGATCAAACTAGCTGCTGATAAAGGTGAGATTTCCGAACGACGCTTAAAAAGCTACCAGAACATGCTGATGGAAATAGAACAGGGATAAGCAACTTCATTCTGAAGTAAAAATACTTTTTTGTAGACACCGTTGTGCCGACAACTTTATTTCTCAGCCAGGAGGCCAATGCATGGCTCGCCCTGCCATCACGTGCAAATGAATATGAAAAACTGTTTGACCCGCCATGGCATTACAATTCATGACAGTGCGATAACCTTCATCAGCGACACCCATTTCATTGGCAATCGATTTTGCTGCCATAAATAACTGACCCACTTGATCAGTATCAGATGCCTCCAGGTCATTGATCGTACTAATATGCCGCTTCGGGATGACTAACACATGCATAGGGGCTTGCGGATTGATATCCTTGAAGGCCAACACCTGATCATTTTCATAGACAACATCAGCCTTTATATCGCCATTGACCATTTTGCAAAATAGACAATCAGTCATCTTTCTCTCCTGTATTTATTATCTGATTTAAGTAGTAACGGATGAATTCTAAATTTCCAAAACACAGTGTCGGGATCATTTAAGACTCCAGATGCCAATACCTTAGCAACCAATAGTGAAATTTACTATCACTTAAATCAATCAGCGATTATGCAGAGTGGACTGAATTAGACGTATTCGTCTATTAACGGGCGGGCACTAATAACGCGGCTATTTAAATCTTCATTATCGAGATAGGATTGTATGGCTTGACGACTACTGGTATCGAGTCCAGATAAGTCAGGCCGGGCACGTCTTGATTGTTGCTCAAATGTATATCGTGAGGATGAATTATCAGATGCTGACTTGCGCTTGTCACCATTTAGTACTTCGCCTTGTAATATCCTCTCATCAGGCGTTCTCGCATTATCATCTCGCGAAGACAAATCTGTTTTAACGCCACTAACAGGCCTTGCATTTCCGGTTTGCAGAAATGTTGGCGAGTAAAAAGGGACTGGGTAAGCGGCGATTTCCATATATCTATACGGTACCAAATAAAAAACACAGAGTTATCCCGCAATTTTAGCACAACGTGAGAAGATAGTTATAAACCCTAAAGAATTATGTATCTCATTGTTTATACTGTGTTTTTATTGAAGTCAAAGATCTCGGCGGTCACTGAACGCTTGAGAAAGCGTGCCACCATCAACATATTCAAGCTCTCCACCCAGCGGAACACCGTGTGCAAGACGGGTGGCTCTTATGTGTCGTTTTCTGGCCATTTCACTAATATAGTGGGCAGTTGCCTCTCCCTCAACCGTCGGGTTAGTCGCCAGAATCAGTTCTTTCACAACACCACTATCCAGGCGTTGTGCCAGTAGTTCTAAACCCAACTCCTCAGGCCCAATACCATCTAACGGCGACAAGTGGCCCATGAGTACGAAAAACAAACCTTTGTACCCTGTCACCTTATTCACCAACATCACATCAGAAGGTGTTTCTACAATGCACAGCATCGTTTCATCTCGCCCGGGATTGGAACAAATTGAACAGCGCTCATGTTCAGTTAATGTACGACACTTATTACAGTGCCCTATCCGCTCAACCGCTTCATCCAACACACTGGACAAGCGTTTAGCACCATCATTGTTGCGCTCGATTAAATAAAAAGCCATTCGCTGAGCACTTTTCGGACCCACGCCAGGCAGTACCTGCAAGGACTCGATCAGCTTATCGATGAGTGGGGATAGTGACATAGGGTCTGTACTAGAAAGGTAATTTGAATCCAGGCGGTAGCGGTATACCCGCAGTCATGCCAGACATTTTTTCCTGAGTAACAGCGCCTACTTTTTGCACCGCGTCGTTAACTGCTGCTGCAATCATATCTTCCAGCATATCCCGGTCTTCTCCAAACAGACTCTCATCTATCTTGATACGGCTCACTTCATGCTTACCATTCATGCTAACTGTCACCATGCCGCCACCAGACTGCCCATCAACCGCCAGGTTCGCCAACTCTCCCTGCGCCTTTTGCATATCCTCCTGGATCTTTTGCGCCTGTTTCATTAAATCTCCAATGCCACCTTTCATTATATTTTCATCCTCTTCAAACAATTCATTCAATTAAGTGGTTAAAATAATTTCACATTCAATCCATCGGCCTGATCACAGCCGAATCCAGATCAGCACTAAAAACATCCTGCAATTCCTGAACAAATGGATCATTGATAATTGACTGCTCAGCAGATACTTGTTTTTCCTTGTGTAAACGTTGTTGTTGAGCTGCTGGCGTTTCTTTATCAGAACGTTCAATTTTAATATCGACTTTAATGTCTTCATTAAAATAAGCCGTAAGCGCTTGTTGCAACCTTTCGCTAGCACTCTTGGTACAAATTTGCTCATAGGCAGGATCAAGTTTTAGTTTAATAATACTACCCTTACGCCCTTCAAAAACACTGTGGGTAGCCAGCTCCTTCGCCATCGCTTTTAGCCCTAACCCATCTATAATCTGCCCCCAATCGGAAGTATCTGACTGGACAGCAGCGACGGTTTTGCTATTGGTTGTCGTAGGTTCTTGAGTCTCGGGTTTAACGTCAGCGGTTGCGGTTGCCGTTACGGGTGCCGTAGTCTTCTGTTGTACTGCAGGCTTTTTAACTGTAGTTGTGCTTGCTTCATAGGGTTTGAATGCCAGCATACGTAATAAAACCATTTCCAGACCCGATCGCATATCAGCGGCCATTGGCAGATCACGATTACCAACCAGGGCAATTTGATAATACAACTGAATATCTTCAGCCTGCATGGATTCGGCCAGCGACATCACTGCATCCCTGTCGCCCTGACTATCATCGATACCATCAGGCACCATCTGAGCAATAGCCGTTCGGTGCAAGAGCGAAATAAGATCGGCCAAAATCATTTTAAAGTCAGGTGATTTCTCAGAAACCTGCTGCACCACATCCAGCACCTGAGCAGCATCACCCGCTATCACCGCTTTGAGAATATTTTCAACATGATGGTGCTCTATGGTTCCCAGCATGTCATGTACTTCACTGGCTTTCACATCACCACCACCGTGGGCAATCGCTTGGTCAAGCAAGCTAAGCGCATCGCGCATACTACCGTCAGCAGCAACAGCGATACTGTGCAACGCTTTAGGTTCAAAATTTATTTTTTCTTTGTTAAGAACAAACTCCATATGCCCGGCAATGGCATTTACGGGTAAACGTTTCAAGTTAAATTGCAGGCAACGTGAAAGAATAGTGACGGGCAGTTTTTGCGGGTCCGTAGTGGCTAATAAAAATTTCACATGGGGCGGCGGTTCTTCCAGTGTTTTCAGCAGAGCATTAAAACTATGATTGGAAAGCATGTGAACTTCATCTATCAGGTAAACCTTGAAGCGACCTCTTGTCGGCGCATACTGAACATTTTCCAGTAATTCACGAGTGTCTTCTACTTTAGTTCTGGATGCCGCATCCACCTCGATCAAATCGATAAAACGGCCTTCATTGATTTCCTCGCAGGCACTACAAACACCACAGGGTGTTGAACTAATACCTTCTTCGCAGTTGAGTGACTTGGCCAGAATCCTGCCAATGGTCGTTTTCCCTACCCCGCGTGTGCCGGTAAACAGAAAAGCATGATGCAAACGGTCATTATCCAGTGCATTAACCAGGGCTCTCAGTACATGCTCCTGCCCCACCATTTCTGAGAAATTTCTTGGCCGCCACTTTCTTGCCAGAACCTGATAATTCATGTCGAAGTCTCAATAATCAATGTTTGCCCCAAGGGAGATACTATTATCCGGATTTATGAATAAAGCAATGATTATAAAGCATTTAGAACGATATGTTTTATGTTTTTTCTATTATAATACAATAACTTGTAAATTAATTTAAGCACAAGCCAGCCGTAGCCAGATAGAATGAACAAAACAATTATTAAAACGGAGAAAATGGAGGCGGCTAATGCCAGCCACACCCCGGCGCCCGAATCCACTGTTACCGTTGCTCCCTTCCAGGCCTGGCGGAGTTCACAGCTTATCGTCGCG